>Ga0233431_1004311_pt1 | contig 15398 bp, 10 predicted proteins | sample SI_118_April2016_FD_179867 | JGI IMG/M metagenome (GOLD analysis project Ga0233431, IMG submission 179867) | Seawater microbial communities from Saanich Inlet, British Columbia, Canada - SI_118_April2016_200_MG | ecosystem: Environmental > Aquatic > Marine > Inlet | place: Canada: British...
AAAATGACGTTTTCCACCATGTATTTTGGGAACATTAATTTCAACATCATATTTTCTAAATTCTTTATTCTTCCAAGAGCCAGATTTTAATGATTTTGAGTCAAGTGTATCAATGACATTAGTGGATAATTTTAATTTTTGTAATTCACCAAGTAATTTAGTTGTTTTAACTGTAATTAATGTTTTTTTATCTTTTTTTACAAGATTTTTTCTGCTAAATAGTTCTTTAAAAATACTTTGTTGATCTTTATTTAAACTTGAGAATTCAATAGGAAATTTTAGTTCTAGAAATTTTTCTTCAGGTGTTTTTTCTTTTAAAAATTCTTTACCTTTGTTTGTAATTGATACAACTAATTCTTTGTCTTTTTTTGTTTCAATTGCTCCTTTACGCCTAAGTAAACCAAGAGAAATTCCAATTTCATTTTTATCAAGAACAAATCCAAGTTTTGATAAAGATAAAGATTCTTTTTCAATTGCTTTTAAAAAACGTTTTTCAGGTAATCCTTTTTCCTTATACATAATTCCATTTTTATCTAGATTTATAATTTCAATTTCACATTTTGACAAATCTAGAACTTTTTTATTTTCAAGCCATTGTATTGCTCTCATTACTTCAATATCCTTAAATTTAGATTTAGTTACAATTTCATCAAATGTGCATTCATCAGACAGATAAGGTAAGACTTTTCTTTCAAGTGGATGCAATTTTTTTGACAATTCAAGAATATTCATTATTTGAGGAGTTAAACAATGATTATTTTTATAACTTTGGATATTTATTTATTTTCATTATGGAAAATAATTATGTTTAATCGACAGCAAGCGAAAACTATATAAACTATCTTAGTATAGAAATGTGTATATTCGTAGATTTAATTAGATTAAAATGGGACTAAATATACCTTTCCTTTCAAAAAGAGAAGAAAAACCAAAAACTGCAAGTGAGATTAGAGCTCAATTAAATAGATTAAAAGGTGATCTAAAAGATACTGCATCTAAGGAAGCTGATGGAGATCCAATAAAAGCTAGATTAATTCAACATGGGTTTGGTCAAGAAAGTTTTGAAAAATTTCAACATAGAATTGTGCCAACTGAATTTCCTCCTCCTGATAGGCGGTTTAGATTAGTACTTGAATATCCAAAATTTAACATTGAGCAGACTTACTACTGGTTCTTAAGAATGTATAATGAATCTTGGGGATTTGACAAGGTTCATAAAGTACTTGACACATATGCTTCAAGTGTAGCTTCATCAACATTTGGGAATATGCAGTCCCGTCTTAGTGCACAGCAAAATCAAGCTTCTCAATATTTAAAAGGAGTTAGTGAGATGGTAAAAGGTTTATTTCAGATTGTTAGAGAAGTAAGAGTAATTGATGAGAGACTTCAATACTATTATGACAGTGATGGAGATAAATTAGGAGTTTCTGAGGCATCAATGAGTTCAGAGATTGTACTAAAAGGGCTTTGGGTTGATCAAGTTGAAGGAGGAGCAAAAAATCCTGGAAGTGTTTATGGATTAGCACAAACAATTGGGTTTACAATTTTACCTGATTTATTTTTTAGAGTTAAGATTAAAAGTAGAAAAACATTGGAGAAAGAAGTTGAAAAATTAAAGTTCAATGAAAAAGTTAAAGAAGTATTAAAAAGAAAATTAAGGCAATATTATGAATGGAAATGGAGAACTAAAAAAGAACTTCAAGATAGACGTAATTTTGAAATCAGATATCTAAGGCAGCATTATGACACTATTAGAATGTATATGAGTTGGGCTAAACCTTATTTGAGAAATATTAGACGTTTACAGTTATATGAAAAAAATATGCAGAATGCTCATATTATTAATGCATTTGAGTCACAAATTATTGAACTTGAAACTTTGTTTGTTAGAGATGATTTTGGACCTGGTGGAACATCAAAAGGTGCTGCAGCAGTAGTATCAGTTCATATATTTTTTAGGGTAAAACCTGAATTAAGTTTTCATGCTTATGAATACCAAAATAAAGGACCAATTCATGCAGGAATGGCAGATATAACAATTAGGGCGTATCATTGGGACAAAGCTAAAATTGACAAATATATGAAATATAGGCAAGAAGATGATTTGGATCTTATGACTTCAATTAATAGTTCTGTGTCTGCTGCAATGGATGCTTTGGGAGACGACCTTAAAAAATATTTACAAGAAGCTGATCCAACTATGACTTTTCCAGGAGATATTAAAAAAGCACAAGAAGCTGCAGCAAAAAAAGGTCAAGGATATCCAGACATATTAGATCCATTTGTTTCAATTTTCAAAGGATTTGCTGAAGTTGGTAAAGCTTTTACTGGTGGTGCAGTTAAGACAAATAAAGGTGGGAAACCTGCAAAAAAAGAAAAACCTCCAAGTGCCAAAGATATATTTAAAAAAGGTAGATATTCAAGTAGAGCTCATCATTTTGCAGTTGAGGCTGCATTTGAAGGATGGATGAGATATAAAATGGGACCTGGTGGTAATTTATACTGGGTGGATCCTGGCTAACCATTACAATGGTTAGAAACCTAAGATACTAAGAACTACATTGCCTAGAAACACGGCAAGTAGTTCGAGTGGTAAAAAAAGAAAAAATGGACGAATATTATACACCAATGGATAGAGAAATGAAAACTCATAGTACTGAGATGAAAGAGTTTGATAAGACTCAGGATATGGGTATTGGTGTTGATGAGATTGGTACTACTACAAATCCATTTGAGCATCAGACACAAGCACTTAAAGCAAGGATTTTTCATGGAGCAAGCAGAGTAGAATTTTCATTTTTTGGTCAACAAAAAGGTAGAAAGGAACAAGCAACTCCTGGAACTTTTGGAAAGCGTGAAAGAAGTGATATGAGAGAACTTGCTGAATTTAACAAGGTTGAGACTACAACTCACGCAACTGTTGGAGTTCAAGGGTTATCGGGGTTGAATATGCAACAACATATGTTTTCTGACGATCAACGTAAACAAGCAATTGATGAAATTAAAAGAGCGGTTCATTTTGCAGCAGAAGCTACAACTGGTGGAGCTATTGTATTTCACACAGGTGAAGCACCTAGATATATGCATGGTAGGCATTGGAATGGAGACGATGGTGTAGAGTTTGAAATGTATCCTGAAGAAGAAAAACGTAAAGTAACATTTTTAGCAGATCCAGTTACTAAAAGGTTGGTTGGTCAAATTAGTGGTATGGATAAGATTGCAGCTCCAGTTTTTCAGACAGATGAGAATGGACGCGTTGTTTATGTTAAGGATGAGAATGGTGAAGAAGTAGTTGATCCTATGCTTGCTAAGGTTGATAGAATTCATAAAGGAAAAATGCCATTATATGAAACTACTGACGATGGAGATATTAAAACTGAATTAATTGATTTTAATCACTTTAAAGAGAATCGAAAAAAAGATTTAATTAAACAAGGTAAAGAAGTAACTGAAGAAGGTTTAACTAAGGATTTTTTTTATCAGCAAAAATTCGTTGACGTCATGTATAGTTTGAATTTTGGGATTAACAGTGAAAGGCAGTATGGGGAATTACTTGAACAAAGAGAAAAAATGATTAAAACTCTAAATTATTATAAGGAGTTAAAGGAGAAAGTTCCTGAGGAAGATTGGTGGAAGTTTAAACAAACACCGCAACAAAGAGGGATGTTTATGACACCTGATGAAGAAGATCCTGTAGAATTTCTTGAAAAAGGAATAAAAGATAATGAAAGACGTATTGCATATACTAAAGAACTTGCACTACATGGTAGACGTTCAGCCCTTCAAGAGCTTGATACAGTTAGACGTAGTAAATTAGCTGATGAGTATGCAATTGAACAGTCTGCGGTATCTATGGGTGAATTAGGTGCATACACTTGGCAAGTGAATGAAAAAGCAAAACTGGATTTTAAAAATGGAAAAACACCATATGGACTTAAAAATGATTTGTATCTTGCACCAGAGAATTTATTTCCAGAGATGTATGGTGCACATCCAGAAGAACTTAAAAGATTAGTTGTAGAAGGTAGGAAAGCTATGGCAAATGAATTAGTCTCCAAATATGGACAAAAAAAGGAAGAAGCAAAGAAGCTTGCTGAGAAGCATATCAAAGCAACTTTTGATATTGGTCACGCCAATGTCTGGCGAAAATATTTTAAATCTAAACCAGGTGAAGGGTTAGAAGAAAGAGATAAACGATTTGATAAATGGTTATTAAAAAAATCTAAAAAATTAATTGATGAAGGAATTGTTGGACATATTCACATAAGTGATAATTTTGGATTTCATGATGAACATCTTTCTGCAGGAGATGGTAATGCACCAATTAAAAATTTTGTAAAACAAGCAAAAAAAGCAGGGTTTGGAGAATTTATTGTTGAATCGGGAAGTTTTAATCCAATGACATCATTACCTGATACTTGGATGCATTTTGATAGTCCAGTTTATGGAATGCACGTTGCAGGATTTACAAAAGATACTTGGACTGATCCAAGTGCTGCACCAAATGGATTTAATCAATTTTATAGACAACAATTTGGTAGGACTGAAGGTCCTAGATATTTAGTAGGTGAAACATCACCAAGTGAAGATTTTAAAGGGGCACCATTTTACACTGGTGTTGGTTTGGAATAATAATTATATCAAGCATATCAAAAAATTAATAAACTTGATGAACTAAGGAGAATAACAATGGAAGCAGAAATTAAACACAAAGAACTTGAAAAAAACAAGGAACAGTATCCAAAGGATGATTTAGATCATGCTTATAGATTTTCAGCAGAATTGTCAAAAGAAGTAGGGCAATTTGTTAAAGGTGTGATTTTGTTTGGTTCAAATGCTAGAAAAAAACAACCTGCACATGATGTGGATATATTAGTTATTCTTGATGACATTACAGTTTATTTAAGTAAAGAATTTGTTCAAACATATAGAATCATAGTTCAAAATATTGTTGCTAAAGTTTCAAAAAGACTTCATGTTACTACGTTTAAATATAGTTCATTTTGGGAGTATGTTAGAAATGGAGATCCTATTGCAATAAATATACTTAGAGATGGTGTACCAATTATTGATCGAGAATTTTTTAGACCGTTACAATTACTTTTATATCAAGGAAGAATTAGACCTTCAAAAGAATCAGTATGGACATATTATTACAAGAGTGCAAAGAATTTAAATGGTTCAAAATTAAGAATGATTTCAGCAGTTATGGATTTATATTGGGCAGTAATAGATGCAAGTCATGCAGCTTTGATGAGATTAAATGAGATACCGCCAAGTCCAAATCACGTTGCTGACATGGTTGAGAATAAATTAATTAAAACAGGATTAATCGATAAAAAATATTCAAAAACTATGCGACATTTCTATGACTTGAGTAAAAAGATTGAGTACAGAGAAATTAAAGAAATCTCTGGCAAAGAATACGACAAACTCTTTAACGAAGCTGATATGTATATTTCTAGATTTAGGCAATTTATTGAGGAATATAAATAAAAAAAAATTTTTTATATAAAATCCAACATTTCTTCTTTGTTTAGTTCAATATTTCTATTGTTTTCTTTTTTGTATGTTAATGGACTACGTTTCCATTTTGGAAGCAAAAAAAGACGTTGTAAAAAAATTTCTGAGTTAAATCTTGAATTTTTTGTAATCAAATTATTAATTATCGCATCCTCAATATTGCTTAGATAATTATTTACTGATATTTCTAGATTAACTTCATTTAACCAAGAAACTGTAATTTCAAGTTTAATTCCTGTAAAATGTTCATTTATGAGGTTACATAAAAACTTGGCTTTTGATAAATATCTGTAATAGTATCCGCGATATTTTTTGCCAATTTCATCTATTACTTTTACATTTTGAGTTAAGTCTTCTAAGATTTCTTTTAACCTTAGTCTTTGGTCGTTGTCTAATGGTTTATATTCCTTCATTTTTGTCTCACCTCATAGATTCATCTATGACTCGAATTTTGTAATGAAGTCCATTGTATTATCTATTCAAATGACCAAAAATATACTAGAAAAAGTCTAAATTTGTTTTACACAAATACTAGACATAACAATTATTGGATGCTAAAACGAGAATCAGAACAATAAAAACAAAAGATATAGCTGAATCTATTGTCTGATTATTTTAGTCACATGATACAATGGACTATTAATCTAGCACACAATAGTTGATGAACTAACATTAAGAACAAAGAATTTTGATATATTTTGTATATTCATCATAAAACACCTAATCTAAGTTATTACGCAGAACTTATATATAAATCTTTTGACACATTAACTACTAAAAAGTTACTAAATAAAAATTAGTTTTTTTTTCTTTTAATTACTTTTTTTGACTTTTTTTTATTATCAGGAATGACTTTCTTATATGCAATAAACAACACTAACAACAATTCAACCAATACAACACCTGCTCTAGTAAATCTGTTTAATTCTCCAAAGTTTTGTATAGTTCCATAAAACATCAACATAATTCCTGAAAACATAAATCCAGTTCCTAAAAATTCAATTAGGAAATAAACTCCAAAAATTATTGCTAGTGCTCCAAGTGGTGCAATGATTAAAAAGATTAAATTAGAATATTCTTTTTGAGCATCTCGAAATTCTTTACTACAATAATCACATTCACTATATTCTTGACATCCAGAGGTATATATATATCTAGGTTGTCCATCTTCTTGATAACATTCTTCTTCAAGGACAGATCGTTCATATGTGCAATCTTCTCTATTACTTGGGATTTTAGGAATCATAGGTCTTTCACTACAAAAATCATTATAGTCAGGTCTAGGATAAAATGCATCAATTGAAACTAATATAAATACTGTAAACAAGATTGCAATGGCAACAGTGATTGCATTTTCTTTAAGAGTCATAGATTATATGTTAGGGCTATTAGGTATAAAAATATTGTGTTAACAATAGCAATATTTCCAAAATGTAATAAATGTGTATAACTTACCAAATTATTAATTATGATAAAAATTGATGGGTCTTTTTTGGAAGGTGGAGGACAGATAGTTAGAACTGCTGTTGCATTCAGTGTGTTAACTAATACCGCTGTAAAAATTGTTAAGATTAGAAAAGGAAGGTCTAAACCTGGATTAAAAAATCAACATTTAAATGCAATCAATGCTTTAGCTGAGTTGTCAAATGCAACAGTTATTGGTGCAAGATTAGGTAGTACATCTTTAGAATTTTTCCCGAGACAATTAATATATAGAAATTTAAATATTGATATTGGAACTGCTGGTTCAATTACATTACTATTTCAAGCATTAATGCCAGTGCTGTTATTTTCTAATAAAATTATTAAAATTGGAGTTAAAGGTGGAACTGATACTAAATATAGCATGCCGATTGATTACTTTAAGAGTGTATTTTTACCTCAATTATCAAAATATGCAAAGATATCTTGCAAACTAGAAAAAAGAGGTTACTATCCTAAAGGTGGGGGAAAGTTTGAATTAACGATAAAACCAAAATATTCAATTAGAGATTTTAAGTCATTTAGTGATTTTTTTAAATTTTTAAGATCAGAGGAAAATAGAATAAATTTAATCGATCAAAATGAATTGGTTCTTATCAAAGGTGTTAGTCATGCATCAAAGGATTTAATGAAGGCAAATGTTGCAGAACGTCAGGCAAAAAATGCTGATTATTTATTAGGACAATACAAGCCTGTAAAAATTGAGATAGGATATGTTGATTCACTTTCTGTTGGGTCAGGAGTTACATTATGGGCAATATTTTCTCAAGGAGAAGAAGTAGATCCAAATAATCCTGTAATTTTAGGAGCTGACAGTCTTGGAGAAAAAAGAAAAAAGGCAGAAATTGTGGGTCAAGATGCGGCAAATAATATAATTAAATTAATAAAAAGTGAAGCTGCTGTTGACAAATATCTAGCGGATCAGTTATTACCCTATATGGCATTGTTTGGTGGGCAGATTAAGGTTAGTGAAATAACAAATCACACGAAAACCAATATGAAAATAATTGAGGAATTTATCGATATGAAATTTAAAAAAAGAAAGAATATTATTAGAATTTAATTAAAAAATATAAAAAAAGATTTTAATGTCGTCTACCCATGTCAGCTAAATTAATTTCATCATACAATGATCTAATCATATTATGGACAGTTTCCTTTTCTTGAATATTAGAGTAATTCAATCCGTAGTATCTGTCTCTAAGCTGGTTGTAGTAAACTTTAGCTTCAGCAACTTTATTTTGCTTAATTAATGCTTTACATGTATCATGTAATTTATACACTGAAGTATTACTATTTCCTAAATCAGGTATTTTTAGGTTTTGTAATGTATTTACATCCTTGAAATTAATATTACCTGACCCGGTTAGTTGATCATGAAGGTACTGTTCAAATTCATCATCAATCAATTTGCTTTTCTCTTCTTGCATAACACCTTTAGCGTATTCAACTGCAACTTCTTTTTTATCAATGTTTCTTTGAGTTTTATGAAGTCTATCTTCACGCATTTTAACTTCTTTTTCTTTACTCTCTAGACTTTTTCTTTTGTTCTCAAGATTTTTTAGAATTGATTTTTCGTGAGATTCTAAAACATCTAATTTTTTTAGATATTCAGATTCTCTTTTAATTAAATCTTCTTCTTTTTCTCTTAGAGTAATATCTTGTTTATCAAGATCTTCCATAATCTTGTTTAATTTCTTTTCTTTGGTCTCAATGGTAATATCTCTGTCTTCAATATCATGCAATTTTTCTTTTAAAACATGTTCTTGATCTTTAAGCAATAATTCTTTTTGTGTTTGAGTCTTATTTTTTAATTCTACTTCGCTCTTTTGAGTAGCTAACTTTTGAGCTTTCTGGAAATATTCTTTTTCAAGATTAATAAGATATTGAGTTCTTTCTCTAACATCATGGTCCAATCTTCTTTTTAGGTTATCAATATATTCAAGATCACGTCTGTAAGAATTTTTGTTACCATCTAAATTTTTTTCTTTAGCAATCAAATTATCCTGCAAGTTTTGAAGTTCATATCTTTTTTTCTCAAGTTTTTCTAATACTTTTACGATTTCTTTATGACCTTCTAATTCTAAAAGTTTATCTTCATCCATTGATTCTTGTTTTTTTAATCTATCAATTGCTTTTCTTTCAGTTTCAAGTGACGAAATTATGTCAGTAATATCTTGACCTTTTTTCTTTTTAGGGGTTGACAGTTTTTTCTTAATTTTAGTAATTTTTTTAGCATGACTAACAATCTTTTTAGCATGACTTTCTGGAATCTTAATTTTTTTAGCAACCTTTTTGTGATCATGTTTAGCAAGACTTTCAGCTGTTTTTATTCCTGCTTTTTTAAGAGCTCTTTGTCTTTTTGGGCCAACACCTTTAACTTCTGATAATGGGGTTCTAGTAATTGGCATTGCCTCAGACTCTGTTTTAACTTCTTTATGTTCTTCAATATAATGATCGCCTTCTAATTCCATTTCATCATTTCTGAAATGTTCTGCTTCTTCCAACCATGCTGGGTTTTCATCAGCTACAAAATCAGAAACTTGAGGCATTATTGGCATGTCATCTAGTTTAGGAATATCAGGCAAGTCATTCATATTAGGAACTGGTGGGATTGAAATTTCAGTATTTTTTGATGATTCAAGAGCTATTGGAATTGGAGGTAAATCTGATTGTATTTTAGGTGCAAAAAATTTATCATCTGGTGCTTGTGGAATTCCAATATCTTTTTTTGGATCATTTAGATTTGGTAATTCTGGTAAATTAGTATCTAATTTTTGTTCTTTGTTTTTCTTTTTTCCAAATAATCCACCAAATAAACCTGTCTTTTTTGGTTTTGCATCAGGTGTTGGCATTGACATAAGTTCCTTATCTAAGTCAACAGCAGGAGGTAATGGTTCAAGCTTAATAGGATTAGTATCATTTGATTCTTTTAACTGAATCGGAAGTGGAATGTCTTTAGGACTTTCGTCTAATTTAGTTGTAAGAGATATTGGTTTTTTTTTCTCAACAGGTAGATCTAAGGTTGGTGGAATATCATTAGGACCTGCATCAAGAGTAGGTGTAATAGCATTAGATTCTTTCTTTTCAAGAGGTTGATCCAAGGTTGGTGGAGGTGGAATATCATTATTAACAGTTTCAGTTTTTTGATTAACTGGTGCTGGTATGCTCATCTCTTTTTCCTTTTCTCTTGGTACTTCTAATTGTAATGATGATTGAGAATTATCAAGTTGTGGAGGCTCCGGTAGATCTTCAAGATCAAACTTAGGAGGCTCAGGAATGTCTTTCTTAGGTTTATCACTCATTAAAGTCCCCTCCATTTTAAAGTAAATAGAGGAGAACTCCTTTATATATTTTTGTATTAAGTATAAAGAGAATATAATTTGATATTGAATAATTATATGATAGTTTTATTTAAATAATTCCATTCCTTGGCTAGCTAACATTGCATATTTAGCAGCTGTTGGTATTATAAAAGGTAGTGCACCATTTCTTATAGAGAGTAATAATTCACTAGTTTTTCTATCTCCATTCATAAAGCTATTAAGGCCCATTCCTGTAAGAGCTGCTAGTCCTGAAGCACCAAGATAAGGAAGGATAGTGTCAGGTTTAGCTAGAAGACCTGTTAAAATACTTGCAGAAGCAAATGCAATTAAAGGATTTTGGACATATGTTCTCATAATGGCAGGACCTACCTGGATGTCAATATCTTCATCAGCAATTAAATATCCTGGGTTTGTAGATGTATTTGGACAACTTATTATTTCATAAGCTCTTCTTCCTATCATTTTTGGTTTCCTAACAAGATTAGGTGATAAAGCTATCAATGCTCCAGGGTTTATATTTTTTGATTTACCAGGTAGAATTTCATAGATTCCCTCATCAGATACTGATGACGAGAGGTACAATTTATCCTCACCAGAAAAGTAATGATAAAAATAATTTTCACCTAAAATAACTAATCTTGGATCTTTAAACATTTGTCTACCAATATAAGGATCACCAGTCCATCCGATTAAAGCATTAGGTTCAACAATCATATCAGTTTGAGCTAAGTCAATTTCAATAACACTTTCATTACCAAATGCCTTTGCATTGATACTTTTTTCTGCATTAGAATCATTTAAGTAACCTTGAAATGCTAATGTTCTAGGATGTGTGAACAAAATAAACGGGAATTTAAAATCTGTAATATTTTCAGTAAAATCATCTGAACTACCTTCATTTTCAGGCCCTAAATAAATAGTTTTATCAGGTTCTACTGATACTGGTAGTAAAGCATGTGGACCATGAGCAAGTCTAAACCAAGATTTTTTTTCATCTACAGCAACATGCTTTTGAGGAACTATTTTTTGAGTTATTTCTTGTGTTATTTCTTCTTCACTTACTATAATCTGTGCCATATCTATTATCTTTCTAGGTAATGTAAAATTTTGGTATGTATTTCCTGCAATTGGAGCTAAGTGAATTTCTTGTTTTTCAATATCATATGAAATGGCCTCATAAGGTCTACTGTCTAGAATCGATAAAGGGATACTAAGTATTGTTGCATAAGCCTCGTCTCCATCTGTAGAAATTAATATTGGGTCAGTAAGTACAGAAGATCCTTTGGCAATTTTAAGTGTATTTTTATCACTAGCCATAAAATAAGCAATGGAATTACTACCAGGATCTTTTAATGTTTCTTCATCCACAATTTGTTCAAGTAAATAATTTTGAGAGTCATGATTGTCAGGATCAAACCAAAAATGAACATATTCTAAATCTTGAAATTGAATATGAACATCATTAAATGGGATAGTTAGTGGAGCCATATTACAACTGCAAAGTAACGTCTAAATTTAAACTTAACTGTAAATTGGATAGAAAAAAAGAAAAAATTTGTTATTAAATTGCTTTAATCAATAACTCTTAGCAAATAATACTTCATAAGCTGCGTCTTTACCGCATTTTACACATTTACCTAGTTTTTTAGGTTGCATGTCAAAAGGTATGCAATTAGTTTTTATACCATTAGTGTCATCTTTTATTTTCATTTCACAGTCAATTGTTCCACAGTGATGTGCAAGAATCCATTTTTTATCTTTAACTGTTTTAACAAACTCAGTCCAATCTTTAACTTCAACAATTGAATTAATCATTTTATTACGTGCAGATTCAAGCATATTTAAATGAATATCATTAATTAAGTTTTCAACTGTTTCTTTTACTTTATCTAACGGTACAGTGATTTTTTCTGATGTGTCTCGTCTGGCAATTACAACTTGATTGTTTTCTATGTCTCTAGGTCCAATTTCAATTCTAATAGGAATCCCTTTTAGTTCCCATTCATTAAATTTAAATCCAGGTGAATGACCAAGTCTGTCATCAAGATGAACTCTATGTTTTGACAACTGTTTTTTAATTTCATTTGCTTTTTTTAGTACAACTTCTTTTGTTTTATCAAACAATATTGGAATTATTACTGCTTGTATTGGTGCTGCATGTGGTGGCATTACAAGACCTTTATCATCTCCATGAGTTATCACCATTACACCTAATGTTCTAGTTGATAATCCCCAAGAATTTTGCCATCCAAATTGTTTTTTTTCATTAGAATCTAAAAACGATATTTCAAATGCTTTTGAAAAGTTTTGACCCAAGTGATGACTTGTACATGCTTGAATTGCTTTTTGAATAGGTAAAAATGTCTCACAAGTTGTTGAATAAACAGCACCAGCAAACTTTTCACTTTCAGTTTTTTTACCTTTAACAACAGGTATGGCTAACAGATCTTCATGGATCTGTTTATAATATTCTAAGATTTCTAAAACTTCCTTGTCAGCTTCTTTCTTAGTTGCATATACTGTATGACCTTCTTGCCATAAAAATTCTCTACCACGTAAAAATGGAGTTGCATGTTTAAATTCCCATCTGACAACTGAATTCCATTGGTTAATTCTTAAAGGTAGATCATTGTGACTTCTAATCCATTTTGAATATGAATCATACATAATAGTTTCAGATGTTGGTCTAACAGCAAGTCTTTCACCAAGTTTTGTGTTACCTCCATGAGTTACCCATGCTACTTCTGCTGAAAATCCTTCAATATGATTTTGTTCTTTTGTTAATAAGCTTTCAGGGATTAAAACAGGGAAGTAAGCATTTTTTACGCCTGATTTTTTAATTCTTTTATTAAAAAATTCTTGAACATGTTCCCATACTTCATATGAATAGGGCCTATATACAATACAACCAGACACAGCTGAATAATCAGCTAGTTCAGATTTTTGAATGACTTGAGTATACCATTCACTAAAATCTTCATCTTTTTTTACAGTTAATCCTAATGTTTGTTTTTTGTTATTACTTTTATTGTTAGATTTTTTATCTTGTTTCATTTTATTATTATCCCTTTTTTTAGTAATTTTTATGTTTGAGGATTCAATTCCTTTTTTTATTATATTAAAATCAGTTACTTTACTTAATATTTTCTCTGCATCATCAATCACATTATTTAGAACTTTATCATCAATTTTTTTTGTTGCATAAATTAGTATTAATAGATCTTTAGTTTCATTTGTGATTTTAGTTTGGTTCGAGTCAGATGTAGCAAATCCATAATCAACAATCTTTTGATTATCAGCTACACAAATTTCATGTCCTTTACATTTTTTGACTTTGCCACCAATTTTAATAAACTCTTCATCTTTTTTAGCAGATCGCACTGTAATATCTCCAACAAGTGTGTCATAATCAAGATATCCCATTGGAATTCTGTATTTAGCTGATATTAAATTTAATGAATCAACAACATTATTAATTTTCCAAAGATTCTCACCTTTGATTATTCTTCTAACAAGTGCTTCACTTGATACTCTGTCTTTAGTTGGGTCCATGTCAAAAGACCAGTACAAATCTCTAAATGATTTAATGGTTTCATCATCAGATAAATTATCTAATGTGAATTTATTTTTTATCTGATCAAAAATAATCTTTTCATCATCTAATTTATCATATTTTTCTTTTACTTTGATACCTTTTACATGTAAATATGCTAATTTTACCCCTTCTACTTTAAAATTGAATTTCATAGTATTTCTCACCTTTTAATTTTGTAATATAATTTTGTAATATTATAATCCTACTTTTTTGCAAGTTCATCGTTTCTTTTCAAGGCTGCAATTCCACCTTGTTTAATGTTGTCGTAAGTACCAAGCTCTAAGTTTTTAAGATAAGCAGCTTCTGTAATACCTTTTGGGGAAGCTACCATTTTATAAATTTCTTCATGAGTAAATCCAGCATCTAATAACTTTGCTATAGTTCTAAGTGAACTAGCTTGTGTTTTAATTATTTGATCATAAGTCATATGTTGATTTTGCATTGTGTTAACATCAGGCTCAAGTGCTCGAGCAATTAAACCGGGTGCGCATCCAGCATAAGTAAAACCTACCATCTGGTCTTCAGTTGATTTTATTGAGATACCTGCAGTGTTAAATATTTTTACTAATGCTTGATCATCGTCATTATTACAACCTTCGCCCATTACATAAGCAGTTGTACTATCACTAAATTGTAATCCAATATTTGGCATAACTCTTGCAACTCTTTTAGTTCCTAGTAATTGATATAATGTTTGAAGAGTAATTCCTGCAGCCATTGAAATGTACAATCTCTCTTTTACAACTATATTTTTTATAACCTCTGGAAAAATTTGTGGTTTAACACTAATAATAATGTAATCACTATTTTGAATAACTTCATCATTGTTTGAGGTTGCGTTAATTCCTAATTCTTTTAATTTATCAAGATTAGTTATATTACTACCCCAAACATTATTATATCCTGATTTAACTAAAGATTTAGCTAAAGCATTGCCCATATTACCAACACCAATTATTCCAATTTTCATTTTAATCATTTTGTAATGTATATTTCTATATATTTGTTTTCTTATGTTGTACAAATATTTTATTTATTTAGGAAAAAAATAAAAAAATTATTTTCCTTTGAAGTGGTTATATGCTTTGTCAAGTATACTATTGATTTCTATTTCTAGATCTTGTTTATTATGTCTCTCTAGATCATTATAAAATCCAATAGATTGTGCATATTCATGTGCTTTAACTGTACCTCCTCCAGGCGATGCTACTTTTGCATAAATTGAATCAAACTCAAGTCCACGAAGTTTAAATGATTCTATTGTTTGTACTACACTTTCAACTATATGAACACTAGTTTCATAATCCAACCCATTCATCGTTAGATAGTTTTCATAAATATGCAATACATTTTGTTTTGTTGCATCATCACATTCAGTTTCAAGAATTTTGGCATATAACCCTGGAAGACATGCACCAATAGTTACCAAATTCATCAATGATTCATCAATTTCAAAGACATGATTTCCTTGA
>Ga0233431_1004314_pt1 | contig 15394 bp, 9 predicted proteins | sample SI_118_April2016_FD_179867 | JGI IMG/M metagenome (GOLD analysis project Ga0233431, IMG submission 179867) | Seawater microbial communities from Saanich Inlet, British Columbia, Canada - SI_118_April2016_200_MG | ecosystem: Environmental > Aquatic > Marine > Inlet | place: Canada: British...
GACATGTACAATTTTTAGAAAACACTTTAATAATTAAATACCAAGTTGTTACGTGTACCCTAATTACCGGACTTATATCCAATAATTGAATTTTCGTTCAACCACTAAATAGTAATATTATGAAAAATCATTATGATTTGTATCTATCATTGATGAGAAAATCCAGCCCAATTTCAAGGAAAATCCGTGGCAGCCTATTTCGCTTTTGTTAATCGTATCGCAAATAGCCTTGGCGTCGAATTGGAATAAGATATATTTCTCAATAATACTTGACAATAATTAAAACAAGATTAAAATTATCTTAAATTAAATTTTATAAAAAGATTTCACTAGTCCTATTAATAAAATCTTATAATTATGATTGAAGTGTGAATACGATATTCTAAAAGTAAACTCACTATAGCTAATATTTTGACAGGAATCAGGAAGTTGAATCCACAAATAGTGGAATTTTCATCTTCGATAAAAACGAATACTTCAGGGAATAATTTGTGATGGATCGTCAGAAGTCATTAATTTAATATTAGGTTTCTTAAAATTAAGTGGGTAGTATCAAAATTTTTATGAAAACAGAGTTTTAATAAGATATTAGGTTTCTTAAAACTAACTGAATAAGGAGAATGTATGAAAACAGCTGAAGAATTGATTGGTGGGAATAAAAAAGAATTGTTAAGTGTGTCACCTGACGCAACGATATATGAGGCGATTCAAGTAATGGTTAACAGTAAAACCGGATCAATTTTAGTTAAAGAAAACAATGATATTGTAGGTATCTGGACTGAACGTGATTATTTACGGGATACTGTCTCCAAAGGATTTAACCCATATACATCTCAGGTGAAAGAATATATGCAAAAGAAACTTTATTTTGCTAAACATGATGAAAATATTTACCAATTAATGGATAAATTTCTTGGCTTACGTATTCGACATTTACCGGTGAAAAAAAATGGCGATATTGTTGGTTTATTGTCTTCAGGAGATGTTTTAAGAGAGATTTTGAAAGCTAAAGACGAGGAATTAGAAAAAATACAGAAGCGTCTCAGTTGGGAATATCATGAAGATTGGAAATGGTAACAATCACTTTTCCGATAGATAATCCGCTTTGTAATCGATCCATTGCCTGATGGATTGAATTAAAAGCAAATACTCGGTCTATTAATGGCTTTCCGGGATTAGAAGCTAAAAAATCAGATAATATGATATCTAGTATTTTGATTTCCTTGAATAACCAAATCAGGTTGAATGCCAAAAAACCCTTGTTTTCAGAGACCATACTAAGCGGATCCAACCGGGGTCGTTTCAGATATTTGTAGATTGTGGTTATCATATCTGGCCGGGGTTTCTGATTCATCATATCAGCTGCCCCAAAAAGGATATATCGCCCCATTGGTTGCAAATGCCGGTAAGTTGGCTTAAAGTAGTTACCAAATACAGCATCCAGCGCGATATGATAACCGGTGATTTTTAGTTGATCTAAGGTATTGTTAATTTGATGTAGAAAATTCTTTTTGTTACGAATGATAATTTGCTCCGATTTAAGAGCATAGTGCTTCTGTAGAAAATTTGATTTTTCAGAATTCCCGACGACAGCAATGGGGATGGCTTTTTGTTTTAGAATAATATTTATAGCTTGTAGCCCCACTCCACCCGCTGCTGATTGGACTAAAACATGTTGTCCGGTTTTTAAATTTCCTAGTTCTATCAATCCATACCAGGCGGTTAATCCTTGTACAATTAATGCGGCGCCCTGTTCAAAAGTCCAATCTGATGGTAAATGTCTGATGTAATGCTCACAAATATTAATATCAGTGGCGTAACTGCCAAATCTTGTCACGCCCATGACTGGATCTCCAATTTTAAATTTACTGCCTTGCTTTCCGACTTTAATAATAACACCGGAAAACTCCAGCCCTGGTGTGAATTTCCCTTTAGGTGTGGCTGAATATAACCCCTGGCAGGCAAATATATCCGCAAAGTTTAAACCGATGGCTTTAATGGATACCTGGACTTCATCGGTGGAAGGGTCATTTATCCCATCTTTTACTAATGTTAAGCGATCAATTGACCCTGCTTTTGACATTTGCCATTTTTGGATTTGCATTTGATTTACCTATTACCTGATATTTGAAGATCAATAAGGTTTACGGAAAAAGAATAATCTGTAATAGGAGTTTTTAACCTGTAACAAATTAGTAACTCAAGCATTAATTTTTATGGCACTCCGTAATATTTTATTAATTCAGCCGCCCATTGAAGATTTCTATGAAACAGATATTCGATTGCAGCCGATTGGATTATGTTATTTGAAATCCACAATTCAACAATACTATCCTGAAATTAATGTTAAAGTTCTGGATTTTCATTCTGGTTGGGGACGGAAATCGATTCCCATTCCAAAATCATTGGAATATTTAAAACCGTATTATCAGTATCCGGATAAAAGTCCATTTTCAGTTTTTTATCATTATTACCATTTTGGCGCCTCATTCGAAGAAATAATCGAAACAATCAAAAAAGAGAAAGCTGATCTGATTGGGATTTCTGCCTTATTCACTCCTTATTTTCAGGAAGTAATAAAAACAGCGGAAATCATCAAAAAACATTTGGATATCCCGATATTGTTAGGTGGATCACATGTATCTGCCATGCCGGAACAGATATTAAAATATGATTGTGTTGATTTCATTATCAGAGGAGAAGGGGAACGACCGATAGTTGAGTTTATTAAAAGCTGGACCGAAAATGGAGGATTTCATTCAGTACCGAATCTGGGATATAAAAAAGACGGTAAATTAATTCTGAATGCTCTTCTGGACAACTATCCATTTAAAAAAATTCCCCGGCCTGACTTTTCAGATTTTGATCTTCAAGACTATTTGTATGAAAAAAAGCCATTGGCGTTTATAACGACTTCCAGGAGTTGTGCCTATAAGTGTTCTTTTTGTTCTGTTCATACTACTTTTGGAAAAAAGTATCGAAAAAGAGATGCTGATTCAGTTATGCAGGAAATTATACAACGCTTTGAGTCTGGGTATCGGGTTTTTGATTTTGAAGACGATGATTTGACATTTAATAAGCAGGATATGATCGAATTATGTCAAAAATTACAATCCTATTTTGAACCGGGGGAGATTGAATTATTGGCTATGAATGGCATTTCCTATATGAATTTAGATGAAGCAATATTAACATCTATGAAAAAGTCTGGTTTTTCACATTTGAATCTTTCACTGGTTAGCTCAAGCACAGAAACGATAAAATTGTGTCATCGCCCCCATCGCTTAGAACAATACCATGATACGGTCATTATCGCTTACCGGCTGGGATATAAAATTGTATCCTACCAAATTATTGGCTTACCCTTTGAAACACTGGATTCAATGATTAAAACCCTGGTAGTGCACGCACAATTACCGGTGTTAATAGGTGCCTCAATGTTTTATTTACCACCAGGATCGCCGATTTCACAACAGTTTCCGATTCAATCTGAAACAGATTTGTTCAAAGCACGATTAACCGCGATGGCATGGGAAACCGATCAATTCAGTAGGTCTGATATTTATACTCTGTTTATTACTGTTAGAATTATCAATTTTATCAAGGGACTTTTTGTATCGGGGAATGGGAGCACACTGACAGATCTATTAAAAAATTTTAGTAGTAGAGACAACAGAGATGCAACAGGTATCGGGCTGCTTAAAACCTTATTTGATGAACAAAAATTATTTGCGATTTCGGGAAAGCAGCAGCACTTAAGGACTCAATTTGACTATTCGCTATTTACCAGAATATGGAAAGAACTAAGCTATATCCAGACCCAAGAAAATAAATCTATAATTTTGTGTACGGAATAGCAAAAGTGAAAATGGCCCCCCCGTTTTGATTATTTTCTGCCCAGATTTTACCAAAATGGGCCTTGATAATTTCATTGCATATTGCCAACCCCAATCCTGTTCCACCTGCGCCTGTTTTAGTAATACTGCTTTGAGTGAACTTGCTAAATATATCATCAATTTCATCAATTGGTATTCCTACCCCATTATCTTCAACTGAATACTGCAGACAAGGTTTTAATTTTTCATTTACTTTCAATTGAGATTGACTGATTTTGATTTTGATGTATCCATTTTCATGAGAAAATTTAACGGCATTAGACATTAAATTACGGATAACCTGACCAATTTTATAATAATCACAGCTCAACTGCATTTCAATTTCCTGACTGCGAACATCAACTTTTATTTCTTTGTCATTTAGAATAGGTGCCATTTCACTTAATATTTCATTAGTGATTTTATTAATATTATGAAATTCAAATTCGTAATCCATTCTTCCGGATTCCATTTTAGCTAAATCTAATAAGTCATTTAATAAAAACATTAAACGGTCAGCACCTGTTTTGATTTTTTTAAAATAGTGCCAGAGTTTTTCTTTAGGTTTATCAATTTTTTCAATTCCAAAGCTGGTAAAACTTAAAATATGGTGCATGGGACTTCTTAACTCGTGTGAAATATTGGCTAAAAATTCACTTTTTGCCTGATTCGCTTGTTCAGCTACTTTTTTCGCCTGGATCAGTTTTTCTTCTACCTGTTTTAACTCACTGACATCTCTTCCAATGGAATTAATCTTTTTATAATGACTATCAGAATCGTATTGAATATTTATATTCCATAACATATGACTGACCTGCTCAGTTTGAATATTAACTAGACGGCTGGCATGGGTGGCATGGGTCAGATGACTTTGCAACCATTTTTGAAAATGATTTTTAGTCGTTTCCTGATCTTCAGGATGTATAAAATCAATAGCTATTAACCCTACACATTTATCTGGGTAGTATCCAAGAATATCATAGGACTTATGATTGACGTAATTAATTTTACAATCCTGGTCCAGCTGGATCACCAGGTCGTCAGTTCCTTCAATAAATTCACGGTATTTTTTTTCGTTGATAATGAGGGCATCTTCTACCTCTTTTTTTGCTTTAATTTCAGCCATTAGCTTATGATTAGAAGCACGGATTTCGGTTGTTTTAATGTTAACCAATGATCCCAATTGTTCATTCATTTTTTGTAATTCAAATTCTACATTTTTTCGTTTTGTGATGTCTTCAATGACAGCAACATGATACTCATTTTGTTCATCATTTCGATTCACCATTGATACTGTAAGGTCAGCCCATATTGCGGAACCATCTTTTCTGATATATCGTTTTTCCATTTGGAAATTTTCTACTTGTCCATCATACAGTTTTTTAAAATTCAATTCATTTTCAGGAAGTTCCTCTGGATGAGATATTTCTTTGAAATTTAAATGGGTTAAATCTTCTGATTTATAACCAATGATATCACAAAACCGTTGATTGACTCTCAAAAAGGAACCATTCTGGTGACCGAGAACAATCCCGACAGCAGCCTGTTCAAACACCGAGCGAAATAGGGTTTCCTTGGCTTTGATATTTTCGTATGCTATTTGAAGTTTAATTTCATTTTCTTTTAATTCCTGTTCCCTTTTTAATAACTTGGAAGCCAGCTGGTTAATGTTATTTCCCAATTCAGAAAATTCAGTATATTGCTCAGTAATATTGATTACTTGATATTCTTTTTTGGTGATTTTCCCGACGGCTTTTTCAAAGTGCTGAATAGCAAACTCCAATGATCGAATTTGACGTTTGGAGAGTAATATCGTCAGAATTATGACAATAATAAATATTGCTAAAAAGAAAAATGTAATATTTCTTAATTGACGATCCAGGGAGCGAGAAGACTGGTAAATAATTACGGTCCAGCCGGTTTCTTTAATATGTTTGAGTAATAAATTAGAGGATTCGGTTGGTTGTCTGTGATTATAAATTTCACTAGTGTTGTTTATATTTTCTATTTTGATTCGGGTCTCCTCAGCTCTTTGAATAACTTTCTGATAATCCGAGTGGGCAATGTAAACACCAAGCTGATCAATAATAGCAATTTCATCCCAATAGTCTTGCTGTTGGTTTTTTAAATCGACCAGCAAATGTGTTAAGTCCAGATAAACGATTAAATAACCTTTTGAAAGTGGCACAGTCAAAGTAGCAACCGGTTTTTGATGACGCGGAGAGATAAAACTTGGTGACCAGTAAGTTTTCATTTTTTGGGAGGCCACTTTGAAAAAATCATAAACGGACATATCAATTCCAATGCTTGTGCTATTTTTAGGAATGACACTTAAAACAAAGCCAGCCTGATCCGTAATAACAAATGAGGAAAGGATCCCTTTATTGTAACTATTAATAATCTGAAGATGATGAAGGATCATTTCCAGGTTTTGATCAGCCTGATCAATATATTTTGCAAAGGAATTGACCGTTCGGTGGACCTCGGATAGTTTTTTTTCGATTGCAGAGGAAATGACCTCCAGGATGAAGTGATTTTTTTGGCGAATTTCATCTTGAGCTGTTTGATAAACAATCACAACAGTTAACACACCAATTAACAATAGTGGTATTAATAGACCAAAGGTGATGTATGATATTAGTCTGTTTTTTAAACTGGTTATTTTTTTCATTGGTTCGGCGTAAGACGATGTTTATCTTCAAAATAAAATAAATTTGATTCAATCCAGTATAAGGATTTTATAGAATAAAAGATCAGTAATAATTTTGATATTAGTATTGGAAATTTTTACTGATACAAAAATTTTATAATATTTTTGCCTAAAATACCATTATTATAGTAGGATTGAATCAACTCTTTCAAAACAGAATAAGTATCGCACAGATTTGTCTAAAACACCAATCATTCGGCTATTATGGAAATGATTGAAATTTAGATAAATTATAAATATTTAACTGATATAGTTGAAGTCAATGACGATTTTATTGCGCAGCATTGGGTTTAATACCCTGCCCCTTGGGGCGTTCTGTCTTCTCGAACGAATGTGAGAGATCTTGTCCTAAAAGAAAGATTTCTCATTCTTGCTCAGAGTATCGCAATTCAGTGGTCGAAAAGACATGCTGCCATTCAACAGTTAAAGTGGATACCCTGTCCGCTTGCGGCGGGGTAGTTCATTACATGTTATGCATCAGATTTTACCTACACTTTTTTGAAGGTGTCATGTTATGGATGTTTTTATAGTTTCAGGAGGGTCAAAAGGACTGGGTGCTGCTTTGGTTAAGAAATGTTTATCAATGAAAAAAACAGTTTTCTCTCTGTCCAGAACTCATGGTGATGGTTTTTTTATCCAATGTGATTTATCAAAACCTGAAGATATTGATAAAGTATTCTTAAAAATTAGCCATAAAATAGAAGAATCACTGGTTTCCTCGATAACATTAATAAATAATGCAGCTGTTATTGAACCTATTGGTCCTGTAACAGAATTTGAAATGAGCCAGATTGTTTATAATATCAATGTCAATTTTACGGGTACTATTTTATTGAGTCGACATTATATGAAGTATATTCAAGACTTCGAAATTCCAAAAAAAATCATCAACATTTCATCCGGGGCGGCTTTAGATCCATATGGTGGATGGAGTCTATACTGTGCAGCAAAAGCAGGAATTGAACATTTTGTTAGAAGTGTAGCCCTTGAGCAACAGTTGAAATTATTTCCCGTATCAATTTTGAATATTAGTCCCGGTATTATGGATACTGATATGCAAAAAATAATACGTAAAACTAAGGTAGATAAATTTCCTTTGGTTGATCTTTTTCGGAAATTTAAAAAAAATAGAGATCTTCAGCCCCCTGATAAAGTAGCACAGTTAATTATAGATGCGATTTGTTTCAAAACCTTTGCTTCTGGTTCCACAGTAGCACTGGCTGATTTATAAATTATACTAATTAGTAATCTTTGAAGTACTTGATAAAAATAAAACATTAACTCATAGTTAATATTTTCATCAAAAGTCTCATGAATTCATTTCATTGAATGCCTGAGACTTTTCTTCTAGGAATGGTGTTAACTATATTTAAAATGTAAAACCGAGACTGATATATCCAATACCAACTGTTTTATACTGCTCCATATCATCCTTGATTCTTGTTTCCTCTCTATCAATATCCGATTGTGCGGCACTTTCAGCTTCAATTTTCACATCGGGCGTGCCGCCTGAAATAGCACCAGCTCCCAGTGCTAAACTAAAACCACTGTCATAAATCCATAATGCGCCGATACCTGCCATGGTAGCCGCATCAGGGAACGTAACTGTTATTTTCACATATTCGTTAGCTGTGACTGTACCATCCTGGTTTGAATCATAAAAATGACCGATGACTTCCCAATCCCTGTATACAAAACCACCTTGCAGAAAAAAAGCCGAGTCTTCAAAAGGGAAAAATTTAGCTGATATTTTAGTTGTTCTAAAATCAAGTTCAATTTTTTCAGTTTTGTCTTCCTTTTCCTCTTCAACGGCAACACTATATGAATCTACTCCTAAAAGAATACGCTTGTTTAAATGTATTCCGGCTGATAATCCGGAACCCAGATTGCTGCCGATAACATGTAATTGAAAATCTTTGTCACTTCTGTTCTCTTTTGCAGACAGATATCCGCTGGTAAAACAAAATATCAAAGAAAATAATAGAACCCTTGCTTGTTTCATGTTCTGCTCCTTAATTTTGAGTATCACAGGATTTTAGAAAATATTTTTTAAATTCTGCAAATAGCTCACCACATATTATGATAATGATCAAGATATACAGAATGTAAAAGCTAATGGACCTTAAGGCGAGCTTTAAACTGTTCGAGGAGTTTAATTAATTTACCGCTGCAAACCGATATTAACATTGGGTCGATGACTCGATTGAGTTTCTGGAAATTACGCTGATCTTCCATATTTAATTTAATTTGTTTTTTTAATTGATCATAGCGTTTTAAACAAAAAACAGAGATGTTTAATTCAGCTTCCCATTCTTTCAAGTAAGGTTCAAGTTGTCGAAACCGGCTCAATATCGTCGAATTCAGAAGATTATCCGCATGCTGTTTACATTGTTCCAGGTATTCTAATAGCTTTAAATGATCCTTAAACCAATTTTGAATTAAATGATCAAGCTCCCAATTACCACCTTTAAATAACCTGGAAGCCAAGGTAGTATCTGCAAAAACTTTAAGCGATTCCGGGTTGTTGTCTGCATGCAGAGTAATAGCCTTTAAATAGCTTTTTCCCGGATCATAAGCTTCTGGATTCCAGGTGTAATCTGCAACTGTCGTCAAAGTAAATTTTGATAAATTGGCTTCAATCATTGGATTGGAGAAAAAATCCGGTGATACCTGGTATAAATAGGGATCCCTGTTAATGACCGGCCCCAGAAATATGCAATTGGAGTTGGCATCATTGACTGGATAGTTATCCCAGAGAACCATAGGATGGTTGAAGACTGTTTTTATCTTTTTTGCAAATTCTTTCTTAATTATTTTTGAAAAAACACCTTCACCAGTCCAGAAAACTTTAATATCGGAGTGTAATTCTTCCGCTATTGTTTCCCGGTAGGGACTATTGCCAGTCTGGTAATACTCAGTTGGACAATAGATTAAATGAAGATTAGTAACTTTTTTAATGAGTGCTTTATAAATTCTATTGGTTAAATAACAATGCGCTAAGGCTAAATCATGGTTAAATTTTATGAGATCTTTTTTATGCACAAAACCAATGTTATCGATATCATCCAGTAAAATGGCAAAAGATTTAACACCCTGTGCGATCATTTGATCTAATTTTAAAATAAGTTTTTCAAAATGTGAATCATCACTGTAACAAATGGATTTTCCCGGACTGATAGAATAAACAAAATCAATAGATTCTTTTTTTGAGACCGTTATTAAGTCTGCCAAAGCCTGGTTTTCAGACTCGGGATAGGGGATGTCCCATTTTTCCCGATGGTAGGGATCATCTTTGGGGGCATAGATGTAGCTATTGCATTTTACTGATCCCAGAAATTGTATCATATCCAGTCGTTCCTTCTGAGACCAGGGGGTTCCGTAAAAACCTTCGATCACTCCCCGATGATTAAATTGTGGGTAATCAAAAATTTCAACCAATGGGATTTCAATACTGTTTTCATGATAACTAATCAGCTGTTTTAATGTTCTGAAAGCGTGTTTGACGCCGATAGTTGTTGTAGCCTGTATATAAATTTTTAATAGCGGATTAGAATCATCTAATACGGTAGTTAATGAATAGCACTCTTTCCGGTTATTAACTTCATTCAGGGAATTGGAAAAATGGGCATTTATATCAATATTAATTTGGAGGTCAGGTTGGTTTTGATGACTGAGATTAAATTCCTGCAGAAAAGGCGCCCAGTCCTTTTCAAAATGATCTTGTTTAACAATTACCCGGCAATTGGGTTTATCTTTTTTATTGAAGATCCTGTAAGCTTCCCCTTCAAAAAAAAGCTTGACTGGATTTGGGATGATTTCAGGAAAATCTGTCTGGCAAGGATTTTTTGATTCACCGATAAAGATCTGTTTTTCTACTAATAGTATCTTTTCAGAGGCTTGATGAGCCAATATTTTAACTTGACAGGGTCCCAGGTATTGAACAATTCCGTAAGCAAAAAAGGGTTGATCCGGTAGTTTGATTTTCAGTTCATAGTCAACCTTTGTGATGGCTGTCAAATAAATGGCAGCTTCAGGCTTTGGCCAAAGTCTTAATTTTTGATGGATAACACCCCAGAATTGAACTTCCAGTTTGTCCCAATTTTGATCACTGGAATTTTTAAAGTGGATGGAAATTGTTTCACCGATACCGATATGATCTGGTGCTATTGTAAATGAATAAGCCATTATTACTGGTAAATAGTTGTTTATAAACGCACTCATTCCAATGAACTATCCCGTCCGCTTGCTGCGGGTAGTTCATTATAAATTTGTATTTTTTAGAAATTTTCAAGTGTTAACTGGTTTTAAGCTAAATATGACTTGAAGTCTATCTGAGTTTTTATAATTCGTTTTCAAAGCATTAGCAGGTTGAGCTTAAAGGCAAATTCAGTTAAAGTGACACTAAATTTAGAAAATACTATTATTGATTATTGTAAAAAAAGCTCATGCCGACAAACTTACCCCCGAATTACTATTCTATCGATAAGCGTTACAAGTCAGCCAGCAGTGATGCGGAAAAGATCGCTTGTCTTGAAGAAATGATGAGTGTTATCCCTAAACACAAAGGAACGGATAAAATAAGGGCTGATATCAGAAAGCGACTCTCCAAAGTAAAAAATGCGACTCAGAGTAATAAAAACGCTAGTAAAAAAGATGCTACTTATATCATCGATAAAGAAGGCGCAGGGCAGGTGGCAGTGGTGGGTGCACCCAATGTGGGAAAATCAAAATTGATTAATTTATTGACCAATTCCAAACCGGAAGTATCAGCTGCACCTTTTACGACCTGGAAGCCAACGCCTGGTATGATGGACTATAAGGATATAAAAATTCAATTAATCGACACCCCACCCTTAAATTCCGGCTATATAGAATCAGGCATGTTTGATTTAATTCGCCGCTCAGATATGGCTCTATGTCTTGTTGACATTCAGGCGGATGCGATTGAACAATTAAACCTTTCGATTTCAATTATGAAAGATCACAAAATTGTTCCAAAACGATTGCAGTATCTCCATGAAGAACATCGCAATATTCAATTTTTACCAATAATTATTGGTTTAAATAAATTTGAAGATGATAGTTTTAAGGAAAATACTGAAATTTTTAAAGTATTTTTAGATGATCAGGAATGGCCGATCATTGAATTTTCAGCGGCCAACAGCAATAATATTGAAGCACTAAAACAGATAATTTTTGATCGATTGGAAATCATCCGGGTATACGCAAAATCCCCAGGTAAACCCATTGATAAAACGGCACCATTTGTGTTGAAAAAAAACGGCAATGTGGGTGAATTCGCGTCCAAAGTTCATAAAGATATTGAAAAGAACATGAAGACAGCTAAAGTTTGGGGTACGGGGGTGTTTGACGGACAGATGGTTCAAAGAGACCATATACTCTTTGATGAAGATGTTGTTGAAATAAACAGCTGATATTCTGACAATGCTTCCCTTGCTAAGGCGCATCGACGAGAACCCGCAAATACATTATAGCGGTCCAATATTATGTATTTGTTCAGTTTTTTATGTTAGTTGATAATCTCAAGTAACCCTTCAATAACTTGATTAATTTCTTCTAGAGAGAACACCGGTGATCGCTTTGGAACTGTTCGAAATAGGTTAACCAAACGTTTGGAGACGATCACCTTTGCACGTATTCTGTGGAATTGTTTAGAGTGTTGATTTTTGATACTCTGGGCGACATACAGAATATTTTGAGCGAAGATATAATCGAATTAATCAAAACAAGAATTGATAACAACGTCAGCGATTTCCTTGATAAAGCATTGCAACTGGACGAATTTTATATTCAAAGTGAGCTTAGAGCCCAGAAATGCGGGGATCTCTATATTCCATATTTAGCCCCGAAATGTGAGTTCTTAAGTATTGGTTTTGTTTAAATAGTTAAGTATCCTGTCACCGGAACCCTCCGGAGATGTAACCCCCCTTTTTTCAACCTTTGGGGAGTATAAATTTGAGTAATAAATAGTTAGACGCCATGGTTATAATCCTTACCCCCGATAATGATCCAATTTGAACCATCAGATATTACCTCAATCCATCCCATGCTCGATCCATATATCCTTGTTGCAATTGCCGAATCCTTAGAGTCTATCGTTTGTGATGAAGTGGTCCAAATATTTACGTCATAATTTCCAGCTATTTTCTTTATTAAATATCTTCTACCTTCAATTCCTACAGCGGTTGGAAGTGTTAAAGCTAATATGGCAGATGTTGAATTGGCAAAAACAATATAATTATCTGCCGTCAAAGTATAAGCACTTGTTTTTGTAACAATAGCCGAGGTAGCAAAACTACCTGATAGTTCAAAAGTGCTTGCCGGTGTTATTGCTCCTGAATCAGAAATTCCAACTTTTCCTTGTTCAGTGACATATAGACCATCATTATTTTCTGAATTGGTCACTTTTAAGGAAAATTCACCTATCAACGGTGCACTATTATTTACATGTAGTGTTGCTGTTGGAGTTGTTGTACCGATACCGACATTGCCATCTACGCCAGTAGCAGCCCCTGATCCCGGTGTAAGAATAATATCTCCTCCATCATCACTTGTTTGATAACCATCTTGTGCTTTTAAAGTGATACTTGTACCACTTCCAGTGGTCGATGTTCCACCATCAATATGTAATATACCTGTTGGGCTTGTCGTACCGATACCGACGTTGCCGTTTTCTACGATGAGTCCGTAATTATCCGCAGATCCACCACCAGCTGAAAAATACCCGGCAATATTCGTGTCAGTTGCATCACCAGCATTACTGGAATCCACATAAAGGCCATATAAAGTAGCACCTGATCCAGGCGTACTGTTTTGAACTACATGTACTTTTGTATAAGTTCCCGGACTTGCCGTACCAATACCGACGTTGCCGTCACTGCCACCTTCAGAACCTGATCCAGGTGTAAGAATGATATTTCCCCCGTTATAACTAACACCGGGATCATAATATCCATCTTGTGCTTCTAGAGTGATATTTGTACCACTTCCAGTCGTCGATGTTCCGCCATCAACTTGTAAAATACCTGTTGGATCTATTACACCAAGTCCGAAATTACCACTAGCATCAATTTCGGCTAGTTGCCCACCAAAAGTTCGCCATTGTTGAATATCCCCTGTTTGACTAGTAGAAACTGAAACTTTAAGCGTTACATCATTCAATCTATCAGTATCACCCACTACAGCTAATCTGGCATTTGGTGTACCCGTACCTATACCGATTTGATTGCTATCATTTATAAAAAAAATAAGTGGTGCATAGTTAATGGCCTGTGCACGGGCAATGCGAAAAGAACCGTCGTCGACCAATCCCATGGAAAACATATTCGCAGTACCACCCTGGCGAAAACCGATGGTAGAAAAACCGGTTTCTGAATCAAGTAACAAATCTACATTGCCACTGTTACTATCGAGATGCAATAGACCTGAAGGTGTTGTTGTACCAATACCAATTTCACCAGCAGCATCTACATAAAGTGCATTCGTAGGGCTTCCATCATCAGCATCGAGTGAATAACTACTGCCACCACCACTAAAAGCACTTCCATTTTGATAAAGTGTTCCGGTAAAATTGATATCCCCTGAAACATCCAACAGATAAGCCGGACTCGTTTTTCCAATACCAACACTTCCACCTGTTAAAATAGTAAGAACTTCAGTGCCTAAAGTTCCCGATTGGAACATTAAACGGTCATCGGAAGAAGAATTCTGCAGAGCCCATTTCCGGGAACCATCTTCAAATAATTCTAGGCTGGGTTGTCTGTTTAAACCGGCGTCAATTATTAAGTGTGCATGATCAACTGTATTTCTAAATCTGGCTATTCTATCGTTAATATTACTTGTTGAGCTCGATTCCACATCAAATGGAGCGCCTGGATTTGTCGTACCAATACCGACATCACCGGTATTGAAATAGATATCTGTACCATTTTCAGTCCAGATGGATGACCCGCTGCTAAAAGCACTTCCATTTTGATAAAGTGTTCCGGAAAAATTAATATCACCTGCCACATCTAGATTGTAACTCGGAGTCGCTGTCCCAATACCAACATCACCCCCGGTGAAGTAAAGATTTAATCCATTTAACTCCCATAACCGGTCTTCGATATAATCAAAATTTGCATTAAATTGCGAAGCCGAAATGGTATCACCAGCTGTAAATGTATTTGGAACAGCTGCCGCATAGGCAATCGTTGCAATTAAAGCTGAAGAAATCGATAACGGAATCAGAATCCTTTTCCTGAATAGTTTCTTAATTTTTTGAAAGTTAAAGAACGGTTGCTTATTCTTTAAATCAGCTATCTCTTTTTCAAGTTTTTCCAGCTTTTTCATTAAATCAATTTCATTCATTTTTTTCTCCATTAAAATACTTAAGGTGACTCAATTTGACTAATATTATTTCCAACTACCGTTTTATTTTGCTATCTGTTATAATACCTTATGTTATCCATTTATCTTAATGGTTTAATTACCAAAGACACTGTCTCCGAAATATGATGTATCCCATACCCCAACGGCGCCTTCATAACTAATCGTAGCACTGGATGAAACGGAAATAAGATCTGCCGCATCCTTAAACCAGACATAAACCGTTTTAGTTTCAATTCCGGAACTCAGCTCAAAAGGCACATCGCCGGAATAACTGGTGGCCGATGTTACACCAATCCAGGCGGAACCAGCCGTTGGATTAACATTGCTTTCAGAAACGTAATAACCGGTCACACCACCATCGTCTTCCGCTGATAAATTAAGTGTTACTGTTTTGGATGTCGTAGATAATGCATCACTA
>Ga0233431_1004319_pt1 | contig 15383 bp, 13 predicted proteins | sample SI_118_April2016_FD_179867 | JGI IMG/M metagenome (GOLD analysis project Ga0233431, IMG submission 179867) | Seawater microbial communities from Saanich Inlet, British Columbia, Canada - SI_118_April2016_200_MG | ecosystem: Environmental > Aquatic > Marine > Inlet | place: Canada: British...
CAAAAACAGGGAATAAAGATTTTATTAAAAAAATATTGAACCAACATTTAAATGGTAGAAGAGATTATAGTCATTTAATTTGGAGTTATTTGATGTTAGAAGAGTGGAAAAAGAAATGGTTAAATTAAGAACCGTTATTTCTTCTTTGTTAAAATTAAAATACAGCCTGGAGCAAAGTTTTTTCGTAGTATTAAAAAGAACGCCAATAATGTACCCTTAACCATAGAATATGTTCTTAAAACAAATGAAGTTGAACGATGTCTGGGAGTATCACCAGAGGTATAATAATAATATTTTTGTATCTTTAAACCCTCCCTAGTAACAAGTTCTCTTAAATGAGAGTAGTTGAAAACCATTGTGTGATCTGGATTTTCCGGGATATAACCCAAACAAAGAGTATGAAAAAAAGAAATAAATCCACCTTCATTGTCCGTTGTAATTAAAATTATTCCTCCTTCTTTCAAATGATTTTTCATATTATTTAAAAATAAACCTGGATTTGATAAGTGTTCAATCACATTGCCAGCAATAATCACATCAAATTTTTTATTAAGTTGAATGGTCTCAGCATCCCCCATAATTATATTATAACCTTTTTCATTTAACTGATTAACTTCAGATTCTTCTTTATCAATCCCAATAACAGATTTGGCATATTTTGTTAAAAATTTAAACAGAAAATTAGGATTAGTTTCAAATGAAGAAGTATGTTGAACGGAACCAATGTCCAACACATTTTTATCTTCAATCAGTTTTTTAATCAAAGGCAATCTATTTTTTACAATTTTGGCATTTTTAAACCTATAAAGCTTTTCTCTTTCTTTTTTGATTTTTAGTAAATTACACATTTGTCTGCCTTACATAGAAAACAATTTATTTCTTTTCAATATTCTTGTTTTTTATTCCTTTGTTTGATAAGACTTATAAATGTTATTAATCAAAGTTTTGCTATCTCAAATCATGAAAATGAAAAATACTAAATGGAAAAAAAATATCATTTGGATTGTTGTTGATGCTGTTAGAAATTATAAAGCCAATGATAAATACGGAAAACTCGATATTATGCAAGAATTTGCTAAAGAAAGCGTAGAATTCACTAATGCCGTTTCTTCAGCACCAAGTACTCTCATGTCGGTCGGAGCCATGATTGCTAGTAAACCTGCTTATCACCTTAGTAGGGATTTTGAAATATTTGAATATGATCAAAGAATGTTTCCCCCTTTAACTGCTGTTTTAAAGTCAAACAGCTATAACAATTATACTATTCATCATTATCCTCAATCTCGAGAAAAAATGAACCATATTTTATCTCCTGTCTCTCCAAAATACTGGCCCCAGCAAATTAATAAACATAAATTATGGAACGAGGATGAAATCAATTCAATTTTTAAGAACTTAATCAAAAAAGGAATCAAAGAACCATTTTTCTTATATGTTCACTATGATGTTCCAACTAACAATAAGTTCGCATCGAATAAAGTAAAATCAGTTTTAAGAAAACTTAAAGAGAAAAATATTTATGATGACTCAATAATAATATTATGTTCAGACCATGGATATCCTGACCCCAGAAGAAAAAAATTATCATTAAAACAAAAAGTTTTGGAAGGCCATGACCTTTTTGTAACTGATGATAATATCATGATGCCATTGCTAATCAAATATCCTAATTGTCCAAAAGGACTTAAAGTAACAGAAATGGTAAGTTCATTGGATATTGCTCCCACAATTTTAGAAATTCTAGAAATCCCTTATGTAAAATGTGGGTTTGAAGGTTTAAATCTATTAAAAATTATTGATGGTGAGAAAACTCCAAAACGTAAAATTAGAACCGATACGCGATATTGCTTCCAGCCTAAGAAAGTAACTTCTTTGAGGAGTAATAAGTATAAATATGTTCGTTATCTTGATGAACAATTAGGAAAAAAAGAAAAGTTCTTTAATCTGGAACAAGACAGATGGGAACAAAGAAATTTAATTCATTCTAATAATAAAGAAATCATCAATAAAATTAATGAATTTAGAAAAGAATTTTTATATTCTGAAGAGAGGTCTATAAAAATTCAAAAAAAATACCTCCAAAAAAAGTTTGAAACTTTATTATACAAAAGAGATTATAGAAAAATAAAAAAAATCTTAATTTTTGGCAGTGCGGATACATTATTTGTTGACATTCTATTGGCAAATATACTTCAATCATTAGGAAATGTATCTATTGATGTAATAATTAAAAGAAACTCTGCCCAGAAACTAGAGATTAATTCTAAGAAAATTAATTTCATTTTTTCTAATTTAACTTACAATGATTTCAAAAAAAGATTAAAGAAACTAAAAAATGCTCGTTACGACTTAATTATAATCCCTTTTGCTAATCGTTTAGGGATTGGTTATAATCAAATATTTAAGATTGCTAAACAATTTAAAAAAGATAAAATTATAACGGTTGATTATAATATGGACCTAATTATAGAATCAAATATGTGGGTAGCAATCCTCAAACATCTCAGTAAAGATTTGATGGTAAATCTTCTTGATTGGAAAAACTTCTCGGGGAGATTGGTTCTACTAGCAAAAAGAATTATTTTTGACAAATATTATTAGTATTTTTGACAATGGTAAATATCACAAAAAAGAAAATAGGTGTTTTGGGTCTTCAAGCGCCTGATAGTAGTAATCTTGAAAATTTAGGTAAAATTTTATCTTTAGAGTTTGAACTAGATTTACTTGGAAATACTAATGTCAATGAGAATATTAAAAAAATTTATTCAATAAAAAATTATACTTCTATTAAAGGGAAGAATATGGTTACTTGGTTTCTTAGAGATATGATAAATCTTTTACATTATTGTTGGAAAGAAAAACCAAATATTCTTCTTTCTGTTCAAAATCCTGATTGGCAAGCTCCTTTAATATTTATCTTTGGAAAATTATTCGGAATTAAAACAGTTGCTAGGTTTTCTGGTGCTGGGTTTGATACATATAAAATAAAAAAAGGGTATATTAGAGTAGTGGCATATTTCGTTTACCATTGGTTAATGCGTTTGATGTTGTTTTGTGACAAAATTATTTGTATGGGGGAAGAACAAAAACAACATTTAATTAAATATGGTTGTAAGCCAGAAAAGATTAGAATAATATTGCAACCAATTGATGAATCATTGTTTAAACCACCAGTTGATAGAAATGTTGCTAAATTAAAATTAGGTTGGGATCCTAACAAAACTTATCTCCTTTATACAGGTACTTTACAAAAAAGAAAAGGGATTGACACTTTTCTAAAAATAATTCCTGATTTGATGGGTAAAAATGAAGATTTTGTTTTTATTTTAGTTGGTAAGGATGATGATGGTTATACTCCTAGATTTAGGAGATTTCCTTTGAATAAAGTGAAATTAATTCCTCCCGTTCGCCAGAGAGAATTAGTTGATTTCTACCAAGCTGCGGATTTACTGATTCACCCTGCAATTGATGAGGGCTTCCCAAAAACAGTACTAGAAGCTGCTGCTTGTGGCTTACCTATCATTGCCAGGGACATCGTTGGTGTAGGTAGGGTTGCAGATAAAGTGTTTGATACTGATGAAGAATTAATTGAACTAATCTTGCACAACACTTTAAAACCATTAAATATAAGCAAACTTCCAGAAAAGTATACTTGGAAAGAATTAGAGAATCAATACCTAGAGGTTTTCAGGAAACCATGAAAAAACCAAACATAATTTGGATTACAATTGACGGTGTACGTCCGCATAGTAGATGTAAAGATGAATTTGATTATCCTCATGCATTTACTGTTATGGCTAAAGAATGTATGGAATTTAAGAAAGTAGTAACTTCAGCACCGAGTACAATCATGTCTGTTAGTTCTATGATGGCCAGTTATCCCGCTTTTTATTTAAGTCGGACTTTTTATTCTTTCAATTTTGATAAAAATAAATTTGATTCTTTACCTCAGATATTAAAAAAACAAGGATATAATGTTTATGGGATTATTGCTTACCATGAAATTAGAAAATTTTTATCTGGCTTTTTTGGAGACTTCTGTAAAAAATATTGGCCAAAAAAAATTAATCCTTTTGTTTATGCTTGGACTGGAGAAGAAGTGAACCAGATAGTTTTTAATCTCTTAAAAAAAAGAATTAAAAAACCTTTTTTTTTATATGTTCATTATAGAAAATTACCTTTTACTTCAAAAAATGTGCTTAAGTTGATTTCTAAACTTAAAAAGCTGAATTTATACAAGGATTCAATATTTATTCTTTCTTCAGACCACGGATATTCTGACACGGGACCGGATTCAAAATTAAAAGGAATTGTAACTTCGCATGACATGAACATGGACGAAGATAGCCTTTACGTTCCTTTATTAATAAAGTATCCAGGTAGTCCTATTGGTAAAGTTCACAAACATATTAGTACTTTGGATACCACCCCCACCATCGTCGATCTTTTAGGGATGGACAGTTCTAAGTTTAAATTTAAAGGAGTTAATTATCTAGATTTAATCAAAAATGAAACAAAAGTTAAAAGAAAAAATAAACCCTTTGAAAGATATTTCCGGACAGATAATCGATATATTTTCCAACCCTCCAGAGTTACTTCTATAAAAAAATATCCTTACAAATACATTTTTTCTTATGAAAGTAAAAAAGAAGATTTTTATGATATTAAAAATGATCCTTTAGAAAAAAATAATCTAATTCGTTCTGGAAATATTTTTTTAATTAATGAAATTAATCAGTTTAGAAAAGAGTTTGAATCGCAAGAAAAAGAAGCTTTAAAATTTCATGAGGTTTACCTTTCATCAAAATTAAATAGAATGGCAAAAAAGATGAGGGATTTGCGTATTAGAAATATTTACTTGCCCCCTATTGGTAGTGATCTTTTTAAAGATATTCTTGAACGAGCTATTCGGAAAGAATTTATTGGGGCAACTATCAACAATAAAAAAGAAAAAATAGATTTAGCAATTATTCATTTGATTAATAAGAGTGGCATTGGTTACAAAAAAACATTCAAAAAATTGAGAACTATTCGGCCAAGAAAAACAATTTACATTGATTATAATCTAGATATTTGCCTAAAGCCAAATATATTGAGATATTCATTTGAACATTTAAAAGATAATTTTAACTTTTATTTTTATAACCCTCGGTCATTTATTACTTGGTTTGTAAGACTAATGAACAAAAAAATTAGGGGAGAAGATATCCATAGATCACAAAAATAAAATAAATCACTTTTGAAGTCTTCAAAGTAATTATTTAAAATGTCAAAACAAAAATTAGTAGTCATTGGTTTAGATGGAGTAGAAAGCAATTTGATAAATTTATTGATCAAAAATAACAAGATCCCTCATTTACAAAAATTCATTAGTGAAAATGGGCTTCACCCATTAAAAAGTACTTATCCCCCTACTTCTTTTCCTGCATGGCCAGTTATGTTGACGGGAAAAAATCAGGCAGAAATTAATTGTTTTGAAACATTAAGTAAAAAAGGTTATTCTTACGGCACTAAATCTTTTTCTAATTTAAAAAATATTTGGGACGATTTATCTACGGCGGGAAAAACAGTAGGTGTCATTAATATTCCAGGGACTTTCCCAGCTAAAAAAGTCAATGGTTTTATGCTTACAGGGATATACACTCCTTCTTTAAACGATAATTTTATTTATCCTGAACATTTAAAAGAAGAAATAGAAGAAGAGCTAAAAAATTACGACTTTTTTTTAAAATATAATACAGAATCAGATTTTATTCAAGATATAACCTCCTTAATTAAAGTACGATTTAAAATAATTGATAAATTATATTTTAAACACCAACCAGATTTCTTTTTGTTTGAAGAAAGTACAACTGACTGGATTCAACACTGTTTTTCAAAATATATTCATGAGTGTCATCCACAATACGAAGAAAGTCATTACCAACAACTAGTTTTTGATTATTTTGAACTTCTTGATTCGCTGATTGGAGATTTTTTATCAAGATTAGATCCTCAAACTAAAATTATGATTGTTAGTGACCATGGGTCTCAACCACAAAAAGGTAAATTTTTTTTAAATAAAATATTAGAAAAGAAAGGTTTTCTTAAATTAAAATCAACTTCTTCTTTACCACTTAAAATAATGAGTGCACTAAATCTTGATGATGAAAAAATCATCCACTTTTTATCTAAATTGAAAATTAAAAAAATAATTTCTAAAGTGTTGGCTGGAACAAAACTTAACCGAAAGATGATTAGGGCAGGTGGTGGGATAAGTTGGAATTTAGCAGTTGAAAAAAACCTGATTGATTGGAATTGTACAAAAGCTTTTTCTATCTTTGCTGGTTTTATATATATCAACCAGAAAAATAAAGAAAAAGAGGGGGTTGTTTCTGAAGAAGAATATGATCAAGTCCGAGAAGAGATTATTAATGAATTAAAAAAAATAACCGAATTAGAATTAGTAGTTTATAAAAAAGAAGAATTGTATCACGGAAAATATTTTGAGAATGCGCCAGATCTTGTGGTGCACGAAAAGTCGTTTCAATATTGGCCTACAGACTCGGTTAAAGCTAATAATTTTTTTATCCCCTTAGATAAACATTCTTATCACAATGGAACTCATAGTTTACATGGAATATTCACATCAAATTTACCAGATATTTTAGAAGAAAACTTAGATGTTTCTTATGTTGGAAAAAGAATAAGGGCATTTTTCGGGATAAAAATAAATACTGAAACGCAATCAATTATTGAAAATATTAAACTTTAAAATTAAAGAAATTTCTCCGGTTTATTTTTTGACTCCCATGAATCTCTTAACAAAACTTAAATTGATTTTAATTTTCCCTTCTATCATTTCAACAATTGATAAATCATCGTGAACAAATGAAGAAAATAAACGAAGTAAAATCAAATAAAAGATTGAATAAATCACTACTAAGATAATAAGTGTAATTAAATTTATTGATATGTTTTTACTTAGAAAATAGACCCCCAAGATAGGAAGAATACCACTAAAAAAATATTTTAAATATATATTTATATTAAATTTAAATTTTAGTTCTTTTTTAACAATAATGAAAATGATTCCGTCTCTTAAAACTACAGCAATGGAAGTAGCAATGGCCGCCCCAGCAATACCTAACCAAGGGATTAATAGATAATTAAAAATCATGTTTAATATTGCAACTCCAGAATTTATATAAAAAAGTAGTTTAGTTTTGTTTAGTGTCATTAATGCTTCTGGTGCCGGGCCCATAATCGCTTTGATAAAGTATGCGAAAATTAGTATCTGTAAAACTATTGTTCCAGATTCATAAGCAGGACCAAATACTATTTTTAAAATCTCTTTTGACATAAATAAAATGATTAAAAAAACAGGAAAACTTAACATGAATAACCATCTAGAGATTGAAGAGTAAGTTTTGTTAATTTGAGAATATTTTTTTTGTGCATAAAGTTGGGATGAGATTGGGAAAAAAATCTTTCCAAAAGCAGAAATGAATATGATCAGTGTACTCACAAGAGATAAAGCTACATTATAAATCCCTACATCAGAAATTGTTTTCAGTGCTCCTAAGAAAAAACTATCAATCCAACCCATCATTGCCAGAAAAAATCCTGACAAAAATATTGGTAAAGAAAAAGTCAATACTTCTTTTAAATTGTATTTTGCTTTTATTTTTGATTTAATTACTGAAAATGTTTTGAATTCTAGAAGATATGATCCTAAAAAAGAGGGTAAAATATGAGAAATGAGGAAAGCCATAGCGATGTGAAATACATTCCCTTTAAGAATGATTATCAAACTTACTAATATTATTGATGTTATTGGTCTAGTTAAAGCAGTTAAGTAATTTCGATATTTTATTTTTCCAAAAGCAATGAAAATATTGGCACATAGATTAGCAAATACATAAAAAGGGATTGCCACAGAAAAAATCACAATTATTGGAATTAGTGCTTTTTTGTTAAAAATTCCTATAGCAATATATTGTGAAAAGACAATTGTTATACCAGCAACTAAAATGCTAAAAGGAATTGTTATTTTAAATGTAGTGAGAATTGTGCCTTTGACTTTTTCTAATCTTTTTTCTCCCAGATAGTGGGAAATGAACTTAACCGCTCCACCCGATGATAATCCCAACATAGCTATTAAAGAGATTATATTAAAAATTCCATCTCCTAAAGATAATAAACCATAATCAGCTGGACCTAAATAACGGGAAACGATAATACGATAAATAAATTTTATAATGTAAACGAAAAATGTCCCTATAAATAGTAAACCGGCCCCTTTAGCTACTTGATGTAAAGTGTTATTGTTGTCCATATTTTAGGGAGATTTTTCTTACTTTTAAACATTGTTAAACATAATTGGATGATCATTCAACATTTTAATCATTTTTATTGTTTAGATTTATGATGGATAAACTTTATAAATTAAATTAACAAAGTGTTTTAAATATGGTTTATGCGGGCGTTTTACACGGAATTGATGACATTCAATACCAAGACATTAATATTTCTGAATTAAAAGAAGATGAAGTTTTAATTAATGTAAAATGTGCTGGAATTTGTGGTTCTGATATTCCAAGAATAAAAACAAAAGGAACATATCATTTTCCAACTATTCCAGGTCATGAATTTTCTGGGATAATAGTTAAAAAAGGACACTTTGTGGAAAATGTTATTGTTGGGGATAAAGTAACTATTTATCCTTTAATTCCTTGCAAAAAATGTTTTTACTGTCAAGCTGGTAAAGAGAACCTTTGTAAAAATTATGATTATCTTGGGTCTAGATGTAATGGCGGTTTTGCTGAGTACGTTAAATGTCCGGCGTCTAATGTTTTGAAAATACCAGAAGAGGTTAATTTTGAAGAAGCAGCTTTGGTTGAGCCGATAGCAGTGGCTTTAAGAGGGGTAAAGAGAGGAAAAGTAAAACTTGGCGATAAAGTAATTGTTTTTGGAATGGGCCCTATTGGTATTTTCTCCGCTCAATGGGCCAAAATAATGGGTGCTAAAGTGGTAGTTGGAATAGACAGAAATGATCATAAATTAGAGATTGCTAAAAAAGTTGGAATTACTCACACTATTAATTCTAACAATGAAAATTACACAGAAAAAATTAAAGAACGATTAAACGGGAACGCTGATGTTATTTTAGAATGTAGTGGTGCTAATGTTTTCCAAGAAAAATCACTTGAATTGGTTAAAAAATCCGGTATCATCTCAATAATTGGTAATCCTAAACAAGACATGATTATTAAAGAAAATTTATTCCAATTGATTTTGCGTAAAGAAATAACTTTAATTGGTTGTTGGAACTCTTTGATTACTGTTGAAGAAAATGAATGGAAGTTAGTTTTGAACGCATTGAAAACTAAGAAAATTAAAGTGGCTCCAATTATCACTCATCGTTTTAATCTTCCAGAAATTAAATCCGTGTTTGATAATTTATATGCCCAGAAGTATAAAGATTATTGTAAAGGTGTTTTTTTGATTAATGAAAATGTTTAAAGCAGAAAAAATGAAAGCAGCAGTTATGTACCATTTAAATGACCTAAGATTAGAGGAAATTGAAAAGCCAGTAATTAAGCCCAATACCATTTTGTTGAAAGTATATTCTTGTGCAATTTGTGGTTCAGATTTAAGAATTTTGGGTTCAGGTAATCCTCGAGTTAAATGTCCAGCTATTATTGGTCATGAGATTGCAGGGGAAGTTGTATCAGTTGGAGAAGGAATAGAGAAGTTTAGAATTGGAGATCGTGTTGCTTTAGGAGCAGATATTCCTTGTGGTAAATGTGAACATTGTACTGCTGGACGAGGTAATTGTTGTGATCAGAATTATGCTATGGGGTACCAGTTTCCTGGCGGATTTGCAGAATATTGTTTACTTGAACCAATGATGGTGAATTATGGACCAATTATTAAAGTTCCTGATAATGTTAGTTATGATGAATCTGCGTTAATGGAACAATTGAAAAAGCAGATATTATGAAAAAAGGGATAGTTTTGATTAAACTGATCACTTTTGATTTGTTGATTAATGGTTTACGAAAAAAAGTGTCGGAAGTTAACATAGCAAAAAATAAACTTCCGATGACTGCTTGAAATAATAAAGCAATCCCCACCATAATAAATGCCCAACCTTTTTTTTTTCTAAAATAAAAATTGAGTGAAATTAAACCAAATAACCATCCAATCATTGAAGGGATTATTACTAGTTTAGTCAAATCAGTGAGATCTAAAGAAAAGGTAATAGCTATGAAACTTAAACAAGAAATAAAAAAACTTTTTTTTTCATTTTTAAAGAATAATTGAGCTAAATAAAAAAAAGATATAAAAATTGATGTAAAAACAAGTATATAAAGCAAAAAATAAGTTAATTCAACATTGTTAAAAAGATTATTCATTAAACTAATTCCCGTGATAAAATAAGTTCTTGAATTAAAATGGTCAACATTATTAACAAACCAATCATTTTTAAGATAATTAGGGTCTTCCATACGAGAATACATATGATGAACTTGACTCAATTGATGTCCAAATCCAAAACGCAAAGTTGAATAAGTTATTAGAAATAATATTAAAACTACTAAGTAATACCATTTTTTATTTTTTATGATTTTGTTTCTCATTTTTGACATTTTGAAATATTACAATTATCAATTAACATTCAAAAATAAAGACAAAAGTTTTTCCTTTAGATTTAAATTCTTTTTTTAATTCACAAGAATCTGCTACATCCCATAACGGACTATCTTTAGGTGTAGGGGGATGAGCTAAAAGAAAAACTGTACCTCCCTTTTGCTCAGTTAATTTTTTAACCTTTTCCATGTATTCTCCATAAACTCCCATATAATAATATTTCTCATTTTTCCCGTTTAAATCTAGAAGATAATATCGGTCTAAATAAAATAACATTGCCACATTATTAGTGTAATAAGGTTTAATTAATTGTCCTTTGTTTATTTCATAATAATCTACAAAATTGTTAATTGCTTCTCCGGGATCAGGATGATTAGTATGAAATAAGTATTCTTGAGCCACTCCAACATTAAAAGCAAAAGAAAAGGCAATAAAAATTACTAAAAAGTACTGTTTAGCTTTTTTATCTTTAAAAACAAAGAAATAAATAATTAAAATTGTGGAAATAATATAGGCAATCATAATTGCTTTAAATGAAAAAAAGAACAAAGGACCGGAGCTTCCAGTATAAGTAAACAAAAAATTCCAATCAAAATTCATCAACCTTGATAAATAAAGATCCATAAAACGAGGAACATACTCAAGCACTCCTTTATTCAACCGGTTAAACATTAGATTAGCTAATATAAAAACTATACCTCCCATCCACCAATACTTGGTTTTCCATTTTATTTTACTTAAGAAGTATCCACTAACTAATGACATCGGAATAATCAAGTTAACAAAGTAAGTGCTAAAATCTCCCAATATTGGTATCAATATTATGTAAAATAAGAAGACTGTAAAAAACCAAATTAAAGGGAGTTTATTGTTCTTTTCTTTGAATCCTTTTATAGCACTAATAGAAAATAAACCAACTAAAAAAGGAGTAGACCAAAACAAAAACATACTAAATCCCATCAGAGAAAAACCTGGTTTCAATCTTTTGCCAACGTTACCTACAACATGATCAACAAGAGGTAAAGAGGCAAGGTGGTTTAATAAAGGAAAAATACTAAACATCGCTCCACCAATTAGTAAAATTGGTAAAATGATTTTTGTTTTATTAACAATTAGTTTCCAGTCTTTTTTCTTAATTATATCCAAAAGCTCATAAATTCCAACAATTAACAGCATCAATACAGCACTTTCCCTCAGTAGAAGAGCAAGACCCCAAACAATTCCCGAAGCTATCAAAAATTTTTTCTTCCCTGTAGATTTATAATGAAGATATGACATAAAAAAAACTAAATAAAAAAAAGCTAGTACCATATAGCTCCCCACCTGAAGAGAACCTAAAATGTGATAAAATGAAAAGCCCATGATTGTTGTTGAAATTAAGGCAGCTTTATTATTTTGGTATAATTTCTTTGATAAAAGAAATGTTAAAATTAAAGTCGACATTCCAAATAAAACCATTAATCCTCTAAACTTCCAAATTTCATCACCAAAAGTGTGAGAAAACAACAAATTCATCCAAGAAATCAATGGTGGTTTAGTTGAGTGTGGGTTCAATCCAAAAGCCTGAGGGTTATATTTGCTCAAAAGGTGATCAACTTCATCATCATAAAGTGGACTGTTTAAACCCGCTATCCTTATTGCCAAAAAAATAAATAGTAATAAGACAAATATAATCATTATTTTTTTAATATTCATGTTTTTTATCATTATAATTACCATAAATGTTATCAAATTTTATGTTCTGTGAATAATCTGGAGATTACTCTTACTTCAACGGGTGTGGGGTATTTATAAAGATTATCAAACTTAAAGACAAGGGTATTTGATTAAAAACAATTTTTTCAAATAATAATTTTCATCCAATTTACTTTTCAAAAACTACCATTATTTCAACACTCTTTCTGGAATTAATGAAAAGTTTATTGTCCCATTTAATTATAAAATCTCTTATTTTGGTTAAGGTTTTAGGTAACTTATAAAAAACAGATTTTTTTATTTTATCAGGATCTAAGCTAACTTTGTCTTGATTTTTAGGATCATTTTTAACAAATTTCGATAAAAAACTGCTATTATAACTATTTTCAAAAAAACTAACTAAAGAAAATGGAAAACGTTTTCTTTTAACAACTTTTAAACCAATTCGTTTTTCCAATAAGCTAAATGTGTAAAGCCGTTCATGACCCCAACCCCAAATACCCATTTTTAATTTTCGTCCCAACCGATTAAGAACGTAATTAATTGGATCATAAAAAAAAGGGAAATTTTTAGAGGGTACAGTGACAATAAGTTTTCCACCTTTTTTCAAAACTCTAATCAATTCACTAATCGCTTTTTGGTCACTTTTCAAATGTTCTAAAACCTCTGTGCAAAGTATATTATCAAAAAAGTTATCTGGAAACGGCAATTTCTCTATAGTGCCATGGTGGTAGGTTACATTTTTATCCGGATTGAGAATTTTGGCTATTTCTATATCTCCTTTATTAATATCTATTGAATGTAATTGTTTCGTTTTATTCTTCAAATAAATATCGAAAAATCCATCTCCACATCCCGCATTTAGTAATCTATCACACTTATTAACTTCATTGGTTACGAGATTAAGTCTAACGTAATAAGTGGGTGCTAATTCTTTTAATGACATCTTTTATTCATTTTTTTAAATCTTATATTTATTCTTTATGGTATAACAAATCAGGTCCATGTTAAAAAATCATCCGAAATCTTAGAACTAATATTGCCAAAAAGATACAAACCTATTTTTTGTTTTTCATTTTTATGAACCATTAAAGTTTTAAAACTGTTTTAGCTCCAGCTAAGAGTCTTTTAACATCTCCTAGAGAACGTACCGAAGTCAATTGCCTTAACAAAAACCTAGGCCTAAAATAAAATGAACTATAAGCTTTTTTATGTAACTCCACTAGCTCTTCAGAGGTCATTCCTTCTGGCACATAAAGCGGAGAATCTAGAAAATTAAATTCTGGAAACATGCGGTGCCTCCAATATTCTTTAGTGAAATTATCTTGCTGACATGCTCGTTCATAATCTAGCGTCTTAGGCAAAGGTACCATCATCGTAAAAGTGGCAATCTCTGGATCAAGTTCCTTAGCAAACTTAATTGTATCCAAAATGGTGTTTTTAGTATCACCCCATAACCCAACCATAAAGTAACCGCGAATTGGGATGCCTGCTTTCTTAGTTGCTTTTATTGCTTTTCTAACCAAATCTTTGGTGATATTTTTCTTCATCTTCTTTAAAATATCATCATTACCAGATTCAATACCATAAGCAATGAAATTACAACCATGTTTTTTCATAATTCTCAACAATTCTGGGTCTACACGATCAACTCGACTAGAACAAGACCAAGTAATATTTAACCTTTCTTTTTTAAGAGCTTGACAAAACTCAATCACTCGTTCTTTTTGCAAAGTAAAAGTTTCATCCCAAATAGAAAGTTCTTCAATATTATATTCTTTAACCAAATGCTTAATTTCAGCCATCACCTGGTTCAAGCCAAAATTTCTCACCTTGTGCCCAGTAACATCTTTACTACAATAACTACATTGATAAGGGCAACCACGACTAGTTAAAATTGCCATATCTTTCTTTGCCCTACTTTTCCTTGCTTCACTACTCTTGTAAAGCTTCCAATTAAAAAGGTGTCTAGCCGGAAAAGGCAAAATATCGATATCTGGAATTTTAGGTCTAAAACCATTGAATTTAATATTTCCAGAATCATCACGATAATAAACGCCTAGAATCTCGGTCATGTCTTTACTTTCATTTTCTAAAACTTTACAAAGTTCGGAAGTAGTGATTTCTCCTTCCCCAATCACCACATAATCAATAAATTGTTTTTCCATAGCTTCTAAAGGGAGTGCAGTAACATGACAACCACCAAATACAATTGGTTTATTTGGCAGTTTTCTTTTCAAAAATTCAGCAAATTCGTAAGCTCTTAAAACGAAACTGGTGAGGGCATGAATGCCGATTAAATCATATTTTTCAGCTATTTTACTTATTTCTTCCCAACTATCTTTTTCAACAAAACCATCCCAAATTCTAACTTCGTGTCCTTCCCTCTCTAAATAAGCCGCCAAATAACCTAAACCTAAAGGAGGAATTCGGCTTGCAGTTTCCTTGGAACTATTTGTAAAAAGTTCCTCCTCTTTCATCGGTGGGTTCATCAAAAGAATTTTCATTTTAATCTCTCCTATTTTATTTTTCTAAGTTTATTTTTAAGAGTTAGTAAATAAGGCACAATACTTAACTCTGTTCTGAATCTCAAAGCTGACTTTGCTCCTTCCTCCCAAACAACAGGTATCTCTTTAATTTTATACTTTTTTTTCTGGGCGATTAAAAGCATCTCTGTATCCCAAGTCATTTTCCTTCTTAATCGAGAATCATAACCAAGGTAATAAACTAAATTTTGTATGGTTTCTTTTTTAAACGCTTTAAAACCACATTCATGGTCATTTATTTTAGAGTTAAAATAAAATTTAACAAAATGTTTATAACAGAAACTAACCATTTTTCTTGACAATAACCGTTGAGAAACAGCTCCAGGTATGTGACGACTTCCAATTGCAATATCATATCCTCTCTCAATTGTTTTAATTAAAATAGGGACATCCTTTAAATCGGTAGCTAAGTCCATATCCATAAACATAACTATTTGGCCTTTTGCTTTTTTGAACGATTCTGCCAGATTCTCTCTTCTACTTGGTCCATTTTCATAACGTAGATGA
>Ga0233431_1004321_pt1 | contig 15381 bp, 10 predicted proteins | sample SI_118_April2016_FD_179867 | JGI IMG/M metagenome (GOLD analysis project Ga0233431, IMG submission 179867) | Seawater microbial communities from Saanich Inlet, British Columbia, Canada - SI_118_April2016_200_MG | ecosystem: Environmental > Aquatic > Marine > Inlet | place: Canada: British...
TGTAGCTCCCATAAAAATCTCCTCTCTTAATAATTATACTACTTTCTAAAGGAGATTTCACACCTTATTTCTCTGTCCAGTTTATGGGGTACATTATAAGGTTGTTCTTGTCGGCCACTCAATGGGTGGCCCATCTATCATAGAAGCTTATAAATTAACACCTAATCCAATTAAAGCTCTTGTGTTAGTAGACATACTGGGAAATGTCGAGCAAAAATATACTCAAGAGACTATCAATAATATTGTTAGTTTCTTGATGGATTTGGTAACTAATCCAACTGTCGAGAAATTTAAACCTTTATGGAATACGAAAAAACTTGAATTAAGTGAGCGATACATATCACTTACAAAAAACTACATTAAAACAAATTGGAGTGAATCGCTCAGAGATTTATACAGATGGAGGAATGAGGATTGTATTGAATCTATTAAAAATATTCATGTACCTATCATGTCGATTAATTCGGATCAAGGTCAAACTGAAATTGATGCATTCAGAAAGTATAATCCCACATTCAAAGCAAAAATAATTCCTGGTGTCCAGCATTATGTTTTTTGGGAAAATCCAGTAGAATTCAACCGTTTACTTGAAGAGTGTATTCAAGAAGTCATAAGTGATTGATAGAATAATCCGATCCATTCAAAAGGTGTGCGAACGCATAGCTCAAGCATGCAAGGGATTTAACCGCAGATTATTTCTAGAGATTTTAATGTTGATTGAAAGTTTGCTTCATTTGGGAATGTGTCCACTCGGCGGTTAAACCCATGATGCTAATCGTTAGGCGTTAAGTAACGATTAGTACAAAAATCGAAATTCAAATAAATTTTACACCTCATGATTTAATATGGGGAATGTCGAATAAGTGGGCTTTCGGAAGGAGTGCAAGATGTTGAAAAGTATACGGTATTGGCTTCCAATAACGTTTTTTATCTTCATTTCGGTTTATCCTCTCCATGCACAGGTTGAGCGGAGGGATCAGGGAAATCTTGTCATAGAGAATATACCCGAGATTCCCCGAGGGACAGTAGATCGCCTGATGCAGTACCAGAACACCCGTTCGGCAGCGGTCCAGGGCTGGCTACCCGGCGGTGAAGGAATACTGATCTCCACTCGTTTCGGCGAGACATCGCAGATACATTCCGTCGACCATGCGGGGGGATCTCGTCGCCAGATCACCTACTTTGCAGAGCCTGTCCCGAGTGCGGCAGTCTGCCCCGATCCTTCCGTGAACGGATTTCTCTTCACAAAAGATATCGGCGGTAGCGAGTATTACCAGATTTTCTTTTTCGACCTGAAGACGGGTCGGGATACCATGCTGACGGACGGTACTTCCCGCAACGGGAGTGTACTCTGGTCGAATAAAGGGGACCGGTTGGTCTATCACAGTACAAAGCGGAACAATGTGGATTACGATCTGTATGTGAAAGACCTGGAAAAACCTGAGGAAGAAAAAATGATCCTACAGTGCAGGGGGAGGTGGTATACGGTTGACTGGTCGCCGGACGACCGAAAGCTTCTGGTGATGAACTACATTTCAGCAAACGAGTCGTATTTTCACATCCTCGACATGCAAACAGGCGAACTTGAGCAGATCAATCCGTCGGAAGAGAAAATATCTTACGGCTCAACCGGAAACCATAACGCAGTATGGTCCAAAGACAGTCGCGGTGTTTATATAACATCAGACGAAGACAGTGAATTCATGCGGCTGAAGTATTATGATGTCTCCAACCGGACCTTCACAGAAATAACGGGTGATATCCCGTGGAACATCCTGTCTGTTGACATTTCCGACAATGGAGATAAACTGGCTTTTACCTCAAACGAGGACGGGATTGGGAAACTATATATCCTCGACACACAAACGGCGAAGTACGAACAAGTCCCGGGGATTCCTACAGGGCAGTTATACGGGCTTCTTTTTCATCCCGAAGGCAACCACCTGGCATTAGGGATCAACACATCCCGTGCTCCTGGGGATGTCTATGTGCTGAATCTCGGGGATAATTCTCTTGAACGATGGACGTACAGCGAGATCGGCGGTCTCGATACCGAATCTTTTGTCACCCCTGAGCTGATCCATTACGAAACGTTCGATAAGGTGGACGGCAAGCCCCGCATGATTCCCGCTTTCTATTTCAAGCCGGAAAAGGGCGATGGACCGTATCCTGTTCTCATCAGTATTCACGGCGGTCCGGAGGGAATGTATCGCCCTTATTTTTCATCTACGACACAATATTATGTGAATGAGTTAGGTATCGCTGTCCTTGCACCAAATGTGCGGGGATCGCATGGTTACGGGAAGAGTTATCTACTGATGGATAATGGCTTCAATCGCGAAAAGACAGTCCAGGACATCGGCAGGCTTCTTGATTGGGTGGAAAAACAGCCTGAACTCGATTCTTCGCGGGTAGCGGTTATTGGTGGTTCGTACGGTGGTTACATGGTCCTGTCGTCGATGACACACTTCAATGACAGGCTGGCATGCGGAATCGAGGCGTATGGTATCAGCAACTTCGTCACGTTCCTTGAAAACACAAAAGAATACAGGCGGAACCTCAGGAGGCAGGAGTACGGTGACGAACGTGATTCGGACATGCGGAAATTCCTGATGGAAATATCCCCGACTACGAATGTTCATAAAATAAACAAACCGATGCTGATCGCGCAGGGGCTCAATGATCCGAGGGTGCCAGCCAGTGAGTCGGAGCAGATTGTATCGGCGATCAGGAAAAACGGTGGCAGTGTGTGGTATATGCTCGCGAAGGACGAAGGGCACGGCTTTAAAAAGAAAAACACCCTAGATTTCTACAATAGTGCTATCGTTATTTTTCTTGAAAAATACCTTTTGAAGAAATAAGGGTTGAAAAGATATAAACATTGGAAAAAATAAGCCTAACCAGCGGTTCCACCTGACCATATTAACTCTGTGAGATTTTATAAAAGATGTGTTGGCAGGTGAACCGCAGACCGTTAGGCTGCAACTTTGATAATAAGCAATACTACGTACAATAAAAGGAAGTGTAAGATGCGGAAAATTAATAAGTATTTCAGTTTATTAGCCATTGTCTTTGCAGTCTTCGTGATATTTATAGCTGGATGTGAGAGTCAGGATACTACACAATCATTAACTGGACAGGCGCTCCTAACAGCAGCTCCTGAGGAGGTCGGGATGTCTTCGGAACGTCTCGATCGCATCCGTCCTAAGATGCAGGCCTACGTCGATGCCAAACAACTCCCGGGGTTCATTACCATGGTTGCCCGCCGAGGCAAGCTGGTTCACTTCGAACAGGTCGGGCAGATGGACGTGGAAGCCGCCACCCCTATGCTCGAGGACACCATTTTTCGTATGTATTCGATGACCAAACCTATCACCGGTGTTGCGGTTATGATTTTGTACGAGGAGGGCCACTTCCTTTTGACGGATCCGGTATCGAAATATCTGCCCGAGTTCGGGGAAATGAAGGTGTATCTCGGCGGTCCTTACGAGAACCCACGCACCGAGCGTTCTGCTGAGATTACCATCAAGCAGCTACTGACCCACACGTCGGGGCTCGTCTATGGCAGGGATGAGCCTGGTGTCACGGAAATGTATGAGCTAGCAGATATTTTCGGCAGCGAAAGTCTGCAAGGTTTCGTTGAGAGGCTTGCCGCGCTGCCTCTCGCTGCGCAACCGGGGACAGAGTGGCGCTACAGCGTGTCGATGGATGTGTTGGGTCGGCTGGTCGAAGTGATATCCGGACAGCCCTTCGACCGGTTTCTCGCCGAACGCATCTTCGTGCCGCTGGATATGATCGACACCGGCTTTTACGTACAGGAGGATAAGCTGGCGCGTTTCGCTGCCGTCTATCGGGCGACAGACGAGGGTGGTATGCAACGGATAGACGACCAGAGTCAATCGTCTTTCCTCAACCATGGCGTTGTGCCGTACGGTGGGCACGGTCTTGTTTCGACCGCGCGCGACTATATGCGATTTGCTCTGATGCTCCTAAACGGTGGTGAACTCGAAGGCGTTCGCATCCTGGGCCGAAAGACCGTTGACCTGTTGATGTCCAATCATTTGGGGCCCGAGTATGGGCCTCAGCCTCTCGCTTCAGCGAACCTGCAATCCAGCGCCCAGGGGGTGGGTTTTGGTCTGAGCGGAGCGGTCATCACTGACCCGGCGCTGAGCTCGGTGCTAGGCTCGACAGGTAACTTCTTCTGGGGCGGTGCCGCTAGCACCTACTTCTGGATCGACCCAAAAGAACAGCTTGTGGGCATGGTGCTGACCCAGCTAATGCCATCGAGAACGTATCCGATCCGGGGAGAGATGAGAATACTCACGTACCAGGCCATCGTAGATTGATGCGCAGGAGGTGACCTAAAGATACTTCGCTGGCCCGGACTGAAGCTCCTTGTAGCTAATGGGCAGAGCTGTTGGGCATCACATTGCCTAACCAGCGTTTCCACCTGACCGCCTTGGCTCTGTACAATTTATTATTATAGATAGTGTCGGCAGGTGAACCGCGAACCGTTAGCCAATATAAAATATGGAGGATCATTAGAAAATGAAGATTTTAGAGACCATTATCAGAATTTTTCACCACATTATTTTCAAGATGCCTTTAGTTCTAAGCCTTTTATTTATAATCACGATTCTCTCGGAGTTGACTTACGCTCAAGGAAAACTATCTGAGCAACAAATACTTCTGCGAGAAATTTATCAAGATCTTATTGAAATCAATACTACTGACTCCGAGGGTAATACAACTCATGCAGCTAAAGCAATGGCAGAAAGGTTGATAACCGCTGGATATCCGGAAGAGGATGTTCAAGTTCTCGCCCCGGATCCTCGCAAGGGTAACCTAATCGCTCGATTACGTGGTACCGGTGTACGTCGACCTTTGCTTCTTCTCGCCCATCTCGATGTGGTTGAGGCAAGGAAAGAAGATTGGTCATTTGATCCCTTTAAATTAAATGAGCAAGACGGTTATTTCTACGGGCGTGGGACAATTGATGATAAAGCGATGGCAGCTATCTGGATCGCGAATCTCATTTTATATAGACAAGAAGGATTTATACCAGATCGAGATCTTATAATTTGTCTTACAGCCGATGAAGAGATTGAAAGTAACTTTAATGGTGTAAAGTGGTTATTAAATAATCATCGCCATATGATTGATGCACAATATTGTCTAAATGAGGGTGGTGTTGGACAAATAAAAAATGGAAAGTATCTGGTAAACGGGGTACAAGTGAGCGAAAAAGTTTATCAGAGCTTTCGCCTTGAGGTCAAAAATAGTGGAGGACATAGTTCACTACCTACAAAAGACAATGCAATCTATCATCTCGCAGAAGGACTCATTCGCCTTTCAAAGTATGATTTTCCTGTTAAGTTAAATGAGGGCACACGTGTCTACTTTGAGAGAATGTCAGCAATACTGACGGGTCAGGTCGCTGCAGACATGAAGGCTGTTGTTCGCATACCGCCTGACACGGCAGCCATCTCCCGATTGGCAGAGTCGCCTATATATAATGCATTATTGCGCACTACATGTGTTGCAACAATGCTCAATGCAGGCCACGCAGAGAATGCACTACCGCAGACAGCTACAGCTATTGTAAATTGCCGGATTCTTCCCGGCGAATCCCCAGATAAAGTATTACAAACACTTATCGATGTGCTAGCAGATGACAAGATCGAAGTCTCGCCAATTCAGGAAGTAACTCCTAGCCCACCCTCACCTCTTGTTCCAGAAATTATGAACGCAATAGAAAAAGTCACTGAAGAAATCTGGCCAGGTGTTCCGATTATTCCTACAATGTTAACTGGAGCATCTGATGGATTGTATCTGCGTAATGCTGGGATACCTGTATATGGTGTGTCAGGGCTTTTTGTGGACATTGATGACATAAGGGCACACGGGAAAGATGAACGAATCGGTGTGAAGGCATTCTATGAAGGCCAAGAATTCTTATACAGGTTGGTGAAAGTACTATCGTCAGGGAGGTAATTTAAATAATGGTAAAGGCGTGATACGTCCTGCAGATAATTTATAAGAAATGATGTTTATTTGGGGTTATATACAGACTGTATAAGATTCCTAGTGAATTAGTGATAATTAACATATAACAAGTAGATATTAATAATATTACACATATTTTCTTAATATTTAAGTGGGGTCTTATACAGCGCAAATAGCTGTATATAGGTTCTTAGCACAGTTCTGTATAAGCCCTAGTTAGGCTGCAACTTTGATAATAAGCAATACTACGTACAATAAAAGGAGGTGCAAGATGCGGAAAATTAATATGTATTTCAGTTTATTAGCCATTGTCTTTGCAGTCTTCGTGTTATTTATAGCTGGATGTGAGAGTCAGGATACTACACAATCATTAACTGGACAGGCGCTCCCAACTGCAGCTCCGGAAGAAGTAGGACTTTCATCAGAGCGATTAGAACGTATCGACAAGGTTATGCAGCAGCATGTGGATGAAAGATTGATTCCCGGAGCAGTAACACTGGTTGCCCGTCGAGGTAAAGTTGCCCACTTTGAAGCATTTGGCATGATGGATATTGAAAACAATAAGCCCATGCAAAAAGACACCATTTTCCGCCTTGCCTCTATGACAAAGCAATTCACAAGCCTTGCTGTAATGATGCTCTATGAAGAAGGACATTTCCTGCTTTCCGATCCGATTTCAAAATACATCCCTGAATTCAAGAATCCGAAAATCTTTGTTCCTTCATCATCCGGTGATTCATATGAAATTATTCCGGCGAAAAGCGAAATAACCATTCGGCAACTCCTCAACCATACATCTGGACTCACCTATGGTTATGGGGATCCTGTGGAAATGCATGAACTGCTTATTAAAGCTGGAATAAGAGGCAAAAAAATAATTTTATTGATTTTGAGAATAATAAGACTTTGGGTGACTTTGTAAAAAAACTTCCCAATGCGCCATTAATGAATCATCCGGGTGAGGAGTTTATCTACGGATTTTCAACGAGTGTTCTCGGGTACCTCGTAGAAATCATCTCAGGAATGACATTAAATGAATTCATCATTAGCAGAATCTTTCAACCACTTGACATGACTGATACTTATTATAATGTCCCGGACGAAAAAATCCTCCGTTTTATGCTTGTATATGAACCAACTGAAAACGGTGATTTACATGTATTGGACGATCCATGGTCACCTCCGTCTTCCTTTTATATGGGTGGCAGCGGATTATGCTCGACAGCTTCTGATTATGCCCGATTTCTCCAAATGATACTAAATGGTGGTGAGTTAAACGGTGTTAGGTTAGTAAGCCGTAAGGCTATTGAGCTTATGACCTCAAATTCAATTGGAGATTTATATATAAAAATACCTGGGGAAGTTATGAGAAATGAAAGTGGGGATAAATCAGGTCTAGGTTTTTATATCCGCACTGAACGGGGTCAATATGATGAATTAGAGTCAATAGGTACTTTAGCAAATGGTGGGGGGGGTTACACATATTTCTTCATCGACCCCAAAGAAGATCTGTTTGGCATATTCATGTCTCAAGTAGTACCGAATGATCACCTCGACCTATGGCAAAAGTTCAGGATTCTGGTTGAGCAGGCGATTGTTGATTGAAGTTAAAGTGATACAATTTGAAGCCTAACCAGCGGTTGCACCTGACCGCCTTGGCTCTATACGATATATTTAATTGATAGCGACTGCAGGTGAACCGCAAACCGTTAGGCAGCGCTTATCTTCTGATAAATCAGAAAAGTGGGGGTTAAATGAAAAGTCACGTAAGAATCCTTATTTACAACATCTCTATCATTCTTCTGATTGGTGGATGTTCCTCAGAAAATGACGCTCTTGATGAAGCATTACAGAGTATCACCCCCCAGGATCTAGCGAGTGATACCCAGATTCTCGCCTCAGATGAGTTTGAAGGACGCGGACCAGCAACCCGGGGTGAAGAGAAAACGATTCAATTTCTTAAAGAAGAATTTGAAAAACTGGGTTTACAGCCTGGGAACGGGGATTCCTATTTTCAAGAAGTTCCGCTCATAGAAATTACAACAGATCCAGAAACTCGATTTGCGGTTCGAGGCAAAACAGGTGTCAAACAGTTCCGATACGCCGAGGATTTTGTTGCGCTGACCAAGCATATGCAAGAATCTGTACAGGTTCAAAACTCCGAACTCGTATTTGTAGGATACGGTATCGTTGCACCAGAGTATGGGTGGAATGATTATGCCGATATTGATGTCACAGGCAAAACAGTGGTGATACTTGTCAATGATCCAGGCTTTGCGACTCAGGATGCATCCCTATTCAATGGTAAGGCCATGACCTATTATGGGCGATTTGCCTACAAGTACGAGGAAGCGGCGCGGCAGGGTGCTATCGGTGCATTTGTCGTCCATGAGACAGATGCAGCTGGTTATCCATGGGGTGTCGTACGGAATAGTTTTACCGGTCCACAATTCAGTTTATCGGACAGCAGCATGACGCCGGTCATGGTTGAAGGGTGGATGACGGTAGAAATGGCACGTGCGATCTTTCAACATGCGGGTTTCGCCTATGACATCTTGAAAACCTCAGCGGCCGATCGTGGATTTAAGGCCAAATCATTGACTCTTCAAGCGTCACTCAACCTGGAAAATGCGATTAGGAATTCTACATCCAACAACGTAATAGCTATATTGCCCGGTCGTGAACGAAGTGACGAATATCTCGTGTACATGGCCCATTGGGAACATCTGGGTATAGATTCGACCCTGACCGACGATTCGATTTATAATGGGGCTTTAGACAACGCCATCGGCACGGCTGCCCTGTTAGAACTTGCGGAAGCCTTCTCAATCCTGAGTAAAAAGCCCGAGCGATCCATACTTTTCCTTGCTGTCACGGCCCATGAAATAGGTCTCTACGGTTCAGCCTACTATACTCAACATCCCGTTTATCCTTTAAATCAGACTGTAGCGGCCTTGATTATAGGGAGCGTGAATACATGGGGGACCATGCGGGACATAACAATAGTTGGATATGGAAACTCCGAACTGGATGATTATGTGGTGGACGTAGCCCGATCACAGGGACGGACGGTGCGTCCGGATCCTGAATCTGAAAAGGGTTATTTCTATCGAAATGACCACTTTAATTTTGCCAAGCAAGGCGTTCCTGTCTTATATCCTAATGCAGGCATTGATCATCGTGAGCATGGTGCAGAATGGGGGCTCAAGCAGATTGAAGATTACATTACCAACCGCTATCATAAAACATCTGACGAATATGATCCAAACTGGGATTTATCCGGTATGGTTGAAGATCTCAAGCTTCTGTTTAAAGTAGGATACCGGCTTACAAATGAGTCAACATTTCCCAAGTGGCGAGAAGGAGTGGAGTTTAAAGCCAAGCGTGACGCTGATATGGCGAGAAAGACACTCAATCGACCGGAATGAACTTATTACACAAAAGGCCTAACCAGCGGTTGCACCTGACCGCTTTAGCTTGATATGGCAGGTGAACCGCAAACCGTTAGGCTGCCCATATACTCCAAGATAAGAGCACGAAATATGGAACTACGAGGTAGTAAAATGAATAAGATATTTCTCCTGATTGTATCATGTCTTATCTCTTCACAGGTTCTTGCTGATAATGGATCAATTCTACGAGATCCTTTCTTTGGCCCTTCTTTGATAATTACCGAAATTAATGGTGAATCTGCCTTCATTGGCGGATTGCGAGGTGGGTGGATTATGAATCACTCATATGTTGTCGGTGCAGGCTTTTATGGCTTGATAAATGAAATCGATGCGTCCACTGAAGCCTCAACAGGAGATAAAAGCCACGAGACCAGTTTCTTTTATGGAGGTTTTGAAGCTGAATATATTGGTAAATGGAATAAACGTATTCACTATACATTCCATTCACTTATAGGGATTGGCGGTCTTTCATACGGTGACGACGGTCATTATTCCCTTAAAAATCCTGATCTTCCTCCTTATTATTATTCATCCCAGTCATTCAAAAATATTGGCGGTTTTTCGAACAGTGACAATGACGATGATGATTCATTTGCCATTGATGGACTCTTCGTATTCGAGCCATCAATTAACATTGAAATAAATGTAAGTAGTAAAATCAGATTAGGTGCAGGCGTTTCCTACCGAGCTGTTGCCGGTGTTGAATTGAAAGATCTCGATAATTCTGATATCAGCGGTTTTGGAACATCAATTGTTTTAAAGTATGGTCAATATAAATAGAACAATACTTGAGTGTATGCCTAACCAGCGGTTCCACCTGACCGCCATAGCTCTGTGCTATTTTATTATAGATAGTAGCGGCAGGTGATCCGCAAACCGTTAGGCTGGGAGTCAAAATAGGTAGATACAAAGTTTACGGCTTCCGTTAAAGGAAACCAAAAATCATTGGAGAGATGGTTATGAGAAAAATTGGCCCATCATGTAAATCAAGAAACAACATCCTATGGAATCTAGTCTTTTTGATCCTTCATTTGTTTCTAGTTAGCCCCGTTGCCTGTCTCGCACAGCAGGATGCGGTCGAATCTTATTACCAAGAAAATGGCCACAGGATTTTAAAAGAATATGCTAAGCTACTTGCTTTGCCAAATGTATCACGCAACGTTGATGATTTGCGATTGAATGCGCAATGGATTCGAGATGCGTTTCGTCAAAGAAAAGTTAATGTGGAGTTGCTTGAGCTAGAGGGAGCAGCCCCAATTATTTACGGAACGTTGGGAGCGTTGAAGGCAAAGAGAACCTTGGGCATTTATGTCCACTATGATGGCCAGCCGGTGGATACAACTCAGTGGAAACACAGCCCATGGCACCCAGTACTGTACACAAAAAGTATGGATGAAGGGGGGCAGCAAAGGCCATTTCCAGAGCAGGGTGAAAAGATTGATCCTGAGTGGAGAATTTACGGACGTTCTGTCGCGGATGACAAGGCACCTATTATATCGATTTTAGCAGCTTTGGATATCATTCACGCTAGAGAATTGGATCTTAATGCTAATCTCACTTTTTTCCTCGAGGGCGAGGAAGAGTCAGGCTCTCGAAATCTAGGTGCATTCATTGACACATACAAAGACAAGTTAGACGTGGACATTTGGCTAATTTTCGATGGGCCATTTCATCAAAGCCGCAGACCACAATTGGTATTTGGCTGCCGCGGAAGTACTGGCATGGAGTTGACTATTTACGGCGCTAATCGATATTTGCATAGTGGACACTATGGCGGTTGGGCTCCAAATCCGGCCATGCGCCTGGCCAAACTTTTGGCAAGTATGAAAGATGAAGATGGAAGAGTAGTCATAGAAGGTTTTTACGATACAATCGAATCCATTGAACTCTCTGTGAAAGAAGCGGCCAAGTCCATTCCTGAATTTGAGAAGGCACTACGCAAAGAACTCGGGCTGGCTGCAACTGAATCTAACAATGCGCCTTACGTCGATCAACTGCTTCTACCGGCACTGGTCATTCGGGGCATGGAGAGCGCCCGCGTAGGGGCGCTCGCTCGCAATGTGATTCCACCAACTGCAGTTGCATCACTCAATGTAAGGTTGGTAAAAGGAAACGACCCCAAACAAATGCTTGATTTGATAGAAGCTCACATTCGAAAACAGGACTATTATATTACATACGATGAGCCGACAGACGAGGAACGATTAAAATACGACAAGATTGTCAAGGTTAGGCGAAGGGGAGGAATGCTAGGTTTTCGAACCTCAATGGACTTGCCAATCGTTCAATGGGTTAAAAGAATAGCAATGAATGTTGCTGGCGATGAACTAATCATGATGCCAACAATGGGCTCGACGTTGCCTCTTTATTTATTTGAAGAAAAGCTGGGCAAGCCTATTGTGATTACCCCAATTGCGAATTATGACAATAATCAGCATGCACCAAATGAGAATTTGCGGCTTGGAAATCTGGAGTACGGAATTAAGTTGATGACGCAGCTTTTCAGCGAAGCCATGGACGTAGATCAGTAGAACAATGGTGGCTTTAGCCTGTGCTTGAATGCAGGTCGTGATTAACAGAGCCAGTGCGCCGTTATGTTATTGATCAATGCTGTTTATCCAACAATCATAAAAGGGAATAAAATATGAAAAAACTTGGCAGAAGAGAATTTATCGGATTATCCGCAGCCGGATTAGCATTAGCTGGTCGTGTAAAATCTGAAGGATTGAATGAAAAAAACGAAGGCAAAAACCAGATTTTAAACCTTTATAACAACATAGTATATGAGTCCGGGGATGCTATTCCCGACTGGGGATTTTCCGCATATATTACGTATAATGGGAAAACCATACTTTTTGATGCAGGTACATTCCCTGGTATTCTTGAGCATAATGCCGGTGTGTTTGGCACAGACCTTGCATCAGTGGAAACTGCTGTCCTTTCTCATAATCATGGCGATCACATTGGCGGATTCGACTATCTTCTGAAAATCAATCCGGATTTCAAACTTTTTTTGCCGAACGATTCATCCCTTGGCGGAACAAGCGAATTAAATGCTGCGATGGATAAGAAATTAACAAGGGGATATCTGTTTCGCCACTCGAATACGCAATTCGTGAAGGAACATACTGAAATTGCTAAAGGCGTTTACCTCATCGCTACTTCTTCGCCATTGAGCGGCGGATTCAGCAAGTACCCGCCTTATGAGGATGAACCCCGGTTCTGGGGATTGCCGGAGCTTTCTCTTGCATTGGAAAATGAGGATGGACAGGTCACTCTTATTTCTGGATGCTCTCATTCTAAAATCGAGGAAATCGTGAAAGAGACCAAGCAACATCTGAAGAAAGAGGTGAATCTCGTCATCGGAGGCTTCCATCATAGTCCCTATTCCTCTGAATATGTTACCTCAATAGCAAAGATGATGAAGGATGAATTGGGAGTTGAGAAAATTGCCTGTTCGCACTGTACAGGTGAAGAAGCTGTAAAAATCTTTCAAGACATTTACAAAGGTAATTTCCGTAACTCAGGTCTTGGTTCCAGATTACCGCTATAGAAAATTAAAGAAACGGCTAACTGTTTATTAAGAAAGAATATCTGGAATACATTAAACTAGAGAGGCATTTAAAAAGGTCTCTAAAGATGTTATCAAGTCACCTAACCAGCGGTTCCACCTGACCGCCTTGGCTCTGTGCGATTTTGAATATTGATAGTGACGGCAGGTGAACCGCAAACCGTTAGATAGCCAATATGGTTAACGAGTGGACCTTCTGGGTATCATCATTGTAGTCAGGTTTTATTTAATACGGAGGATTTGCATGCGATATATTCTCTTGCTACTCACTATTCTGATCGCGACGCTTCCTGCTGTCGCTCAGCCGCAATCCAATTCCGCTTTGACAGCCGAGGACTATGCTCATGCCGAACGATTTCTAAGTGGCACGACGGATTCGCTGATATATAGAGCAGACGTTCGTCCGAAATGGCTTTCCGGCGACAATCTTGTCTATCGGAATACGATCCCTGAAGGATTCGAGTATATGTTGATCGATCCGTCCGCACGGACGCGTGCACGAGCCTTCGATCATATGCGACTGTCCAAAGCAATCTCAATAGTGGCGGATACAACCTATGATTCTTTCCACCTGCCGTTTACACAGTTCGATTTTTCGGACGATGGCCGATCGATCAGCTTCGCGGTTCAAGGCCAACAATATAAGTGTGATATCGATAACTACAACTGCACTGTCGAGCAGAGTAACGATATGGAGCTCAACACTGTGATCTCTCCCGACAAACAATATGCAGCATTCATCCGTAATTATAATCTCTGGATGCGAGATCTCTCAACCGGCAGTGAGATCCAGCTCACGACAGACGGGATAGAAAATTTCGGTTACGCGACGAACAATGCTGGATGGATCAGGAGTGATCGACCGGTCCTGCTCTGGTCTCCCGATTCAAAAAAGATTGCCACCTTCCAGCAAGATGCCCGTGGAGTTGGTGAGATGTATCTGGTTTCCACCAAGGTGGGACACCCTGAGCTTGTGACCTGGAAATACCCTATGCCAGCGGACAGTGTCATCTTTCGGATGCACCGGGTCATCATTCATATAGATGGCCCTCGGGTTGTTCGGCTTCAGATGTTATCAGATCCGCAGCGCTCCTCTATTACTGACGAAGTTGCCGGTGTGGACGGGGAATGGCTGGACGTAGAGTGGAGTGCGGATAGTTCCAAGCTTGCATTTGTATCGATATCACGTGACTACAAGCAGGCAATACTCCGGGTTGTCGATGATGTAGTATCTGGGCAGGTTCGTGACGTGATGGAGGAAACAGTAGATACCTTCTTTGAGTCCGGATTTTGGAAGGTTAATTGGCATGTGTTACAGGAATCGAACGAGGTAATCTGGTTCTCTCAGCGCGACAATTGGGGGCATCTATACCTTTATGATCTGCAGGCTGGTGAGTTGAAAAATCGCATTACAAGTGGTGACTGGAATGTCCTTCAACTTTTACGAATCGACAGAGAAAGCCGCACACTTTATTTCACTGGCTCCGGGCGAGAGCCTGGCGACCCCTACTTCCATTATCTGTACAGCGTGCGTATGGACGGGACGGATTTTAAACTGCTCACACCCGAAAACGCAAACCACTCGATTTCTCTCTCACCTTCCGGTCGCTATTTCGTCGACAGTTACTCGACGTCTGTAATACCGCCGATTACCATTCTACGTGACGCCAATGGTAAGAAGCTCCTTACACTTGAGGAGGCCGATATCTCATCTCTTTTAGCCCTAGGGTGGAAACCTCCTACACCGATTAAAGTCAAAGGGCGCGACGGTCAGACCGACATATATGGCTTGATGTACAAACCGACATCTTTCGATCCGTCGAAATCATACCCAATTCTCAACTATGTTTATCCGGGTCCACAAACGGGTAGCGTGGGAAGCCGACGTTTCAAGCCGAGATCCAGACAGAGATTCAAGCAGGCGTTTGCCGAACTTGGCTTCATTGTTGTTGAAGTGGACGCGATGGGCACACCGGGGCGCTCAAAGTCTTTTCACGCCGCCAACTATGGTAACTTGGGTGATAATGGCATTCCAGATCAGATCGCCGCGATAAAAGAACTGGCCGGGTTGTACAAGTGGATGGACCTTAATCGAGTAGGAATCTGGGGACATTCATCGGGTGGTACTGCTTCGGTCAGTGCCATTCTTCGCTATCCAGATTTTTACAAAGTGGCGGTTTCTTCGGCTGGCGGTCACGACTTTCGGAACTATGAGGACGCTTGGGGAGAGAAGTGGCAGGGATTGTTAAAAAATTATCCAGACAGCACTTCGAACTATGATAATCAGGCAAATCAACTTCTGGCTGGAAATCTAAAAGGTAAACTTCTTATTGCTCATGGCACAATGGACAG
>Ga0233431_1004323_pt1 | contig 15369 bp, 7 predicted proteins | sample SI_118_April2016_FD_179867 | JGI IMG/M metagenome (GOLD analysis project Ga0233431, IMG submission 179867) | Seawater microbial communities from Saanich Inlet, British Columbia, Canada - SI_118_April2016_200_MG | ecosystem: Environmental > Aquatic > Marine > Inlet | place: Canada: British...
TGCTGAATCATGGCACCGACTAATAGATGTGTTGGTACTTGCTCAGAGAGAGCCCGGCTCCATGAGCGCACAACGTTGATCTTTTGATTATAGCTCAATGACTGGTCATGATCATTGTAGAGAGATCCAGTACGCCACAAGGATTTAGCCTTTACAATGAATTTCAACACTTCATCCATCTGAACTTGAGATGCACGTGCTTGATACTTTGCATAAAGTTCACGACCCTTGGCCTTGAAACGGTGGTACGTGTCCGTAGGAATGTCCTGTAATAATGCCAGGATGTTCTGGGCAGCTTGCATGTGCTCTGGCATGACGTCCGCTACATCTCCCAGCTTCTCAAACAGTGACTCAAAGTCAGGGACACCAAGCTCCTCACGGTCACGCAGATAAACCCGGACATTGGCACTTATCTGGTCGATTTCATCATGAACATTCCCGAAGAGCCATTGATCGGATCCTTCAGGTAGATGTTTTAATAGCCAGCTGTATCCATCAAACCTGTCAACACCACTATTCTTCTTCTGGGCTGAGATCGCACGTTGGATCCCTTCCGATAAGAGTACTCGCAGGTCCCAGGTTAGTAAACCTGGCTTCTGACGGTAGATACGCCGGGTCAATTTATCTAGCACACCAATCTTACCAGCATGCAAACGGATGCGTTCGGTAGCAACCCGAATACAGCTTTCTACATCACTGGCAGTAGTATCGGCCATGGACTTATACTGGGTAGTATCATGCCACTGAATCTTGTCTGTCCAGACTGCATGTTTCATAACGATTGGGTCTACTGTTAGTACCGCACCATCGCCATCACAGTCGCGTCCAGCCCAGCTTATATACCAAGTATCTATCCACTTGTGATTACTCTCATGCAGGTTCAACTGGATCAGGTTTCCAAGAAGTGTTTCATCCCGGATAAACTGCACTTTGACCTTCATAAGCTTTGTGTGTACTGGTAGGCTGGGATTGAACAACCACACCATGGTCTGAACTCGCTCTTTGACCATTGGACCTTGGATAATGAACTGAACATCTTTCTCCGATACACCAATGGATACTTTACCAGCATATCCAGACACGGGTACTCTGCGAAAAAGTTGCCCAATGCTGCTGATCAGTTGCTCATTCAAGTTCTGGATGTAAGGTGGGAACCCAAGAGCCGCCATAGCGAAGGTCTCTGGCGCTGGAAGCTGCTCTCGGACAGGGAACTGTAGACCAGTATAATCGAATTGCTGCCGATTTGTACTGGATTCCCAGGGTACTAGCGTGTATGAGTCCATAATTGAGCCTCTCATGCTCACTGCTACGCCTTTTGCACCGTGTGGACGCTTCACACCGCCATAGTATCCTGATTGCATACCACTAAGGGATTGTGAGACGATTGTCCCTTTGAAGAATGATCCATCATCATACCATATTGTCCCTTGATAAGGATCTGCAAGTAACCCTACTTCCGCATTGATAGAATCCATCTGTTTATCAGTGATAACACATACGCCCAGATCATTGACCCCGTCGTCGTAGATCATACCTGAATCTAACTTTAAACCTTGTAACCTATCCAGACGGTGGCCAGATCTCTTCAATCCAGTAATCAGTGTTGTGCGTTCAGAGGGTACCATTGTCAACCAAGGACCTATCTCTTGGGGGATATCGAGTTCCTGGGGCCAGTAGAAGGCTTTATTCAGGCTCTCACCAATTAGATCATAGTCGAAACCGTCCCAATTCAATGTTAGCGGGGCATGGATGACACGCTCCTCTGATCCTTCATCAAATTGATGACGTTCAATGACGTCACCATGATAGTGCATCACTAACAGCTCATCGAATAACAACGGCCGACTCATCACGACAGGCAAGTCGGACTCATCTCCCAAGGAAGGTGAAGGCTGTATTCCGTCTGCTGAGTGTACTGGGGTTCCTACTATCGGTCGAGTGGCATAAACGACTGCCTTAAAAGCCTCGGCAGGCTGAATGATGGAGTACTTAGGGTCTCCAGTTAGTCGATAAGTTTCCAACTGATCACAGACCTTGGTACTGGGTACATCATCAATGAGTTTCTGCATGTAGGAATCTGTGTCCTGTAAGGACTTCAGATCTATGTACAAGTTAACGAGTTGTCTTGCCAGCGGCACTGGCCTTTGGTGTACTTGTGTTGCTTGGAGTGACATGCGCATGTCTCCTTTGTTTACCGGTGAAGGACGGCGAACCGGTTGCCCGTATGTATGATTAATGATTGTGAGAAAAGGTGGGGCGCTCTAAACAGAGGTACCCGGGGGTCTTATATATGCTTATAGGTACCTACGTGCAGAGCTAAGATTTGGGAGCCTATATAGAGATCTCAGAATATAAATAATAGGAAATGACCCTATATAGGGGGATGTAAAGAAGAGGGGCTAAGATTAACCAATTACCAACCAGCAAAACAGATAGGGAACCTGGTTGATTAACACAATGCCTGGTATATACCCCTTTGTTTTTGTACTTATATGTGCAACAGACAGCTATTGCTATATTGCTAGATACTTATAATCCTCTTCTGGCTTGCTAAATCCGCATATTCCCAGTCGTCCCCATACCCCATTTTCACGTTGATCACATTTAGGCTCTTTGCCAACATTGCTTGATGAATAGCCCCTTGAATCTCACTCATCACTTGCTGTGGTGGAATGGATTCTGGCACCTGGAAGAGTACACTATCATGGACGAACACGACTGGCTCGATCCCAGCTTGAGCTGCATGGCATAGAATATTCCTAAATAGCGATATTCCGAATCGTTGAAGCAAGAATACTGCACCATGCTTTTTAGCAAGATTAGGCGGTATGGGTATTTCTAACCTCTCCAGACCATTCATATCAGAGGGGATTTTTCCATTCACTTTGATCTCTCGGCGCAACCGGAGCAACCATTCAACCGATTGTGGAAGTACTTTGGGTATGGTCTTCTTTAAGACTTCGGCCTGCTTCGTAGTCATAGCCCCAACATGGGTCGTAGATTGCGCTACAATTGTTGGTATGGTGGCACCGTATAGCCAAGGATTGACAAAGGCTTTAGCTTGATCACGATTGGGATTAGACGGAAATCCTAGCTCTGCAATCTTCAAATACGGGTCTATGCCCTCTTTCAGTAGGTTCTGACCCGTTATATCATTCGCAAGAGAGATTAGCATAGTTAGGTCATTTGCTACTACATCAAAGTAAACAAAGTAGAACCCTTCGTCCGGGACAATCGCTGGTTTAAACACACCTGGTAGCCCCTGAATCGAATAGTTACGGGTATAAACACGTTCTGAGTAAGCATTAAATCTGTATTTGCTATATAGCCGGTTGTCCTTTGACTTATTTACGATGTCTAATATTGCTTGTCGTTCTTTCTTCAAGTAGTGTATTTGATGACGTTTTGGATCTAGAGAATCCAAATCGATTGAGCGTAAGATCTTTTGATCCACGCTGACACCTCTATGAGTCATTCCAGTGAATACTCGAAGTACATCATGTCGTCGATCTAGGTGTCTGGCAGGCAATTGAATGCTAATGCGGTTAAACCGCTTCAGCTTGTCATCCGTGGCACCAATATTTGTCGATGCTGCAGCAAGAATCGTCCTCACCCGGGAATTTCGATTCCGTGTACTATACTTATTCATTAGCCAGCCCAATTCCTCGGCAGGAAAGAGGGCGGCAATCAATTGTGGGACAATTCCTTCGGTCAATGGGATTCGAAGCATTTTACTGTCATAGTAGATCCAGGGTATTATCGGATGTACTTCGCCGTAATCATCACGTGGATAAAGAAGTGTATATCCACCGAACCGTGCAAGCAAGTCGTCTGCATCAGGTATTTTCAACCCAATGCGGTTGTTCGAATTGAATCGAATTCGTTTGAGCTCCGCATCAGTTAGTACATATTGTTCAAAGATGGATCCTTTGGGTATTCTAATCGTAGTTCGAGAAACAATCGCCCCTCGGAAGGATTCTTTTTTTACATCACGGTGAAATCCAAGTACATCCCAATGTTCTCGGATCTTCACTTCCCCAGCACCGGTGGACTTATATAGATACTGCATCTGCTTTAGTACAAAGGTGAACTCTTCCCCAGAACTCACTTTGTATCCGTAGAGAGTGGACCAGAGAAACAGCCCAACTATCGAATAAAGACGAGTACGACTTCCGTCTTCCAAGAGTGCGTTTGCGATAAGGTTTCGTAAATATCGCTCGGGTACAGATACCCACATTTGGAACAGATCCATTGGAAGCAGGCTCGTGTTGGTTTCTACATATAATGCAAATTCAATAAGCTTTGTTGGCAACCAAGGAAAGAGTCTGCCCAATTCAGACTGTACATCGGGATACTCAGGACTTTCCTGCTTAATTATTGGATCATCACGAAGAATGCGAATGATTTCCCTCAGCTTTTTCATCTGAGCAATCATTGTGTTGGATTCTGGTTCTTTGCGAGATTTGTCCCGAACATCCCGCATCAATTCAGGGTTATTTAGAATGGATTGAGCATGTGGATCGAAATTTGGTCTACGCTTCAATGTATACTCATATATTCATAAGATTGTGTACCCGGGTACACATAAATAGATTATTCAGATGAAACCGTTTCGGACAACATTGACTTTAATTGTTCAAGTAAACTCTCAAACTCATCTTCCAACGTTGGTATCAGCTTAGAAGATAAATCCGTTTTAATAAGTTCAATATATTTATCCCAATCGGATGCATCTATGGCCTTGGAATATTTACTGTCAGCTTGTTCGTGATGTGCAGGTTTGGCTTTAGCTTTATTGCGTTTCTTGAATCTCTTATTTACTTCACTATTGAATTTCGAGCGAGGGGTCTCATCGAAAGCATGTTCAACGATCTCTTCATATTTACCAGGATTTTTGATTATCATATCCTGATGGGGTCCCAGCTTTCGGAGCTTAGTATATGAGGGTATTTGTTCTGCTCCATTTATGAGTAGCTCAGGTTTCAGACCACGGATGATCTCAAATGCCTGTCTCATCTGAGTTGCAGTCTCTCGTGAGAGTTGTAACCGAGTTTTGCAATATTCCTGGAATGAATTTACTCCAAGGTACGCTTGCCAATATAACTTCCCAGATCCTAATCCTTCCATTCGTTCCTTAATAATAGAAAGCGACTCCCCAATGCTTACCCAGGATTGAGTAAACTCTTTTGTGGAATTGGAGATCGTTTCCTCAAGCTTATATAACTCCTCTCGTAAGGCTACATCAGGATAATAAGTCGGGAACTCCGGGAATGTCCAATAGCTTATTCCATCAATCAAATGACCACCCTTCGAAGTCTTTTCGTCCTTCTTTTCCTTCTCTCCTTTTGCTGGAATTGTAGGATCACTTTGATCAGGGTTAAACTCTTTTCTGCCCCATTGCTTAAAGAAGAACGCAACTCCGCCTTCGTCACATTGTTCTCTTAATAAATCTACCCAATCCCTGTTAAGTCGGCGCAGAGACTTAAGCGATCCACCTGATTCACCACCAGCAATAGCCCAATGAATTCCTTGCAGATTCACCTTACCCAACTCCCCAATTAATGGTTCAAATGAAATAAACCGGATACTGGCGGGGACATCTCTCAGATGATCAATACGATTGAGATGATCTCCATTTTCCACCGTCACACCTGCCCATATGTTTGGTGTCCAGGTCAACTCCGGCGCCAATTCTTTTAAACGTTCACTTCTCTTGGTCAGGATTTGATAATAATGTGGGGTAGCATTCATCACATCAAATACTTTATGGATGAATTCTGTGGGTACATCCTTATTGAACAGATCAGACATACTACACACGAATACTCGTTTAACCTCTTTCCATTGATATGGTGTCTCGAGTTCATCCTCCCAAGTGACTACTTCCTCAAATGGTTTGATATATTTGGGCTGCTTTGGATTACCAAAATGTCTCGTATGCATTGATTTCGCATAGCAGTTTTTACATCCACTGCTTATTAGATGACAACCAACAACTGGATTCCAAGTTTGATCAGTCCACTCGATTTTAGTACTACGACGTGCTTGTATTTCAATTCCCATTTCTTCCTCACCAATCTATTCTATTTTAATTCCTGCTTTATTTTAGCTGCTTCTCTAATAACCTTATCTGCTACCTCACGTTCTTCCATGCTAATGTAGAATGGCAAGTTTGGGAATGCCCTATCCATCAATGCAATAATCTTCAAATAGATTTTGCTTCTCACCTCCAGCTCATGGGTATATTTACCTTTCCGTAGATCAGAATAGTCCAAAGAGTTCACAATTGAATCTGGAAACAGTTCCGCGACAAGGCGTTTCAGCTTCCCTGACATTCTGATTACACCAACGGAATAATGGTCAATCAAGTCAGGATTCAGCTGATCTCCCAAACGAGTTATCATCTGTTCATAATGATTTTCCCACCCTTCAATCGGTATAACCGGATCAAGTTTGAGGGCGACGGGATAACCCCATTGCTGAACCTTCACCATTGCCGCTAATCTTTCTTCAAACCTTGCGGCATTAGAGTGCTCAGTCAAGTCGATTACCTGCTGGGGAGCCAGTGACCAAGCAACGGTAGTTTTTCCTCTATGAATTAGCCCCTGCAGATTCTCCACATAGGCACTTTTTGTTCTAAGCTCCATTTTTGCTTCTGGAAGTGTCGTAATAAATGGTATCAGTACTCGTGTCAACCTGGTTAAGGGATCGAAAGCGAGACTATCAGTATGCTCTCCAGCGTTAAATGTGATAGGCTTCCCTGTATTCTCCTCAACTGCTTTTTTCATTCCTTGTTTCATGCGTTTAGCATCGACGTATACCGCAAATTCTACATTCTTTGAGTGGGCACCGAACAGATAGCAATAATGGCAACGATATGTACAATTTGAGCCTAGTTTGATGTCATAAATAAGTTTACCGTCAAAACGATCAGGCTCCATTGAAACAAGGTTTTGATGAGTTGATTCTTTGACCACAATGGGTGATGGCCCCCGTTTAATAACAAGCATGCTACGGCCTGCATCGTGGTTGTGAGGTCCTACACGAAAAAGATCTCCATCTTTAGCAATCGGCTGATATTCTGCAGAATTGATTTCCTCTTTCTTGTCATAAGCAATCTTCGATATTGCTTCCCATGGTTCATAATCCAATAAACGGCGGGTGATTGCGTAATCTTGGACTGATTTCTGATAGTAGATCTTGCGAGGATTAAAATGGTTGACTTGTTCTTTTAACTCGAAATTGCTCAATGTTTTGATCTTTCATTGTGAATGTACTTTTGCATAAATCTTTCTGTCTTGCACTCTTTTGCTATTATTTCATAGATACGTATATTATTGTTAATTATGCCTTTAATGATAGTTTAAATCTAAATTGTCGATCAGCGCCAGCTTTTACTTTCCCTGGTCACAGAATATGACCTATATTATTGTTATTATTTAGCTTATATGATATATTGCTTGGGTATCAATACTGCCAATCCTCATGAGCCAAAGGAGCTCTGTTCAATTCTTCTCTGATAAGCTTCCAGTGCGGCAAGAATTTATCCATGTACAGGATGAACCGCTTGTTGTGGTGAGGTTCCAATAGGTGAACCATCTCGTGGACAACAATGTACTCCAAACATTCCTTGGGCTTCTTCGCCAATTCAGTATTCAGTCGGATATGCCTTCGATCTGTACGGCAGCTACCCCACTTTGTCCTCATCTTTTGCACAAAGATATGAAGGACTTTAACGCCGAGCACGGGTTCCCACTTCTGTACAAATTCTGATGCGACGACTCTGACTTGTTCCCGGTACCAGGCAGCAACAACCGACTCTCGTTTCTCAGTGGAAGATTCTGGATGAGAATGAAGTCTGAGTGCTTTGTGATTAACTTCAACTCTCGCTGGACCTGTACTTGGCACATTGACCAGAAGATACCGCTCACCCCAGAGATAATGGCTCTCGCGATCAACATACTCCCTCTGAGTCTCACGCTCTTGGGCACGGATCTTCTTCTGCTGCTCCTTGATCCATCCCAGCTTGGAAATCGCGAATATGCGTACTTTATCTAACCGCATCTCATTCGGCGCTGAGATATGAACCCTCCCATCGGGCGGATACACGCTTAAATGAACATTCTTGATGGCTTTGTGGACAACTCTGACATGAATGTCGCCCAACTGGATCTCTGAGGTCATCAGTACTCGTTTTGCTCTTTAATGATCAGAAAGAGTTTCTCGACCTCATCAACATCTCCAAGAATAGAATAGAGTGCATCCTTGATCACATTCTCACGGGGGCGTATTCCACGCCAGCCATCAGGACGCACTTCGCGAATGATCTTATCAATCTTCAATGCCAGATCCGCAACAACATCCTGCGCGCCACCCTCCGAGAGCTCATTTTCGGGTGTTCGGATTTTCACCAGATTATTGTACAATGCTCGTTTTGCCGGAGTATCGAGATCTTCAGGTGTGTTGTCTTCGATCCCTACCTCAACCTTTTTGGCCAACTCAGCGATCCGCTTCAGGTACTCTTCATAATCCAGTGCTTTAGCACGTCGGGCTGCAATCAATTCATCAAGGAGCTTGGACATCTTTTCGTAGTATGCAGGATCGTTCAGATGCTCTTTGATTATCTTGCGACGGACGTTGTTCTCAATAGTTTCAGCAATGGCTTCCTTATTGCCTTTAAGTCCCCCCATCTGCTTATTGATGGCATCTGCGATCCCCGTTTTAACGATAAGCTCGAGTAGACTAAGATCGCCAAACGGTGAGATAGTCCTGGGTCGATCCGCCTCAATAAACATATCGATGAGCATACGCATGTCGGCTTCATAAGATTTGAGATCCAGGGTCTCCCCGCTTGCCTTGCGAATCGTGTCCCGCAGTTTGAGATACCAGTCAATCTGCTTCTTCATGATCTCGATATCTGCAGAAGAGTATCCTGCCGTGTCGAATTCATCAGCAATATTTGCGAAGGACCTGACCAAACCTACCATCCCTAAGTAAAGTGCAGTCCGCTGGGGCTCTTTTTCCTCCAAATCACTGGCGACCTCCGTGTTACCACAGAAGTACTGGATGTATTCCAACTCACCTTTCGGGGGTTCAACAGGCTCACAGAGCATGGCCAAGGCCTCAAGGGCGTTGTCCAAACGCTCTTTGCCCAACTCCAGTCGATCCTTTAGTAGGATCTGAGGATCTTCACCATCATCGGTGGTATCCAATTCTGAGGCGTAAACGGCTATCGCATTCTCAACCTTGCTGAAGAGATCCTTGTAATCAACGATATAGCCAAATTCCTTATCATCACCATCCAAGCGATTCACCCTACAGATTGCCTGAAAGAGGCCATGATCCTGCATAGATTTATCAATATAGAGATATGTACACGGTGGTGCATCGAAACCCGTGAGCAGTTTGTCCACAACAATGAGGAGTTTCATATTCACCGGTTCCTTAGTGAATAACGCTTTAGCCCTATCCTCATATGTCTCTGTTTTGGTCTTTCCCGGATTGGGAACAATATCTTTCAGGAGTTCTTCGTAAGTATTGTAGATGAACTGTTTATCCGTCTCGTTGTTAGCTCCTGTTTCCTCCAATGTAATATCACCAGCATAAGGATTGTATGAAGTGACAACAGCACATCGAGCCTTGAACGGAGTTTGCTGGAATAGAGTATAATACTTTGTGGCTTCGTAGATACTGGATGCAACCAGTAAAGCATTGCCTCGCTCTCCCGATAGCCTTGGTTTAACACTGAAATCTAACACCAGATCCTTAACGATCCGCTCCATCCTGGATTTTGAGCTGAGAACCTTTTGCATGGTTCCCCAATGGTTCTTCAATTCTTCCTTCTGCCAATCATTCAGAGCTTTGGTTTTGGCTTCAAACCAAGCATCAACTTGTTCCTCTGACCCGAGATGCTGATCGATGTCCCTAGCTTCATACACCAGATCCAGTATCACTCCATCCTCCACACCTTCACTGAACTTGTAGGTGTGGATAGGTTTACGACCTCCGAACACTTCAAGACTGGTTTTCCTATCCTTTTTCAATAGAGGAGTGCCAGTGAATCCAATAAAGACGGCATTTGGCATGATAGCTTTCATCACTCTATGCAAGCGTCCGCTCTGAGTTCGATGACATTCATCCACGAAAACGAAGATTTCCCCGACTGTTGGACTGGGTTCAGCCTCCAACTCTTTGATATATGTACTGAAGTTATCCACGTCTTTGCGACCAAACTTGTGAACCAGAGAGCACAAGAGCCTCGGTGTAGCTTCGCTCAGCTGACTCATAAGGTCCCGTCCACTCTTTGAGCGTTTGATCTTTTCACCTGCATCGGTGAATATCCCCTCAATCTGCTTATCCAGCTCATCACGATCAGTAATGATAGCTACTCGAGCTTTGGGATTATTCTCAAGGATCCACTTCGCCAAAAAAACCATGACGATGCTTTTGCCACTTCCCTGCGTGTGCCAAATGATCCCACCTTCACGCCGATTGACTCGCTCCTGGGAAGCCTTTACGCCAAAATACTGATGTGCTCGGGGCAACTTCTTGATACCGCCATCAAAAAGGATGAAATCGTACATGAGTTCGATGAGGCGTTGCTTATTGCACATGAGCTTGAGGTATTTATCAAGTTTATAGCCTTCATCATCGGATTCGTTTTCCTTCCAAGTGAGAAAGTACTTCTCCGGGGTACCAATGGTACCGTACCTCAGGCCCTCAGTATCATTCCCGGCAAAGATGAACTGGATGGTCGAAAAGAACCAATCATTGAACTCAGGTTTCTGGTTGGACAGGCTTTGACGAATCCCATCACCGATGCTAACACGACTGTTCTTTAGTTCGATCAAGCCAATGGCGATACCATTCACATAGAGTATTAGATCAGGGCGGCGTTCATGATTACCCTTAAGTGTGACTTCTTCAGCAATGGCGAAGTGATTCTTCTCAGGTTCAGCCCAATTGATGAGTTTAATAGTCCTGGTGGGTTTACTCACATCAGTCCGGACCTGAACACCATAGCGTAACAGGCTATACACTGCCTCGTTGTTGGAGTACAGACCTCGATTGGCATTATCTGCTTCGGTTCTTAGCCTGTAGTGGACTGCATTTATCTGTGCATCGGTGTATCCCTGGGATCTTAGATAGTCGGCGAGATAGGATTCTTCAATGTTGCTGTTGCCGGACCGGTCTGACCAATCACCCAGATAGTCGTATTTAAGATCGTTCTGGAATAGGGCAATGACTCTATTTTGAGTTACCTTTTCTGGTTTGCCTATGTTATTCATACCAGCCGAATACTCCCGGTGAGAAGTTCCTGCATCATGCCTAGTTTAAGTTCTTTATGTTTCGAAAGCTTCGATTCAAGTGTGAGAATCTCATTGTCTAGATCGATGAGGATCTTCGAAATGGCAATTTGTTCTTCAATTTGTGAGGGAGCGCTATACTTAAAAGTCACAAAGTCCTTTTGATACAAGTGATTAATGGTTGAGCCTGCGCTTAACTGATTCAGGAATTCAGTAAATACGTTAGATATTAGCAGATAGTAAAAGAACTCTTGTTGGAATGCATTTTTGATTGGCCTGATAACAAAAACACCACTATTGAGAGTTGCAGGCTTGGTTAGCGAAGTGACAAGAGCAACCTTTCCAATCGTTCCATCTTTTGTCACCAGAACATCACGAGGACTTAGCTGTATATTTTTATCCTGAGAGTATCTTGATTTCTCAACAAAGTGACACTTATCCCAATCAATATAACCGTCTCGAAACTCAGTTCCCGTCACTAAGTAATAATCTCCAGTAGTCCTGTACTCGTTAGTTGTTAAACCCTGCCAACCAATCCGAGCTTTTAATGTTGCCGATTTTCCAAGTTGGCTTTCTACCCATTCATCATTGAACCCAGGCAATCTTCGTGTTCCAGTGAGCAATTCCTGCATGGCACCCTGTTTGATGAGGCGTTTCTTGGCAATGATCTTTTGCAAGGATTCGATATAGGCATCGGCATCACTCAAAGCCTCAGCGATGCTTTCTTGTTCTTTCTTTGGTGGAAGTGGAATACTAACTTTTACTAAATCTCTACTATAGATTGCAGCCACACTTGTTGTACCAGTGGCTATTGCGAACAATTGCTTAATAGTGGAAGTAGTATTTAAAACATAGTTCATAAACGGCGCTGATGAAACAAGTCCCGATGTAAATGACATTCGCATGATATTAGAGTTAAAGTAAGCCTCGCCTAATTCATTCTTCCATAAAGCGACCTTACCAACTAGTTCCAATGTGTTTCGAGTATTGAACAATACATCGTTGTTGTGCAATTTATCTTTCGGGTTTGGTACCATTGTCGAAATTATGTACTCTAATTTGTTAAGATTTATCTTACCCCGATCCAAATTACCCATCTTAATCAACGGATATTTTGAGATGACTTCGGAATTCTTATAATTGCCGCCAAGCTGTCTTCCCAATAGAACTTCGCCCAAGGATGGAGAATCCCAGTCATTCGGGATCACTCCGCTCTCGGTTTGGCGGTATCCGGGCTTTACTTCCATGAGAATCCCATTTTCACAAGATGTTGATTCACTTTGGCTTCCAGTTCAGCAGCATCTTCGGTCAAGACTGGCATTGGTGATTCATAACGTTCGGCTAATTCCTTCACCCTCAGCGTCAATCCTTGACTTATCCGATCCGTCTCACCATGAATGGCCGTTTCAAGAGCAGCCAACCACTTGTCTTCCACTACCAAGGTTTTGATTTCGCCTATCGTCAATTCTGGATATTTATCATACGCAAGTTTATCTAGTTTCTGCTCAGCTGTTTTAATTTGGCCTTTGAGCATTTTTATCTGTTCAGTAAGAGAGAGATATTTACCAATGACTTGAAGTTCTTGCAGGTCATCGTCAATAGAAGCTTCCTTAAGAAGCATTAATACCTTCTGAGTAATTAGAGATATCAGTTTGTTCGTTGTTTTACGAGCGTCTGCAATTTCTTTGGTTACATTCAGCCACAATTTCAATAGCGATTGCTTCTCCATATCACTCGAATCAATTTGTCCATCACTAATTGCCTTTTTAGTGATATTCCCTTTTGAATTAGCATAAGATTGGATTATCGGATTTATCTGCAATTCGTTCTTCTGTTCCTGGGCTGTTTTAAGTGCTCGCAGGGCGGTCTGAAACATAAAATAGTCATTTTCATCTATGTGCTGCCACCACTCTAAAAGTGCCTCGTGCCAAGCAATCCTCGCATCAGTGACATTCTCAACAGTTTTAAGAGCACCTTCCTCCCCACTATTCTCATCTTCCAGTTCCGCAAGTAAAGAAGTGTTTACTTCTTGCTCTGCTTCTAAACCCTCAATCTCCTCCTGTTCATGTGCAAAATAGCGAGCAACTATTAAAGACTTCGGAATAAGATCACAAGCCCATCCCTTGTCTACTTCCTGCCCTTTCCTCTTACCGCTTTTTACTTTCTCTAAAACGCGGTGTGTTTTAGCTATCCATCCATCAGCAGCAATGATATAGAAATCATCCTGCATGGTCTCTGCCCAATAATCCATGAGGTGCTGGTATATACCATAGGCATCCACCAGAGCAATCCCCTGATAGTGAACCAGGAGATTCTCGGCTAGGTCTTTGATGATCTCCTTGGGGAAACATCCAAGGTCGTGAGATTTGAGCTGCTCCAAATGCTTCTGCCGCCACTTACTGAAATGATCATTCATGCCATCAATGAAGCTGCTAAACTCAGGATGATCATAAATGCTATTCCTGAGCTCCAGTTTGTCCACCTTCAGATCCAGATATCCAGGTCGGTTATCTTTGAACAAATCAGATTTCAAGTTGGGGCAAAGCTCCCAATACTGGGATAAAAGGTCAATATCAGAGGCCGGAATCCCACCCTGCAAATGTCCGCCAATATCCTGAATATCCTCAGGCGTCTGATTGTCGATGTAACGCGGCAGGTTCAGATTGAATTCATTCTTCTCGATTTCCTCAACACTCACCATGCGGGCATACTTGGGGTCTTCCTCCCTCCGATTGAAGACGTCCACGATGTTATGGATGTCCCGGGCACGCAGACGGTTCTTGGGACCATCCTTCATAAAGCCCTTGCTGGCATCGATCATGAAGATCCCTTTGCGGGCATGAGCGTCTTCCTTGTCAATGACCACGATACAGGCCGGGATACCGGTCCCATAGAACAGGTTGGCCGGTAAACCAATAATACCTTTGATATAACCACGACGAACCAGATTTCGACGGATCTCCGCTTCAGAATTTCCTCTAAAAAGGACACCATGAGGTAGAATGCAAGCTCCCTTGCCCTTGCTTTTCAACGATCTTACGATATGCAGTAGATAGGCATAGTCCCCCTGCTTACCGGGTGGGACTCCGAAGTTTGCAAATCGTTCGTATCTATCGTTTAGGGGATCCAATCCTGTGCTCCATCGTTTGTCAGAGAAGGGCGGATTAGCCACAACAAAGTCGAAAGTCTTGAGTGAATCTCCATCATGATACTTTGGATCAGTGATAGTATTGCCCTGTCGGATCAGTGCCGTTGGATTGTTATGCAGGATCATATTCATGCGGGCTAGACCACTAGTGGCGGCATCTTTCTCCTGACCGTAGAGTGTGACAGCCGTACTAGCCTCGTCGCCAACCTTCAATAACAGGGATCCGGATCCACAAGTGGGATCATATACTGTTGTGGATGCACTGGTCGCGGTTTTATGGATGCCAATTATCTGTGCCATAATGCGACTGACCTCAGCCGGAGTATAGAATTGTCCCTTGCTCTTGCCGCTCTCTGTAGCGAAGTGCCGCATGAGGTATTCGTAGGCATCGCCCAGAATATCATCACCGTCAGCCCGGTTCTTGGAGAAGTCCAATGCTTTGTTCTCGAAGATCCCGATGAGGTTGCTGAGGCGTTCCACCATCTCTTTGCCGGAGCCAAGTTTGGTGGCATCATTGAAATCGGGTAAATCGGAGAGCTTGTTCGCCTCCTTCAGTGGCGCGATGATCTTCTTGTTGATCTGATCCCCGATATCGGGACTCCCTTTGAGGGCAACCATGTCTTTGAAGCTCGAGCCTTCCGGGATTGTGATCGGTGAAAATGGAGATCCTGAGTATTTGTCACTGATGTATTTGATGAAGAGTAGGACTAGGACATAGTCTTTGTACTGGCTGGCATCCATCCCGCCGCGAAGTTCGTCGCAGGATTGCCAGAGTGAGCTATAGAGTTCGGATTTCTTGAGGGCCATGGGCGTATTTCACCTTCATTATGAGAGCTAAATCGATCCCCCCAGATCTGATCAGTAATTCAGTGAATTTAGGAGTGATTGGAATACATACAAGGTGAAGAAAAGACC
>Ga0233431_1004324_pt1 | contig 15367 bp, 16 predicted proteins | sample SI_118_April2016_FD_179867 | JGI IMG/M metagenome (GOLD analysis project Ga0233431, IMG submission 179867) | Seawater microbial communities from Saanich Inlet, British Columbia, Canada - SI_118_April2016_200_MG | ecosystem: Environmental > Aquatic > Marine > Inlet | place: Canada: British...
AATTTAACATATATTTGGAGCTACGTGTCCTCGGCTAAATGGACTATTCGCTAGTTCAGCTGGTTATAGCCCTATAAAACACCGTTTTATGTGGGATAGGAGGCGTTAGCTCTCCTATCTGGACGCCTGTCACGCAGGAGGTCGAGGGTTCGAGTCCCTTCGGTCCCGCCATTAGTTTGCAAGAGCTGCTTTTCATGCTATCGTTTTTTGCCGTTTTTTAGTTCTGAAAAGGTTGAGGGGAGAGAGAAGAGTTGGGTTTGGCATCAATAGAAATGATCAATGAAGTCTTGGCTTGCTTGACTGAGGGGACAACCATCCACTATCTCTTGAGTTTGTTCAAAGATTCCGCGGAGCTTCCTGGACATGCTGTGAGAGCGGCGTTGGGGCAGTATCGCGAAGAGACTGGAAAATCTTCACCTGATGCTCACGTCAGAATAAAATCGAGAGATCTGTTGCCAAGGCATGGGATTCAAATTGTTGTCAATCCTCGTAATCATAGGTGGATGGTCGTTTTGTACGATCGATCAGCAAATACTCTTGATTTTGATGCAGAAGTTGGTGTTTTGGTTGAAGAAATAAGAGTTCAGTTTGGGCTGGGAGAAAGTGAAGCATCTACGAGTGCAATTCTGTTCTTTTTAAGAAAAAGACTTAGCGCTATTCGGGGAGAGTTGGGAAGGTCAGACCTTTTGGGCAATAGTAACAACGGCGCAAGCTAGGTTTGACGGGCTTCCTCCCGTGTATCCTGTGGGCAGCGGGCCTCTCATATTCATAGCATATACATACGAGCTCTCATCCTCTGTTGGTTCTGTGGCAACAACCCATTCGTTTTTCACCAATCGGAGACCGCTAGTCCCCATAATTGATCGTCCCAGACGACGACGAAATAACTCGACTGAACTTTCAAAACTTCCGTCTGGCCTGAAATAAACATGGGGGTTTATTATGTTTATACCTTCAGGGGGCCTTGCAAATCCAACCGTATGTGGACCTGGCTTTTGTTCGTGTTTTAATTGATCTGTTCCCATGTGAATACCTGGCCTTACGTCTTGAATGTGAACCAAGTGACCACCTCTTACTAGAGCATTTCTAATGCTACTGATTGCGCGTTCCAAGAAGGCTGGAGCGTCGAGAGAAGAAAGCCCTGTAATTACAGGTATTTTTTGACCTCTTAGTTTTAGATCTTTTTCTAAATCATACATGGAAGCTATTTTTACGCTTGAGCCGCTTTGACGTCGTAGTCTATTCGTCTCAACTGCTTCTCGGTTGATATCGGTTTCTGTCCACGACTGTAATTGATCGTCAGAAAGAGGGAGCCATTCGTTAACCATCTCTCCTGTAATACCTGAACCTATGTCAACTCCTCCTTCCCTTGGAATGTCGTGAGTTCTAAAAATTTCTTCCATAATAGCCCTAAATAAATGTCTGACCGCTTTTCTATGATACTCGAAGAGTCCTGATGTAATTTGTGGATTCTGGGCATCTTGTCCTTTTTCATCCTGCCTTATGGTCTGCGGACTTTTTCTTTCATCTACTGTCAACCCAGGGACCATCGCGAATTGTTCCGGGTATTGTTCAGCCAACGCTCTAAACCAGTGAGCACCAGGATCCTCACGAACAGAATCTATTGGTACCGAGCTAATATTAATCATCGGATTTGTCTAAATAATAGTGTGTTATTTTACATTGTTTTGCAATAATGTCAACACCGTAGCGTTAAAAAACCGACCCTTTTTAAGGGGCCTAGGCTTGAGTTTTTTCTTTTGAGTACTGGCTTCTTGCAATTTCTTCGGCTGGGTGTTTGCTTTTATTAAACCCCAATTGTTCATTGCCTACCTTGATACTCGGATCTTCATACTCCCAACTGTGCTTTTCTCCTTCAAATATGTGCTTCACTTTTATCGATTTGCCTTTGTCGGATTCTTTGTGTGCCCCAATAAGAAGCTTTGAATCCACCACATCATCATCTTCTCCGCTGTAGCTATAAGCATTTTTATTTGCGGATGATATGCTGACTGATGGCCTTTCTGTCACACCGCTTTCTTCCAAATATGTATATAGATTCTCTATAAAATCATATCCATAACATGAAGCTATAACTAGATTGAAGTTTTTCATATTACCCGATTCTACCAATGCTTTCCCTAGTTCTTCGTAGTCGATATCTGAGTTCACACTATCTGAACTACTTAAGCTCAATGATTCTTCTGTTCCGTGTCCATCAAATAGAATTGTTGTATTTCCTTTGGCGTCTTTCATTGCTTTTAAAATCTTGTTTTTTCCTTTTTTACCTTTCTCGTCACAAAGCAGGTTTTCGTCTGTGCCTCCGCTTCTCTTGTAGATGTTTTCAATTATTTTTTTATTTGAGAATCTTTCTTCAGAATGACTAAATAATATTAATTTTGTTTGCGGTCCAAATAATTCTCTTTCTTTTACCGCCTCCCATCTTTCCCATATCTGTTTAATTGCAGCGCTTATTTCCTTCTCTGTTAAACTTACTTCTTTCTTTATTGTTATTCTTGCAATGCTTGTAACAAAAGAGAACGCGTTTGCGAAACTCATCTTTCCAGATCTATCTCTCAAGAATTTCTGGAAGCTTTTTGAAAAAAATATTTTGTTAAAATTTTGGAATGAAATCGACGCTGCTGCATTGGAAAGGGCTCCTGCGATTGCATCTGGGGTAAGTTCTTTGAGTAGTTTTCTTGTTACGGTTTGTTTAGCTAATTCTTTGTATTTTTTTGCAACTTCCGCTCTTTTTGTGTGTTTTTGCAACAATTTTTCGGTCTGTTCTGCAGTTCCGTATATTTTAATCAATAACTTTTTCTTTTTCTGAAGTTTTTCTACCATAGCCGGGTCTGCTTCAAGGCATATTTCAACAACGTGCTTTGCATATCCCTTATCCGCAAACACTTCGATATATTCAAAAAGGTAGTCGACTTCTCTTAATTCAATACACTCTGCTATCGCAATTTCTAACTCATCTTCAAAGCCGGGGTCATTTTGAAATACCTCTGAGTATTTTAAAATGATCCAAGGAAATTCATCTTTATATTCTTTAAATATTTTTTTGATTGTTTCTGACACATATTTATTTTTTGTATCACGGTATTCCAAATTTTTAAACACTTCTTCGGGATATATTTCTGCGAGTTTTTTCAGTAAAAATTCAGACTGCTCTGGATGGCTGTTTCGACTTATTGCCCTGATTACTGCTATAGGATCTATGTCTATTGCTTCATTGAGCAAATCTGGCACATATGACTCTCCTCTTGCTCCTGACAAACTGTTGATTACCCACTTAGGCTCTCTCCACAAACAATCCCTTAAAATCTCTTCCATGTAAGGTTTCTCGCTGTACAAAGGAAGGTTCAACAGGAAAGCCTTCATTTCAATTTCAGCTGCGTTTCTCATAAGTTTTTCTGCAAACTCCTCATCCTTATATTTTTCAAAATCTAGGATAAATGCTTTTGGAATTATTTCCCCCGCTATAGTAATAACTTCTTCCGCATATTCTGTATCAAGAAATTTATCTATGTAGGCAAAGATATATATTGGATATTTTTCTGCCAGATTAACAGCCACTTCTCTCGCAAAAGGCTGATGTTTGTTTTTAAAAAATTCGTCAAAAAACCAGTAAGCAGGATACGGGGAGCGTCTTTCGATTTCTTCAAGCAATCTTAGTCTTATCTCTTCTGCATCTTTTTTTGGTTTTTCTTGTGATTCAGAAATATGTTTGCGAAGATTTTCTTTCGTTCGCTTTGTTTTGTTTACGCTAGGCTTCTCCACCTTTTTTTTGTATCTTTCTAGACCCATTTTATATTTGTTTTTACTTTTTATTATTATACCATTTTTCAAAGGTCTTGACTACTGGTCGATCAGGACAAAAAAAGACCCCGGGCTTTTGTAGCTTGAGGTCTTTTATTTTTTATTCGAAATTCTTTATGCTGCTTTTTTGTCGTCTTTTTTCAAAAGGTAAGTAAGGATTGGCGGTGTGAGTAAAGTTGTAAGGATAACCATGACAACGATTACTGAGAATAATTCATCAGTTACTACGCCTAGGGCCATACCAACGTTTGCGAAGATCAAACCTACTTCACCACGTGGAACCATTCCGAAACCAACTATCATCTTTTTTGTTCCTCCCCAAGTTCCGAGTCCTGCCATTACTTTTCCGATAAAGGCTATAGCTGTTACGATTAAAGCTACACCGAGAACTTTTGGATCGAAGAGAACGTCGAGTTTAACTTGGAGACCTGTCATCACGAAGAAAAGTGGGATGAAAAGGTGACCAACTGTATCTACTAAATCTTCAATATGCTTGTGATCGAAACCGTGAAGAAGCGCTGCGGCGTCTTCTGACTTTTCACCAAGTGGTTCAAGTTTTTTCTTAATTTTTGAAACATACTCTGGGCTCTTGAATGATTTAAAGTGAACAGGATCAAGAACAAGACCTGCTGCGAATGCACCAACGATTGGAGCAAGTCCAACTGCAGATGCTAAATATGCGACTAGAAGTGCAAACGAGATTGCGAATGTTAATTTCATTCCTACTCCTGTGTGTACGCTTGAGAATAATTTTCCAAGCCATGGAGCTGCGAGCTGTCCGACAGCGATCGCTGCAACCAAGAATCCGAATGCTTTCGCAGAAAGGATTGCGACAGTTGAAGCTTCAAGCGTGCCCGAAGTTGCGATTGAACTAACGATAGCTAAAATCAAGAGACCCATTATATCGTCAATCACTGCTGCACCAAGTACTATCTTTGCTTCTTTTGTATTAAGTTTGCCGAGGTCTTGGAATACACGAGCTGTGATTCCAACCGAGGTGGCCGTCATTGCGGCACCAATGAAAAGCTTTGTTCCAAGGTCTACATCTGCATAGAAAAGTTCACCAACTAAATAAGTACCTGCTAAAAATGGAATTACCACACCAATAATTGCGACCAAGAAAGCTTGTGCTCCTACCTTGCTCATTTCTTTGATGTTTGATTCCAAACCGATTCTGAAGAGAAGGAGAACTACACCGAATTCAGCCAAGAATAAGAGGTATTGATTTGTGGCTGCTGGATCAAACCAGTGAAGGCCGAGCAGTCCTAGATTTCCTAGGATCACACCGACGATGATTTCACCAAGTACTGATGGCTGACCGATTCTTTCGATCAAAGTCCCAAGTTTACTAAGTGTGAAAAGAACTGCAAGCCAGAGGAATGTTAGAGGAATTGCTCCTCCGTGTCCTTCAGCAGCTCCGCTATTTGCATAAGCGGGAATCGAGATAATCATTGAACTCACCAAGAGAGGCAAGATGTATCTTGCTGCCTTTGGATGACGTTCGACTAATCGAGTAAGCATAGTGATTAGTTAAGTATTTATATTTATATATATGTGAAATTTGTCTCGGTGGATTATACCCCTTGTTCTGCCACGAGCAAGGGTAAAATGAAAATTTATGTTATATTGTGCGCATGTTTGTTCACGAAATATCTTCGATTGCTTTTAGTTTCGGACCTGTCGAGGTGCGGTGGTACGGGGTTATGTTTGCTTTTGGTGTGCTTGGCTATTATTTTTTGACTGCGCGACTTTGGAAGAAGGAAAAGTGGCCGATGGCTCATTTTGATCTGGCGGTTGGATTTTTGTTTTTTGGGTTGGTTATTGGTGCGAGACTGGGAGAAGTTTTCTTTTATCATCCGGAGTATTATTTGAGTGAACCTTTACGGATTTTGCGTGTTTGGGAAGGCGGGTTGTCGAGTCATGGAGCGACGATTGGATTGTTGGTGGCGTATGTTTTGTTTTGGTTATGGGTTCGGCGCGGGTCGGGCTCTTCTGGTTCCGCTGGTCGGATTGGTTTTTGGAAATACGTGGATTTGTTAGTGGTGTGTATGCCTTTGGTTGCTGGATTTGTAAGGATTGGGAATTTCTTTAATTCGGAAATTGTTGGGAGGGCTAGTGACTTGCCGTGGGCAGTTGTATTTTCTTTGAATGGTGAGACCTTTGGGAGGCATCCATCGCAAATATATGAAGCGGTTTTGGCACTTGGTATCTTTGCGTTTTTGTTTAGTTCGTGGGTTCACAGACGTGGAAAGGATGGTCGTCTTGAAGACTGGGTGAAACCTGGACTTTTTGTGTTTACGTTTGTTGGATTGTATTTCTTGAGCAGGTTTGGAGTTGAGTTTTTCAAAGAATACCAGGTTGTTTCTGACGGAGTTTTGACGATGGGGCAGTGGTTGTCTATTGTGCCGGTGGGGATAGCTACAATTGGAATGGGTTGGATTTTCAAGAGAAGATAGTTGAGCCCAAGCTACACTCTTGCTATATTTGCTCTACCATGCAAATAAGAGAACCTGCAGTTGCGAATCAGTTTTATCCGGGAGACCGGGCTATGTTGAAGCAGGATATTTTGAGATATCTGGCTTCGGCTGAGTTTAGCGAAGATGTCTTGGATAAATTAAAGGGACAGGTAAAAGGTTTGATTGTTCCACATGCGGGATATCTCTACAGCGGAGGTGTTGCTGGGCATGGGTTTAAATTATTGAAAAAATTGGATAGGGATGTTGAATGGAAAGTTGTATTGATTGGATTGTCACATTCGGTTCCTTTTAACGGTGGGTCTGTTTTCCCAGATGGTGCTTGGAAAACTCCGCTTGGGGAAGTTGCTGTTCGTGATATTCGTAGCGAGGTTGGGGCTGGGGAGGATGATGATTTGTTTTTGAATATTCCCGAGGCGCATACCGATGAACATTCACTGGAAGTGCAGTTGCCGTTTTTGCAGGTTTGCTTGAATCGGTTTGTTGTTTATCCTTTGGCTTTGAGTTCCGTGAGGCCTGATTTTTTGGCGGAGCGTCTGGCTGAGTTTGTCTCACGCGAGGATGTTTTGTTGGTTGTTTCGAGTGATTTGAGCCATTTTTTGCCTTATGAAGAAGCGTTGGATGTTGATCGTGAGACCGTGGAGGGGATTGTTGGAATGAATATTGAAAAAGTCATAGAGAAAGGGGATGCGTGCGGTTTGAAAGGGATTTTGGCGTCGATGTTTTTGGCTGAGAAATTTGGATGGAAACCGGTAGCTTTGGATTATAAAAATTCTGGAGACACGGCTGGAGATCGTGATCGTGTGGTTGGATATACTAGCATTGCATTTTTATGATTGATGAAAAAATTCGTAAATATCTGAAGGCTGTAGCGAGAGGGATGATCTCCGAGAGATTGGATATTGATTCTAACGAGCCTAATATGCCAAAGGGTGCTCCTGCCGCTGTTTTGAATGAACGAAGAGGGGTTTTTGTCACCCTTGAACTAGATGGAAGACTCCGTGGATGTATAGGGGATACTTCTGGGACCTTGCCTTTGATCCTTGGTATTCGTGAGAATTCTGTAAGCGCAGCTTTTAAAGATCCTCGTTTTGATCCTCTGACGGCCTCTGAGTTCCATGATGTTGAGATTGAGGTTTCTGTTTTGAGCGTTCCTGTTCCCCTTGAGTATTCTGGATCTTCGGATTTGCTTGAGAAATTGCGGGTTGGTGATGGGGTTGTTTTGTCATCTGGTTTTGCTAAGGCTACCTATCTGCCGCAGGTTTGGGGTGATCTTAGGGCGGAGCTTGATGATGGAATTAGCAAGGAAGGATTGAAGAGAAAGTTTTTGGACTCTTTGTGCTCGAAGGCGGGACTTGTCCCTGATGAATGGGAAAAAGGTCTCGTTGAAATCGAGACGTATAGGGCGGAGGTGTTTTAGATTACAGATCGATGTCGACTACCAAAGATAGATAATGTCGTCATCTTTTTTGACACATCCGTCTGAGCCAACAGTTTTATTGAATGTCCAGATACATTGATCTTGTTCGTTTGGAACTCCATCGTTGTCGTTGTCTGGGTCGCAATCGTTTCCGATACCATCCTTATCCATATCTGTTTGGCCTGGATTGTCTGTATAGACACAGTTGTCCACGGAGTCTTCTACTCCATCGCCATCGCTGTCTGAGCTTTGGGATGTTGGAGCTGGCGCTGGGGTTGGTACTGGCTCTGGTTCAGGGACTGGTTCAGGCTCTGGAGCTGGTTCTTCGACAACTGGCTCTTCAACAACCACTTCAGGTTCTGGAGCTGGCTCTTCTACAACTTCTTCTGCTGTTGGGTCTTCCAAAACCGATGACAAACCTCCTTCGGATTTGAAAAGGTCATCGTTGAAATATAAAATTAATCCTCCTAGCACAATCGCTAGTCCGACTAAAACTGCTATCAAAATATTATACTTTTTCATATTTTCACAAATTAATTATATTAGGGTTAATTGTACCCCTTTTTAACCATATTTCAACCTAATTTTCAGTTTCGATCTCTTGTTGGGCTTTTTTGTATTGTTCGAATATATCGCTATCGCTACTTTGCTCTTCTTGAGCTGGTCCTTGAATCTCTGCCATGACCGATTCTACGAAGTCTCCTACGAACGGAACGAGGCTTATTCGAGCCAAAAGGTAAATAAAAATCGATAAGAAAACTGTTGCTCCAAGGACAGAACCAAACCCGACCATTATTCCTTTCACCATAGAGAGTCCCAAAAATTTCCAAGGGTGTCTGAAGATTTTTATCACCTCCATTTGTTTGATTTTTCCAATTTCTTTAGCTAGCAGGCGCATTTCACGTACCAATTCTTTTTCTAGACTTTTTTCTGATTCCGTTAAAGCTCTTATTTCTTTGACTAAAGACGGGTCTTTTATTGTTTTATTTGATTTTTTAGGCATGAAAATTATGGTAAATGGCTTTTTTCTATTTTATGTGTGAAAATGTCTGATGTCTAATTAATTTCCAATAATATGAAAATATATACTGGCTTGGGGGATAGCGGGAAAACAAAACTTCTTGGACCGCGCAAGTATAGCAAGAATTCTAAAATAATGAACGCACTTGGCGAGATTGATGAGCTGAATTCGTTCGTTGGGCTTGCTGCTTGCAAGGTTGACCGCAGCACATCGCTTGGCAAATCTTTTATGGAAACTTTGGACAAAGTACAAGAGGATCTTTATCGGATTGGAACCGAAATCGCTGGAGCTAATATGAGCAAAATGTCAGCCGAGGATGTCACATGGGCTGAAGGTATGATTGATAAGTATTGGAGTTATGTGAAAGGAGTGACCGTAGATGAACAGTCGGCTGCTCGTGGCAAGAAATTTGGGAAATTCGTGAAGCCTGGCGAAAAAGGAGAGCTTTGTGCTCGCTTTCATATTTGTCGGACTGTCGCCAGAAGAGCTGAGAGATCAATGTATAATGTGTTTCGGATTAAAAGGCTTGTGCATATTAGAAAATATTTAAACAGACTGAGCGACTTGTTATTTGTTATGGGTGAATGTTAGAATAGGGTCCACTTATGAATAGAAAAACTATAAATATTTTGATTGGGGGGCCTGCGGGTGCTGGTATAGAAAGTGCTGGGCTTCTTCTTGGGCAATCTTTGAATAGGGAAGGGGCTTCTGTGTTTATTTCTAATGAGATCATGTCTTTGATTCGTGGCGGACATAATTATAATCGAGTTCGATTTTCTTTTTTGGAGCCGGTTTTGTGTCATGATGAGACTGTAGATATCGTGGTTGCTTTGGACAAAGATAGTTTTGCCGAGCATTTGAGTCAGTTGAGAGAAGGTGGTGTTTTTGTTTATGATAAGAGTTTGGAGGGGGCTGCGACTGGCGCTGGCGGTTCGACGGCGGACGGCGTTGACGCGCCTGGCGTCAAGATGATGCCGGTTGACTTGGTTGGGACTGCGAAGGAACTTGGAGGTGAAATTTATAAAAACACAGTTGCACTTGGTGTTGTATTAGGGTTGATGGGAGAGCCTCTGGAGTATTTGGAGAAAATGATTCGAGATAAGTTTGGTTCTAAAGGTGCTGAAGTTGTTGATGCTAATATAAAAGCTTTGCGAGCTGGGGCTGGGTTTGTTTCTGAAGTTCATTTTGAACTTGAGAGGGGAGACAAGTTTGAGGAAGAGATGCTTTTGAATGGGAATGATGCTTTTTGTCTTGGAGCTGTTGCGGCTGGATGCAAATTCGTCGCTGCATATCCCATGACTCCGGCTTCTTCGATCATGCATACGATGGCTGCTTGGGGTCGCAAGAAGGGGATTGTGATGAAGCACGCGGAAGATGAAATCGCTGCAATGAATATGATTGTTGGCGCTGGGTTTGCTGGCGCTCGTTCTATGACTTGTACGTCTGGCGGTGGTTTTGCTTTGATGACCGAGGCCGTTGGATTGGCTGGCTGTGCCGAGGTTCCTTGTGTGATTGCTGAGTCTCAAAGAGTCGGACCTTCTACAGGTCTACCAACTCGCACTGAGCAAGGTGACTTGAGGCAAGTCATGCATGCTTCACAAGGAGATTATCCTAGACTTGTAATGATTCCTGGCGATGTCGCTGAGTGCTACTCAATGGGTTTTGATGCATTTAATTTGGCTGATAAATATCAAATTCCTGTGATCGTTTTGTTAGATAAATATCTTTCTGAATCTATAGTTTCTATTTCTGGAGATCATTTTGGTACCGAAGGTCTTGAAATTGATCGTGGAAAGATTTTGGATTCATCTGGTGCCTCAGCTGCGTCTGAGGAAGGATTTTTCAAGAGATATGCTGAGTCTGAAGATGGTGTTTCTGGGCGCACTTTGCCGGGAACTGAAAAAGGGGAGCATGTGACAACTTCTTATGAAACTGATGAATTTGGGGAGGCTGTTGAGGATCGTGAAAACCGTGTACTTGAGATGAATAAGAGAATGCGAAAGATGGATGGATTGCTTGCTGAATTGCCTGAACCTGAGTTGGTCGGTGCGTCGGCTGATGAAGCTGAAATTACTTTTGTTGGATTTGGTTCTTTGAAGCCTGTGCTTGAGGAGGTTTTGACCGAGCTTGATGTTAAGGCAAATATTTTGTTGATCAAACATGCCGTTCCTTTCCACTCTGAAAAAATAGAGGTGATCTTGAAGGCGGCGAATAGAGTGATCTTGGTTGAGCAGAATTTTTCTGGAATGATGGGAGGAGTTATTACTGAGAACACTGGCTTTAAATTTGATGAGAAGATTTTGAAATACGATGGAAGACAGATGGATTCGGAGTTTATTATTAACAAGTTGAATTCACTATGACTGAATTGACTGATTTACAAACCAAAACAAACCCAAACTGGTGTCCTGGCTGTGGAGACTATGGAGTCCAAGCTGCCGTAAAAGGAGCTATCGTTAAGGCTGGGTTGAAGACTTCGGAAGTTGTGATTTCGAGTGGGATTGGTTGTGGATCAAAGATTCCGCACTGGGTGAAATGTTATGGATTCGAAGGATTACATGGTCGGCCGCTGCCGGTTGCGACTGGAATAAAATTGGCGAATCCTGAATTGACCGTGATGGCGATTGGTGGAGACGGGGATGGGTATGGGCTTGGGATGGGGCATTTAATTCATTCGATGAGAAGAAATTTAGATATTACTTATGTTATTCAAGATAATCAGATTTATGGTTTGACAACTGGGCAGACTTCTCCGACTTCTGAGAAAGGAGTCCGAACCAAGTCAACTCCCGAGGGAGCAATCGAAATTCCAGTGAATCCTATTGAGCTTGGACTGGCGTCGGGAGCGACTTATATTGCTCGCGGGTATGCTGGGAATTTACCTCATTTGACGTCGTTGATTGAGGGCGGGTTGAAGCATCGCGGGTTTGCATTGATCGATGTTTTTCAGCCGTGCGTGACTTTCAACAAAGTTAATACTTATGAATATTTCAATAGTCGAGTTTATACTTTGGAGGATGATGAAAGTTTTGTTGTGGCTGGGCCTGGGGATCCTGATGCTAGGTGCGAGGCGTCGCGTCGTGGGCGTGAATGGGGCGACAAGATTCCGATTGGGTTGTTTTACCGCGAGGAAAGGCCGGCGTATGGAGATGAGGAAGCTGCTTTAAAAGAGTCGAAGCCCGTGGATGTGCCCGATAAAGTTGTGGATATTGAAGAGTTGAAGAGTTCTTTTATGTAGTTTTTTAGAAGACTTTGGTGTTGACGACCTACCCCTCTGTAAGTCGTTTGTGGAGTTTGGCGCGCATGAGTGGAGATCCTGCGAATGCTTTCAGATATTGATCGTCGGTTTTTATTTTTTTCAGCTTAGCTAAGTCAAGGCTGTCGCCTGCAATTTTTGGGTCTAAAAATTCCTTGTGAGTTGTTTGTTTTGCTCTGCAATTGTGAGGGCAAACTTCCTGGCATATGTCGCACCCATAGAGACGGTGAGTGGGTTTGATTTTGGTGGCAAGCTCTAGAGGGATCGGACCTTTGTGTTCGATGGTCAGGTATGAGATGCACTTATTTGAGTCGATTTGGGTTCGGCCGGTTTTTGGATCTTTTGTTATTGCGTTAGTCGGGCAAGCGTCGATGCAACGAGTGCATGTGCCGCAGGAAAGTCCGCGTTGTCTCTCAATTGATGACGGTGATAATTCGAGGTCTGTGATTATTTCAGAAAGCAGTACCCATGAGCCAAACTCCTTTGTGATGAGGCATGAGTTGCGCCCTATGAATCCGAGGCCCGCTTGTTCTGCGAGCGTTCGTTCCAAGATTGGGCCTGTGTCTGTGTAGCTGAGGGTTTTTGCGTCGAATGTTTCTTGGAGGTAGGTTTCTATTTTTTTGAGTTTTGACTTGAGGATTTTGTGATAATCGCGGCCGTATGCATAACGAGCGATTCGACCATGGCCTTTTGGCAGGGGAGGTTGGTCGTGGTAGTAATTTATCGCCAAACAAATCACTGACTTTGCATTTTCGAGAAGATTTGCTGCGGATTTTCGTTTTGTGACTGCGTCTTCGCGGCTCATGTATTGCATATCTGCGTTGAAGTTTTTTTCTAACCAAGAGAGGTAGTTTTTGTATGCCTCGCCACTTGGTTCGACCGGTGCAACTCCGACCAAATCGAATCCTTGTAATTTTGCAAACTTTATTATCTTATATACATTTTTCATAACAGTTCCTGGATAGGGGCAACTTGAAGTGTAGTATAAACTATTCACTTTAGTAAGAAAATAATGTTAGGATTTCTACCTTTGGTGTATGTAAGTAAAATCAATTTAATGAAAGGAATGCAAGCAAGATTTGCTGAGGCGAAGAAACTTCTCATGGATGCGGAGAGAATCTGTATCATTTCTCATAGGAGTCCTGATGGTGACGCTGTTGGGAGTAATTTGGCTTTGAGATATTGCCTAGAAAGTTATGGGAAGAAAGTTGTGAGCGCTTGTGTTGATCCTATTCCTGAAAACAGTTTGTGGCTTCGGGGTGCGGATAAGTTTGTTACGGATTTTGATGTCGAAAATTTTGATGTGATTGTCAGTGTTGATTGCGGCGCTAAGAAATTGGTTGCTTTTCACGAGAGTAAGCCTGAGTTATTTGAGACCGGTTCGGATGGCAATCCGGTTCGACCATTTATCAATATCGATCATCACGAGTCGAACAATGGTTTTGGGACTGTGAATTTGGTTGATCCTGGAGCCTGTGCTACTGCTTTTATTATTTTCTTTTTTCTGCGACACGCGAAGTGTTCAATTGACAAAGATACTGCGACCGCGCTGATGCACGGTCTTTATTTTGATACTGGAAGCTTTATGCATTCGAATGTCGATGAATATGTTTTGAAAGTTGGTTCTGAGCTGATGAAGAGGGGGGCTAATATTAAGCGGATTTCGAAAGAACTTTTTCATACAATGCCTGTGAACAAAATGCGGCTTTGGGGGCGAATCATGGAAAGGACTTATGTGAATGAAGATGGTGTGACCGTTTCTGCGGTGAACAAGCATGATTACCAAGTTTGTGAGTCTGATTCTAAGGATACCAGCGGGGTGATTGATTACTTGAACTCTGTTCCTGGCAGTAAATATTGTGTTTTATTGAGTGAAGATGATCGTGGGCTTGTGAAAGGATCTCTTCGAACACAACGAGATGATGTGAATTTGAGTGATATTGCTCGAGAATTTGGTGGTGGTGGACATCCAAAAGCGAGTGGATTTGGTCTGCCTGGCAGGTTGGAACCACAGATTTCTTGGAAAATTGTACCGGAAAATGGGTCTACCGCTCACGGAAAAGAGGTTAGCGAGGAAGGAGGAGTCAGTTTTTAGTTTACACGTCCAACCTCGCGCCATTGCTGCGCAGCCATTTCTGATTTTTCTTGTATTCTGGATCCATCAAGGCGAGTGTTTTTTTGAAGTTTGGACCGTGGTTTTTGTGGAGGATGTGGGTGAGTTCGTGGGCTATGAGATAGTCGACGATCTCAGGTGAGGCCATAACAACCTTCCAGTTGTACGTGATGCTATTGTCGCGATGACAGGTGCCCCAGCGAGAGCGGTAGCTGCGAATCTTGATTGCCCTGGGCTGGACTTGGCGGCCGGTTATTTCTTCGAGTTTTTTGGCTAGTTGGTGTGTGCGTTTTTTGAGATGATCTGTTGCCTTCATCTTGTACCACTCTATGATTTTGGTACGGGTGTGGACAGGCGGCTTCGTTGGTTCGCCGAGGAGAGGGAATGTTTCGCCTGGTTCGAAGGATCGAGTTGGTTTTTGAGCTCGGCACTTGGTTTGCTGGGCGGACTTTGCGCGGATCCATTCTTCTTTTTCTTTGAGAAATTTTTCGATTCTGCGGTCGGAGAGGCGGCGTGGCGCACGAATTACCACTCCTTTTTCTGGGTGGATTTGGATGCACAGAGTGCGACGAGATGAGCGGACTACAGGGTATTTCATATTTTCACTTTATTTTGGTGCCTGCATTATAGTATACTCCCCGAGAACTTAAAAAGCTTAATGCCACCTTCAAAGAAACCCACTACTAAGCGACCTAAAAAAAGAGCCGACCGCTCTGAAGGGAAGCCTTTTTCCGGTTTGGCCGCAGGCGGTAAGGAAATCAAGAAGGTTTTGGTGTTGGGAAGTGGTGCTCTTAAGATAGGGGAGGCTGGAGAATTTGATTATTCTGGATCTCAAGCTATCAAGGCTTTGAAAGAAGAGGGGATTGAATCGGTATTGGTAAATCCAAATATCGCGACTATTCAGACTTCCAAGGAATTGGCTGATAAGGTTTATTTCTTGCCGGTGAATGCAAATTTTGTGGAGAAGGTGATTGCGAAAGAGAAACCGGATGGTTTGTTCTTGGCTTTTGGTGGGCAGACTGCTTTGAATTGTGGAGTTGAGTTGTTTAAGAGAGGGGTTTTGAAAAAACATAAAGTTCGTGTACTTGGGACACCTGTTGAGGTGATTTGGGAGACTGAGGATCGGGAGCTTTTCAAGAAAAAGCTTGAGCAGATCGACATAAAATCTCCTGTTAGTCATGCGTGCAACACAAAGAAGGAAGCCTTGGATGCTGCTGAAAAGATCGGTTATCCGCTGATTATTCGTGCGGCGTTTGCGCTT
>Ga0233431_1004325_pt1 | contig 15366 bp, 14 predicted proteins | sample SI_118_April2016_FD_179867 | JGI IMG/M metagenome (GOLD analysis project Ga0233431, IMG submission 179867) | Seawater microbial communities from Saanich Inlet, British Columbia, Canada - SI_118_April2016_200_MG | ecosystem: Environmental > Aquatic > Marine > Inlet | place: Canada: British...
GCTATGCGCGCCATGATCGGAAAGCTTTTGTATTATCTCGACGTGGCCCATAACGATCCCGATGAGGCCGTACGAAAAAAGACGGCCCTTCGAACCGAACTCCTCACTCCCCTGGTCAAGGCGTATTCCTCTGACTTTGGCTATTTACTGATCCGGGATGCCATCCAGATTATGGGCGGAGTGGGATTTTGCAGTGAATTTCCCGTGGAGCAATATGCGCGCGACATGAAAATCATCTCCATCTGGGAAGGGACATCCTTCATCCAATCCCTGGACCTGGTGGGACGAAAATTAGGCATGGAGGGGGGCAGCATTTTCCGCGATTGGATACAGGAAATCATGGCATTTACCAAAGAGCACCAGGAGGATGAGGACTTCGGACCTGATGCCAAGCTCCTTTTCAAGGCATCCAAGGCCACGGGAGAATTTACCATGAAATTCATGCAGTATTTCCAGGAAGGGAAACTCTCCCTCATCCCCCTTATCTCGACCCGTTTCCTGGAGTGTTTTGCCGAGACCGCCATGGCCCACTTCATGCTGGAACAAGGCCTTATTGCCCGGGAAAAGCTTGCAGGGGTTGATGCCAATTCAGCGGACGGAATTTTTTACAGGGGCAAAATCGAAACCGTCCGTTTCTTCTGTCGCAATATTCTTCCCAATGTCTTTTCACGGCATACCGTTATGCAGCTGGAAGACACGTCCGCGATCGATATTCCGGAAGAAGCCTTGTAAGGATATATGAAACCATGTTCAAATTCGATCCGGAACAGCGATATACCATGCCGGCCCACTTTGGGCCCCGAACCGATAAAATACCGTCGGGCTGGTATCATGATGTGACCACCCTGGTCATATCCTATCGGACCGACAGAGACAAACTGGCTGCCTATTTACCGGAACCGTTTGAGGTTGCCGAGGATGCCATAATATCGGTGGTATATTGCTGCAACAAGGAAGTCGACTGGCTGGCCGGGCATGGCTATAATTTGATCGGCGTCAATGCGGCAGTGGTCTTTAACGGGAAGATTGATCGCCTGCAGGGATTTTACACGCTGGCCATGTGGGAAAACCTGACCGATCCGATCCTCATGGGTCGAGAGGTCCAGGGGATTCCAAAGATTTTTGCGGATATCCCGGATCATTCCATTGTGAACGGAACCTGGCGGGTCAAAGCCAGTCATTTTTCCCATCGCATCATGGAAATGACGGTTTCCGACCTGGTTTTTCCCACGGCCGAAGTCATTATGGAACTGCAGAAAGATATGGAAGGCAAAGACAATTGGATGGGATGGAAATACATACCCAATCCGGATGGTGTGGGACCCTCAGTCAGTATGCCAACACTTTTCCCGGCAGAAAACACCTACAGGGAAGTGAAGGTGGGAACCGGATCCATTGAATGGGAGCATCTGACCTGGGAACAAAACCCCACCCAGTACCATATTGTCAATACCCTGGCAGATCTGCCCATACTGGCGTATTTGAAGGTGGTCATGACCAAAGGTGGCACAAACCTGGCCGTTGACGGCAAACCGGTTCGGGAGTTGAAATAAATCATGGTTAACCACGAGATAAAAAAAGTCTGTTTCGTGGGGGCCGGAACCATGGGGTGCTACAACTCCCTTCTGTCGGGAATTGCCGGTTATGACACGGTGGTTTACGACATCTCAGAAGAGGCCCTGAACCGTGTTCCTCAGGGGCAGGAGATGATGGGCAATTTCCTGATGGCGATCGGGACCTTCGATGCAGAGCGTGTCACGAAGGGACGTAACCGAATCCGTTTTGAAACAAATCCCGAGGCAGCTGCCCGGGATGCAGATCTCGTCAGCGAATCGGTCTTTGAAAATCTAGATCTGAAGCGGCGCATCCACAGCCAATTCGATGAAATCTGCCCCCCTGAGGCCATTCTGACCACCAATACTTCCTATATTATGGTTTCGGAGATTGAAGATATCGTCAGGCGGGGCGAGCGTTTTGCCGCCATGCATTTTTACCTGCTGGCGCCTCTGGTTGATGTGGTTGGCGGGCCCCGGACCTCACCGGTGACCATGGACATCCTCAACCGTTTCGTCAGGAGTCTGGAGTGTATCCCTTTCACACCTGCCAGGGAAAAGGGAGGCTATGTGCACAATAACTTGCTCCCCGGATTGAATTATGCCGCAACGGCCCTGGTTTCCCAGTACGGGGAGCGTTTTGAAGACGTCGACCGTGCCTGGGTGGGCGTTCACAAGGCAAACATCGGCCCCTTTGCCCTGATGGATCTGGTGGGAATTGATATCTATTACAGCGCGGTTAAGGGTTCTTTTCATAACCAGAAGGACGCCCGATCCCCACAGATGATGATCGATCTCCTGCAGCCGTATATGGACCGCGGCGAATTGGGCATGAAAACGGGGAAAGGGTTTTACACCTATCCCAATCCCTCCTACGGGAGTCCGGGATTTTTGACAGAAACCAAACCCCGGGAAGATATATACAGAGTATTGGCAAACGGTGTCATCATCCGGGCGGTTCAACTGGCAGAGGAGGGCATCGCTGATTTTGCCGACATAGACAGGATCTGGATGATCAATATGAGATTGAATTCCGGCCCCTTCGCGTGGCTGGACAAAAAGGGCCTCGACGTTTTGTTAACCGAAATTGAATCGGAAGGGCGGGACTTTCTGTTTCCCGAATACGATCGCGATCAGGTCAGACGATTTCTCGATCCTTTTATCAAAAAAGGCCAGACCGGGATAAGTTCAGGGAAAGGGTTTTATGCCTATCCCAATCCGGTTTATGAAGCGGCCGATTTCTTACTAAATCCATTTCAGCCAGGGCCCTGAGATGCCGGGTTACATTCTCAAACGACTGGTCATCGCCGCCTTCACCATGGTAGCGGTCCTGACGGTGGTTTTCTTTGCGTTTCGCCTTGGCGGGGCCGACCCGGTGGCCATTATGCTGCCGCCGGAAGCCACTCCCAAAGACGTCAGGATCCTCACGGAAAAATTCGGTCTGGATAAACCGCTGGTTGCCCAGTACGCCAATTTCATGAAAAACGCGGCCACCGGTGATTTCGGCAAATCGTTTCGGTATAACGAGCCCGCATTCAGGGTTCTGTTCCAGAGATTTCCGGCCACCCTTCAGCTCGGCCTGGCGGCCTTTTTCTTTGCCCTCCTTGTGGGTCTGAGCGTGGGCATCACCTCTGCAGTTAGCCCAGGTTCCCTCATCGACCGGTTCGGTCGGCTATTCGCCTTGGGCGGCATGTCCATCCCCACATTCTGGGTGGGCATTATGCTGATTCTGCTCTTCGGCGTGACCCTCAGGTGGCTTCCCGTTGCCGGCCGTGGCACGGCGCTCCATTACCTGATGCCGGCCTTCTGCCTGAGCCTTTACCCCATAGCCCTGATCACGCGGCTATCCAGATCGGCCATGCTGGACGCACTCAAAAGCGAGTACGTGCTCATGGCCCGAATCAAGGGTGTGCCCGAATTCATGGTGGTGATGCTCCATGCGTTTAAGAACGCCAGCATCCCGGTGGTTACGGTGATCTTCAGCGTTTTCGGCGCCCTCATTGTGGGATCCGTGGTGGTGGAAACCATCTTTTCCTGGCCGGGTATCGGCCGGCTGGTCATCGAATCTTTTTTCACGCGGGATTATCCCGTGGTGCAGGTGTTCGTCCTGTTTGTTACTTTTTTAGTGGTCATGCTCAACCTGGCTGTAGATATTGTTTATGCTTACATTGATCCCCGCATCCGCTATCAATGAGCCCGGAGGCGTTAACCATTGACGACGGCAACAGATGCCATCACCGGTAAGAAAATAAAAGCGCCCAGGGTCGGTGCCGGGATCCCCTGGCTGGGGCTGGCCTGCCTCGCCCTTTTTTTCTTTACGGTTCTTTTCGCGGATGTGATCGCTCCCCACGATCCTTTTGAAGGGGATTTGCTGAACATCACCCTTCCGCCCGCCTGGGAGGAGGACGGCAACCGAAGCTATCTCCTGGGCACGGACATGCTGGGCCGGGACGTCCTCTCCCGCCTGATCCACGGCTCGAGAATCTCTTTGCTCATCAGCGTGGGGTGCATCATTTTTTACGGCAGCATCGGTGTCGTGCTGGGGCTTATCTCGGGGTTTACGGGCGGCCGGACCGATATGCTCATCATGCGTCTGGCGGATTTCTGGATGTCCCTGCCGGCGATCATCGTGCTGTTTATCCTGGCCGCGGTGAACGGCCCCAGTGCCAAGACCATTGTCCTGACCATTGGCATCATGGGTTGGCCCAACTATGCCCGCATCGTCCGCGGCGAATGTCTGAGCTTGAAACAGCGGGATTTCGTCCGGTTGGCCCGGGTGGCCGGCTGCAGCAATATGAGGATTATGGTTTCACATATCCTCCCCAACATCATCAACAGCATCATCATCCTGGCCACCATCGAGATCGGCGGTATCATCGTCTTGACCGCCACCATGAGTTTTCTGGGCCTGGGCGCCCAGCCGCCCTCCTGCGACTGGGGGTTGATGCTCGCGGAAGGCCGCCAGTACATCACTTATGCCTGGTGGCTGGTCACCTTTCCGGGGTTGGCCATCGTCGTCGCGGTGCTGGGGTTTAATCTGACCGGCGACTGGTTGCGTGAACTTCTGGACCCAAAACAGAAATTGCGGTGATGTCCATGATGAATATGCCGGAAGACAGACTGCTTTATATCAAAGATCTCAAGACGTCTTTTTTTACCAAGAAAGGGGTCGTCAAAGCGGTGGACGGGGTCAGCTTTGAGGTAAACCGAGGCGAAATCGTGGGGTTGGTCGGTGAGTCCGGATGCGGCAAGAGCGTCACATCCCTTTCCATCATGCGGCTGGTGCCGCAGCCGGCAGGCAGGATTACGGGTGGTGAAATGACCTTCTGCGGCGAGGATTTGCTCAAGAAAACGGAAAAGGAAATGCGGCTGTTGCGGGGGAACCGCCTCTCCATGATCCTTCAGGACCCCATGGTCTCCCTGAACCCGTTGCTGACCGTGGGGTATCAGCTTGAAGAGGCGTTTCGATACCACAAGAGAACCGTCGGCTCCATGAAAAACAAATGCATCGAGCTGCTCAAAAAGGTCAGGGTTCCGGCCCCGGAACGGCGGGTGGGGAATTACCCTTTCCAGTTCTCCGGCGGCATGTCGCAGCGGGTTTTGATCGCCATGGGCATCGCCAATAAACCGGATCTGCTGATCGCCGACGAACCCACCACGGCCCTGGATGTGACCGTGGGGGCCCAGGTGCTCAAGCTCATGAAAATCATCCAGGAAGAATCCCGGGGCGCCATCATTCTCATCACCCACGATCTGGCCACCGTGGCCCAGGTATGCACGCGGGTCCTGGTCATGTACGCCGGCCGGATCATCGAAAAAGCACCCGTCAAATCCTTTTATAAGAACCCGGCCCACCCGTATTCCCAAAGCTTGATTCAGTCGGTGCCGGTGCTGGGTCGGCGTGCCCAACGCCTTTTCTCCATTGAAGGCATGCCCCCCAGCCTGCTCAACCCGCCCCCCGGCTGCCGCTTTGAGCCCCGGTGCAGCCGGGCCATGGGCATATGTGCCGAAAAATATCCCCCGGAGAGCCGCCTCGGGGAGGGACGTCAGGTCTCCTGCTGGCTGTATGGAAAAGGATAGCCATGGATGACGGAATGATACTGTCGGTTCAAGGTCTTAAAAAACACTTTCCCGTCACCCGGGGGATGTTTTTCCCAAAAGCAGTGGGAAATGTGAAAGCCGTGGACAATATCACTTTCCACATGCGCCAGGGCGAAACCCTGGGGTTGGTTGGGGAGTCGGGCTGCGGAAAATCCACCACAGCCAATACGGTCCTGGCGCTGGAAACGCCCACTTCCGGCCGGGTGTTGTTCCAGGGTCGGGATATCAGCCGGTTCAATCGCCGGGAACTGTTCCACTTCCGGCGAAATATTCAAGCTGTTTTTCAAGACCCGTTCCGGTCTCTGAATCCCAGGAAGAAAGTTCGGAAGATCATCGGTGAACCGCTTTGGGTTCATAAAGTGGGGACGAAAAAAGAGATTGAAAACCGTATCGCTGAATTCGCCACCCTGGTGGGTTTCACCCCGCGGCAGACCGGGCAGTACCCCCATGAATTCAGCGGCGGCCAGCGCCAGCGGATCGCCATCGCTCGGGCTCTGGCGTTGAACCCGAAAATGATTGTGCTGGATGAGCCGGTTTCTGCTCTGGATGTTTCCATTCAGGCGCAGATTCTGAACCTTTTGATGGATCTCCGAACACAGTTCGGCCTGACCTATCTGATTATCTCACACGACCTGGCGGTGGTGGAACACATCAGCACCCATATCGGGGTGATGTATCTCGGGAATCTGGTGGAACTGGCCCATGGGGAGGATTTGTACGGCAGCCCCCGGCACCCGTATACCCGGGCACTGCTCTCTTCCGTACCGGTGGCCGACCCGGAGGTCATTAGGGAGGTGACGCTGGAAGGAGAAGTCCCAAGCCCCATGAACCCGCCCGCCGGATGCCCTTTCCATCCGCGCTGTCCGGAGATCATTTCGAAATGCCGTGAAGCGGTTCCCGGGAGAAAGGAGGTTTCCCCGGGTCACTGGGTGAGTTGTCATTGCAGTTTTTAGATTAGATCTTGTTTGCGCGCATACCCGCATGGTATGTTAGGCCCTTAAATATCAATGAAAGAGGAGGAATTAACATGAAAAAAACGCGGTTGCTTTTCATTGTCCTGATGTCCCTGACCCTGATCCCGGGCTTGGCCATGGCCGGCAGTGCCACCTACACAAATGCGGACCCTGCCTTTACGTTCTCTTATCCGGACCCATGGGAAAAGAAGCCACTCCAGGGAAACGACGTGCTGCGCGTGGCCAAACCGGGACCCTACGGGATTCCGGTGATCAATGTTACGGTGGCGGATAAGCTTGCGGATGCAAAGCCCCTGGACAAAGCCGGTAAAACGTTTATGAAAGCCGTTCAGAAGACCAGTCCCGGTTCCAAACGGTTCAAACTGCTCTCCGAGAAAGTGATTACACTCCCTTGCGGCAGCAAGGCCATGGCCATTACCTATAAATGGAACTTGAATGAGGTCACCAAACTCCAGAGTGCTTCGGTGATGGTGTATAAAGGAAAAAAGGCGATCTCTCTCACCGGCACCACCATTCTGGGCGGTGAGACCACCCCGGATAAACTGCTTGAAATGTGTCAGCAGGTCAAGTTTAAATAGATATGGCCAAAGGGGGGTTTAACGAACGCTTATCCAACCCCCAATGGTTTTCAGGCGAGGAGGTTTCATGAAGATGAAGAATACTTTTTGGGGGGCAGTGGGGTTCGTGGCGCTGGCGTTTTTTTTCTCCATGGGCACCGCTTCGGTTCAGGCCAAAGATACCATTCGGGTAGGCCTTTCATATGACCCTTCCACCGTGAACATGCTGGAGCTCAAACTGGCTAGCGACATCCCGGTGCTGCTGCCCATGCATACGGCATTGATGGGGCCCCACCCGGAAACGGGTGAATGGGTCAACATGCTGGCTGAATCCATCGAAATCGTGGACGGCAAAGACCTGAAGATTAAATTGATCGAAACGGCCAAATTTCATAACGGGAAGCCCGTTACCGCCCATGACGTCAAATGGACCTATGAGCAGTGCGCGGACCCCAAGAACGCCAATATCCTGGCCGGACCGCTGGACGAAATCGAAGAGATCGAAGTCATCGACGATCACAACCTGATCATGCGGTTTTATGAGCCGTACGCCCCCTGGCGGGAGTTGATGTGGGTCGGCATCTGCTCGAAAAAATATTATGAGGCGGTGGGCCCGGAAAAATTTCGTAAAAACCCCATGGGGAGCGGGCCGTTTCGTTTCGTCGAGCGGAAGATTGGCGAGTCGGTAACCCTGGAAATTGTGGATGGGTACCCAACCTACCAGATAGCCGCCTACGAGGAACGCCCTCCCGAGTACAAACGTCTGGTGTTTGTTACCGTGCCGGACGAAGTCACCCGGCTGGCCATGCTTGAAACGGGAGAATTGGACCTGGTTTACGAGGTTGCGCCCCACCAGCTCAAACGGCTGAAACGAAACAAGGGCGTCAAGATCAAGATTTCAGACCAGGTTCCCAGCCTGTTCGGCATTGCCGCATTACCCAAGACGGACCCCATCATGGCCGACCGCTTCCTGGGCCAGGCCATCCGGCACGCCATCAACCGCGAAGAGATCGTGAATAAGATATTTCTGGGGCAGGGATATCCGTTGTTTCAGTTCATCAGCCGCTCCGAACTGGGTTATGACCCGAATATCATCTATGACTTCAACCCGGAAAAATCGAAGGCGCTGCTCAAGAAGTCGGCTTACAAGCCCGATCAGGTCCTGACCCTGACCTATACCAACATGGTCCCCAACGCGGCGTTGGTGGCCGCTGTCATTCAGAAATATCTCAAAGATGTGGGCATCAACACCAATCTCCAGAGATTGGAAGAAGGGGTCGCCGCCACGTATACCCGAAAACGTGATCCCAGACTGGGGCACCTGCGCCTTTATGGCTGGGCCGGCGGGCGCGATCCCAACCTTCGCTTTATGCTGACCATGGTCAGCACAAGCCCCTATGCCACCACAACCGATCGGCCCAGGAAAAAGGAGATGGACCAGCTTTGCCGGGGCCAGGCACGGGAGACGGATGTTGAAAAACGAAAAGAAATGATCGCCAAAATTCATAAAATCATTGCGGAAGACGCCGTGGGAACATTCCTGTTCGGCCTGAACATGATTTACGCCATGAGATCTGATATGGATTACACCTGGGTCCCCAACGAGGGATCACCGCTTCACCTGCAGCGGATCAGAGTGGTGAAATAGTAACTTCAAAAGGAGGCAAAAATGAAATTCATACGCATCAACATGACCGACAAAAGCATCAGGGTTGAAGATGTTCCGGAAGAATACATGGGTCTGGGCGGGCGGGGCCTCACTTCCATCATGATCAACGCCGAAGTGCCGCCCACCTGCGATCCCCTGGGGCCGGACAACAAATTGATATTCGCTCCGGGACTGCTCAGCGGCACCCCTTTGGTCAACACCAGCCGTCTTTCCGTGGGCGCCAAAAGCCCGCTCACCGGGGGTATTAAGGAGAGCAACGTGGGCGGCACGGTGGCAAAGGCTGTGGCCGGACTGGGCATTACCGCCATTATTGTTGAAGGCCAGGCCCCGGCGGGCGACTGGTCCATTCTCAGGATCAACTCTGAAGGGGAGGTCTCACTTTCGGATGGCGGTCAATACAAGGGGATGAGGACCTACGCGCTGGTTGAAAAACTGAGGGGTGCGTATGGCCTGAAGACGTCTGTCACCTGTATTGGTCCGGCCGGAGAATACCGCTTGACCTCGGCATCCATCCAGACTTCGGATGCGGACGACCGCCCTTGCCGGGCGGCCGGGCGCGGCGGCCTGGGGGCGGTCATGGGGGCCAAAGGGATCAAAGCCATGGTGGTGGACCGGGGAGGCAAAATGGCAGGGGACATGCTCGACCCGGATGCTTTCAAGACGGCGGCCAAGGTTTTTGCCCAGGCCATCAGGGATAACCCGTTCTCCGGTCAAATACTGCCGGCCCAGGGCACGGCGGCGCTGGTTTCCATGGTGAACAGCATGGGCGCCTTCCCCAGTTATAACGCCACCAAAGGGCAGCTGGAAGGGTTTGAGCAGATCAGCGGTGAAACCATGGCCCAAACCATCAATGAACGCGGCGGTCAGACGACCCACGTGGGCTGCACCGGCTGTGTGGCCCAATGCTCCAACGTGTTTGTGGACAAAGACGGGAAATACGTCACCTCGTCACTGGAATACGAAACCCTCTGGTCCATGGGCGGCATGCCCGGCATCACCGATCTGGACGTCATCGCCAAGCTGGATTTTCTGTGCGACGACATCGGCCTCGATACCATGAACACCGGTGTGGCCGTGGGTGTTGCCATGGACGCGGGCTACAAATCCTTCGGCGATGGTCAGGCGGCTATTGAGATGCTTGAAGAGGTGGCCAGGGGTTCTGAAATCGGCAGGGTTATCGGGCATGGGCCCTCGGCGGTGGGCAAACATTTCAACCACAGTCGTGTGCCGGTGGTGAAGAACCAAAGCATTGCCGCCTACGATCCCCGGGGAATGCAGGGAAACGGCGTGACCTATGCCACTTCAACCATGGGTGCCGACCATACCACCGGAAATCTCATCGGCCAGTACCTGGGGGGAGCGCTTGATCCACTTTCTGCAGAGGGGCAGGTGGAGGCTTCCCGCAACGCGCAGATCACCATGGCTTCCCTGGACAATTCCGGACTCTGCCTGCTCGTGGGCGGTGCTTTTGAAAACCCCGAAGCGCTCAAGGCTTTCGGGGACATGCTGAAAGCCAAATTCGGTTTTGAAGTGGGCCCGGAGGACGGACCGGCTCTGGGCATGCGGATACTGAAAGCGGAGCGTGCATTTAACGCTGGCGCAGGTCTCACAAAAGAAGATGATCGACTGCCGGCATTCTTCCTGGAAGAACCGTTGCCGCCACACAACAAGACCTTCCTCATCCCCGATGAGGATCTCGACAGTGTTTTTAACTTTTGATGAAAGTGTTGCGCTCTCGTTTCCGATTGTCACCCGGGAACGAGAGCGCAGCAATGAGGGATAAGCAAGGTGTCCCCGGAATTCTTTCCCAGCGCCTCAACAGCTCTCTATTCCATAAGCGATTTCCCTTGACATTCTTTCCGGTTCAAATATCATCCTTGTAGCTTAACTGTTTTATCCATACAAACCCTCAATAACTCACCAGAGGTTTTCACATGGAGCATCCCATCAAAACCTGCTTGTTCCGCTCCCCCCCTGAGCCTGTCTTTCCCGTGGGGAGCAAAAACCTTTAACAATAAATTCAAATTCACAAAAGCCTGTCCAGAGGGCTTTGAACTACGGTAATGTCCTTTTCCATGACGTGGGTGTAAATCTCGGTGGTCTTTACATCGGCATGGCCCATGAGTTCCTGAACCACCCGGATATTGACCCCGTTTTCCAGCAGGTGCGTGGCAAAAGAATGTCGAAAGGTACGACACACCACAGGCTTGGTCAATCCCGCTTTATTCACGGTTGCCTTTATCGCTTTTTGAAGTCCGGATTCCAGCACATGATGGCGCCTTGTTTTGCCCGAGCGGGGATCCTTAACCATCCCCCAGGTCCTGCTGGTGCAGTTTTTCAACCGCTTCAATCTGAAGTTTCAGGAGGGGGTGAAGGGATTCCGGAAAAAGAGTGGTACGGTCCTTGCCGCCCTTGGCGGCCCGAACGTAAATCAGTTTGCGGTCAAAATCAAGGTCGCGGACCCGCAGACGGATGCATTCCATCAGCCGCAGGCCGCTGCCGTAGAGAAGTTTCGCCATGAGGAGATGCAAGCCCTGCATATGCTCCAGTAAATAGGTGGAGTTTTTTCCATGCTATAAAGGCTATAGGTGGAAAATTTTCCACCTATCCAGACTGTTGGGCTTCAATACAATATAGGTTCTGAAAAATGTCTAAAAAAATAAATCTGTCCCCTTTTGCTCTTTTGCTTGGCAATGGAACGGTTGCGTAGTGTCCTAAGCCCATTCGATCGTAATTCAACTGAGGCTTTAGAACACGAGCTCGCGCGGATATTTCTTGACGAGGCGAATGACACGGATTCGGGAGAATTGCGCATGACGCCCGATCACTTGCTTGATGTTCTTGGGAGGCGCTGTTCACAGACCCTTAGATCCGCCACAGGTCTATAGCGTGACGAGCATAACTGTCATTTTCTGGTCATTAGAAATATAGCTGGAGACACAATGACCGATCGATGCCGCCCAACCAGCCGTTTAACGCCGACGCGAGTGGGTTAACGGAACGTTCGCCATCCATAAGCCTCAACCGAAGGGAGATAGTAAATGAAAATCATATATGAATTAATTTCAACCATTGTTGTCCCTTTCGCAATTATGAGTTTATGTTCCCCTGTCAAAGCCGAAGAGCCCTCCGCTTTCGGATCAGGCTTTGACGTACAGGATTTCTATAAGCCCTTCACGCGAGATGACATCACGCCGGAGAACCAGCAGAAGTGGCCATATTACAAACATGTCAGCGCTCACTGGGATGAATTCGCCTTGCACGGTACTGCTAAGATCAGCCCTTCGAAGAATCCAGCAAAATTGAAACTGGCGCAGGATCGCTTGGATCTGAATACTGAGTACGAGGACGGAAAGTCCTTCATCGATTCGATGGTCGACACCCAGGTGAAGGGATTCGTTGTCTTGAAAGACAACGTGATTTTGGCCGAGTTCTACGATAACGGATTCAATGTAACCGATACGAACCTCCTGCAATCAGCGGCCAAGACCTATGCCGCCATTCTTGTTCACCAGTTGGTCGATGCGGGCAAGATCAAGCTCGACGCAAAGGTTGAGACCATTCTCCTCGACTTCAAGGGCACTTCCATAGGCGCGGCCACCGTTCAGCAGGTGCTCGATCACACCAGTGGCATGCCGCAGTTGCTGGACTTTCAACCGGGTGCTTTGGGCCAGCTCATGGAAATCGAGATCGGACTCCAGGGTGGCAAACCCCGAGGGCACAGAGCCTTAATAAAGGAGACCAAGGCCAACAAGAATCCAGGCGAAGCATGGCAATACAGTGACATGAATACAGACACGCTGGGTCTATTGGCCGAAAAGGCAAGCGGCAAGAAACTTCCTGAACTCCTTACTGACCTTTATGGCGCTATCGGCGCCAACTACGAAGGATCGATCGCACTGACCAGCGATGGCACCTCCTCGCCCAGCTACGGCATCAGCACCTCGGCTCGTGATTATGCGCTCTTCCACCAGTGGATCGCCCAAGGCAAGGCGCCTAAGAGTTACTACGCTTCAGTGATGGACACCCAGAAGTCCATGTTCTCGAAAACCAATCCGCTGGCCAAGTCGACCTTTCCCGGCGTGGAATACGGGTCCCAATCCTACTACATCGCGGAAAACGATGTGATCTACTCCAGCGGTTCCTTTGGTGAGCAAGGGTACAGCGATCTGAAAACCGGTATTTCGATTGTCTTCCTGTCCGACTGGGCCGTGAATTGGGAAGTCGCCAAGGGAAATGCCAATCGTGCAAGGGCCATCGCTATTATCAATCACCTTAGACTCGAGTTCTCTCCGAATTATTTGCTCCGCGAGTAGGTTGTGGTCAAACCCACTCCATCGAAGGGGGATATTATCAATAAGAGGCGAACAAGGGCGTGTAGCGGACTCGGTTCCCTCGCCGCTAACGCCCAGCGTTAGGCTCTACATTACCTCAAAGGAGAAAACTGATTATGAATTTTGGTACCGTTTTGTATGAATCGAAGGATCGAGTCGCCACGATTACATTGAACCGCCCTGAACTTTTTAACGCAATCAGTGAAACCATGCCGGAAGATATAGCCACGGCTTTTGGTCATGTCAATAATGATGATTCTGTTCATTTAGTTGTGCTGACAGGCGCCGGACGTGGCTTTTGTGGTGGATATGATTTAAAGGCCTATGCGGAGAAACCGGGCACCAATCCAGCTATCCAGGAGATGCCATGGGATCCCATGATTGACTATAATTTTATGAGTCGCTGTACGCAGAACTTTATGTCTATCTGGAGATGTCATAAACCCGTCATAGCTCGCATCCATGGCGACGCGGTTGCTGGAGGTAGTGATATTGCTTTATGCTGTGACATTATCATTATGAATGAAAAAGCTCGTATTGGTTATCCTCCTTCGCGTGTTTGGGGCTGTCCGACCACAGCCATGTGGGTGTATCGATTAGGCGCGGAAAAAGCTAAACAAATGTTATTCACAGGAGATCTAATATCTGGGGAAAAGGCGGAGGAAATTGGACTTATTTTTCAGTCGGTGCCACTAGAAGAGCTGGATGAGACAGTTAATCAGTTGACGAATCGGATAAAAGGCGTGCCAAAGAATCAACTTATGATGATGAAAATGATGGTCAATCAGGCTTATGAAAATATGGGGTTGGCAAGCACCCAAACAATCGCAACCCTTTTCGATGGCATGGCCAGGCATAGTCCTGAAGGTGTTTGGTTTAAGCAACGTACGGAAGAAGTAGGCTTTAAACAGGCTGTTGCTGAACGTGACTCGGGAGATCCGATACCAGGCAGTAAAAAATGAACTCAAAACTTTCGAGAGCCTAACCAAAGAATGCACCTGAACCTCACTCGCTATGCTCCTTCGGTCAGGTGATCCAAGCGTTATGTGAGTCGTAAAATGAATATGATTCAAAAATACAAAGAGTTTGAGATTTATTTTCAGAATGCGGATCATATCGATGTTAAAACCATTGAAAGTGATATCGATTTAAGAAGTTTTATTTCTGGAATGCTCTCTTACTATCCCTGGTGGATGATTTCTCTATATAGAATTAGGGAAATTCTTGTAGGTATCCTCGGGCTAGTTCGTCATGATAAACCAGAGACCTTGCCCTCAATAAAACCAGAGGATCTTTCCTTTGAGCCTGGAGAGAACGCATCATTCTTTATTGTGCGTGATGCAAAAGAGGATATGTACTGGATTTCAGAAACTCCTGAAGATAAACATCTAAAAGCTATATTTGGTGTCGTAGTAGAAAAATTTAATCAGAATCTTACAAAGTATCACGTATTAACGTCAGTTAAATATCTTCACTGGACCGGGCTGGTGTATTTCAACTTAATTCGACCTTTTCATCACATGGTTGTATGGAGGATGATGAAGGCAGGTATAAAGAAACGCCAAATCACATAGTCGGTTAAGGTGGACCCTCGGCGGTGGGCAAACTTTTCAACCACAGTCGTGGAGGATACGGGACGCCCTTAAGATTCTAAGTTGACAACATTTGGTCAAGCCTGCTCTTGACTCGCCTTGCTTAACATGGGTCGCTAGCGTTGCTTTTCATTCTTTTTTTTAAAGGGAAGAATTTAATTCTTTCTTCAACCGAATCGTTCAACCACCCAGTTTCACCAGATGAACTGGTGAACTGGAGTGTTAGCGTGCCGATCTCCTAAATCCACAATCACGATCAAACGAAACTGCCAACCGAGGAGGAATGACATGAAACCAAACAGCCTTGTCCACTACGCTTTGCCACTGCTGACGGTTGCGGTTGTACTCACGGGCGCGATCGCGCACGCACAAGTCCAGGCGACGACTCCGCCACAGAGCCGCCCCCTGAACGTCATTCTGGTACTGCGCGATCAAATGCGTCATGACTTGCCGGCCGCTGCGGGTTACAACACGCCGGCCCTCGATCGTTTAGCACAACAAGGGATCAGCTTTCGCAACAACTATATCGCCTCGGCGATGTGTACGCCCTCCCGTGCGGCGCTCTGGAGCGGGACACCGCCGCAGG
>Ga0233431_1004327_pt1 | contig 15344 bp, 12 predicted proteins | sample SI_118_April2016_FD_179867 | JGI IMG/M metagenome (GOLD analysis project Ga0233431, IMG submission 179867) | Seawater microbial communities from Saanich Inlet, British Columbia, Canada - SI_118_April2016_200_MG | ecosystem: Environmental > Aquatic > Marine > Inlet | place: Canada: British...
CGTTTTTGGATAGATCACTGATCCATTCCCCGATAATCACCTCAACATCATCCGCATTTTTATACCGTCCCTGCTGATCTTTAAACCTGGGATCCTCCTTCAGGTCTTCCCGCTCAATGGCCTCCAAAAAGGAATGCCACTGGGAGTTATTCGCGACACAGATTACCACATACCCATCCCTGGCCCGATATGAATTCCAGGGAGCCAGTCTGGTTAAGCGATTACCACTTCTAACGGGCATACCCCGTGAGATATTGAAATCCACGGCTTCGTCCGTACACATGGAAAAGCAGGAATCGTTCATGGCGACATCTATCTTCTCCCCCTTGCCTGTCTTACTGCGGGATACCAACGCCGCCAGAATTCCGATCACAGAGTACTGGGACGCCAGCATATCACCGATCCAGGCACCACAACGAACAGGTGGCCCGTCCGAAAATCCGGTCAATTCCATGATACCGCTGGTCGCTTGTACCGTGAGGTCAAACGCGGGCCGATCCCGCAACGGTCCATCCTGTCCATACCCAGATATTGAGCAATAGATAAGGCCGGGATTGATTTCGGCCAGGCTCTCATAATCCAATCCCAGGCGCTCCATAGCCCCCGGGGTGAAATTTTCCAGGACAATATCGCTTTTTTCGATCAGTTGCCTGATAATCTGTTTTCCCTCCTCCTTTTGCATATTGAGAAAGACGCTTTTCTTATTGCGGTTTCGTTTCAGATACAGCAGCGACATATCCACATCATCCCTCTTTTCAAAGCTGACACCGTCGGGACCCGCAAAGGGCGGATTCCATCGGCAGGGGTCCCCAATTCCCGGACGCTCGACTTTGATGACTTCCGCACCGAGAGCAGCCAGATTCATACTTGCATAAGGTCCTGACAGATATGCGGTCAAATCAACCACCCTGATCCCTTCCAGATGTTTTTCCATTCATTGCTCCTTTCTATGGGTTGGCTCAAAAATTAGTCAAGTGTTTCCCATTTGGGAAAAGGAAACACGTTGCTGTCACATTCTATGTGCAAAATGTCCAGTTATTTTTGAACGATCCCTATGCGTTATCAACAGTACAGCGGTTCGCAAAACATCACGATCATACGCCAGGTTCCCGCATAGGGATCGTACAAAAATAACTTGGCATAAGCTGTCCGCAAAAGTCCCATAAAGACCGGACATTTTGCTGACAGAATGCCAAGTAATTTTTGAGCCGACCCATAAACAGATTTTTAATTTCCAGACCGTTTACTTTCTCTCTACAATGGCGCAAATCCCCAAACCACCACCACCGCAAATCGTGACGAGGCCGTATTGAACATTGCGCCGTATCATTTCATAGATGAGGGTTGTCAGCCTGATAGAGCCGGTGGCGCCGATGGGATGCCCGAGTGAAATACCGGAACCGTTGACATTTACTTTTTCTGCCAGATCCCGCCCTTCGATCCCCATCAATTTTGCATCTGCCAATGTCTGCGCGGCAAAGGCCTCCTGTATTTCAATCAGTCCAATATCGGTAATCGAAAGCCCGGCCATTTTCAACGCCTTATTCACCGCCACAGGAACCGCCGGGTATGTCAGAGTCGGGTCAGCTCCTGCCGCTCCAAACGCTTTGAGGTACACCATGGGTTCAATCCCGCGTTCAGCAGCGATTTCAGGAGTTGTCAGGACCAGGGCTGCCGAACCATCATTCTCGCTGGAAGAGTTCCCGGCTGTACAAATACCATCTTCGTATACCGTACGCAGCTTGGCCAGTTTTTCAAGTGTTGTATCCTCACGTGGGGTTTCGTCTGTGTCAAAGACAACCTCGCTCTTTTTCTGCTTGATGGTGACCGGTATAATCTCATTCTCAAAACAGCCTGCATCAATCGCCTTGATTGCCTTCCGGTGAGAATCCCAGGCCCACCGGTCTGCTTCCGCGCGGGTAATGCCTTCGTTTTTGGCAGCGGTTTCCGCCCATGTCATCATAGAGCTGAGCTCACCGAATCTCTCTATGGGCTGGTGTCGGGGTCGTCCGCGTTGTATCCGGTCATAAAAGGGAAGTCCCCACAACGCCAGACTGCCGTGTTGCCTGGGGGAAAACCCCCATTTTGGATCATTAGTCCCGCCGACACCCCATTTCAAAATATCACCGGGGATATAGAACTCACAGCGGCTCATGCTTTCAGCCCCTCCGGCGACCATCATCTGTGCATTTCCGGTCTGAATCTGCATGGCGGCATTCCAGATCGACTGAATCCCGGAGCAGCAACGACGGTCGATCGTATAACCGGGAATTTCAACAGGCCATCCCGCTTCCAGAAGTGACAGTCGCGCCAGATTTGGGGATTCCCCATTGGCAAATGATTGCCCTAAAATGACATCATCAATCTCTTCCGGTTTAACACCGGCCTGGGTAACTGCTCCTTCCAGTACATTGGCGGCGAGTTTTTCCACCGGTATTTCCCGTAAGGAACCGCAATACGCACCAATTGGAGTCCTTTTCGCACCGATGATGACAACCCCTTTCATTTTTATCCTCCATTTGTGGTTTTGGCGGCTGCCAGTCAGACACCATGCCATTCATCCCGACGCCAGACGGCAACCGGGTTCCATGATAAAGCCTGCGGTCTTGCCACTGTTAGTTTGCATGGATTAATTCAACTCCTATTTCCTGACGGACAGGGAAAACCCTTTTTTCTGAACCTCGATATAACTGAAATCATTTCGTGCAGTTAATTCCTGGATCAAGGTCATAACCGGTTTATCGCCTCTGGGATATTTGGTATTGATCGGTCCCGCCGTCAAAGTGGCTTCGATATGCTCTGCCGGGAAAAGAATCCGTAACAGCAGTTCATCGTCTGAAATCCCGGTGTGGCCGAATTCCTTTCGCAATTCTGCTATGGATGGTTGAGGCTGGACCCAGTTCAGGAACTTCCTGCCCTCAGTCGTCTGAGTGATCTTATCCAGAACATTTTCATCAACGGGGGCCGGTGTCTGGCCGTAATGTCCCAGTACATACCTGGCCCCTTCCTCTGTCGTGGTTTTGTATCGCTCCCCGGTGAGAACGTTCAGGACCGCCTGGGTACCCACAATCTGGGAAAACGGGGTAATCATCACCGGATAACCCCACTCCTCACGAATTACACTGATTTCATTCAGGACCTCCTCCAGCCGATGGGCCATCCCCCTTTGGGACAGCATGAATTCAAGGTTGGAAATCATCCCGCCGGGGATTTGGTGGACGTATTGAAACGCATCATATTCGACTGGCACACCCAGCGGTCTGTTCTCTCTTTTACATATATAGCGGAAATGCTCGGACACCTGCTTGACTGCTTCCAGGTCAATCTCCGTTTTATACCCCAACCGTTTCAGATTCATGATCATGTTTTCAGTCGAGGGGTGAGACGGGCCGTTGGCCAATGGCGAGGCGCAAGTATAAATCGTATCAACTCCAAATTTAACTGAATCCAGGCAGCAGAGAGTGGCCAATCCGGTGGTGCAGTGGGAATGCATTTCCAGCGATCTGTCACCGATCTCGTTTTTAATGGTCGGCACCAGTGTTTTGATCCGTTCCGGCGTTAACAAACCGATGGAATCCTTGATCATGACAATGTCCGGATCGAGGAGCTCTATCATTTCTACCGTTTTTTGACGATAGAATTCATCGGTATGAACCGGGCTGAGAGAGTACACCAGAGGTACAGCCACTTCAATACCTGCCGCTTTCGCAGTGGCAACCGATTTGGAAAGGTTATTCCAGTCGTGAAGGGCATCAAAGATCATCAACCGTCTGATTCCATTAGCGGCACACCGTTGTACCCAAAGCTCGATAATAGAATCGGGCACAATATTAAAACTGGTCAGGGATTTGCTGCGGATCAATGCGCTCAGGGGAGTGTTGGGCATTGCCTTGTGCAGTAGCCGTATTCTTTCCCAGGGGTCTTCGCGGAGGTATCTCAGACAGGCATCGAAATGAACGGTCCCCATCAACTCGATGGACTTAAATCCGGCCTGGTCCAGTAACGGTGCAATGGGCAACATGTGTGCGGTTTTCATGCGGGTTGCCCAGAGGCTCTGATGGCCATCTCTCAAAGTGGTTTCAACGAATTGAATGGTTTTCATGCTATTTTTTCTCCTCAGCCAAGATGTTTTCAACCCAACGGGTGTTTATATTTCCTTGCAAATAATCTTTCTTATCCATCAGCATACGATGAAAGGGGATATTGGTATCCAGTCCCCCATAAGTAAAACCATCGAGTACGCCCTTCATCCGTCCGATCGCTTGACTGCGATCTGGGCCGATGGTAATTACTTTTGCAAGGAGGGAATCGTAGTATGGGGGAACAAAATAGCCCGGGAAACAATGCGTATCAATGCGAATATTAGCCCCTTCCCGAGGTTGCCATTGAGTCAACAAACCCGGGTTGGGCATAAATCCTTTGTCCGGTGATTCTGCATTGATGCGACACTCAACGGCATGACCCTTTAATTTGATATCCTCTTGCTTGAAACTGAGCGGCTCTCCGACGGCGATGTGGAATTGCTCCTGCACCAGGTCAGTGCCTGTCACTATTTCTGTCACCGGATGTTCCACCTGTATTCTTGTATTCATTTCCAGGAAATAAAACTGATTCTGATCCTGGTCCAGGATAAACTCAACCGTGCCGGCGTTTTCATATTTAATGTTCCGGGCAATATCCAGGGCTGCCCGGCAAATCTTTTCCCTTAATTCCGGATTCACAGCCGTGGAGGGGGACTCCTCGACCAGTTTTTGATAGCGGCGTTGAAGGGAGCAGTCCCTTTCGAACAGGTGAACGAAATTCCCGTGCGAGTCCCCCATAATCTGGATCTCGATATGGCGGGCATTGGCAATTAATTTTTCCATATACATCCGATCATCTCCGAAAGCCGACCTGGCCTCGGCCGATGCTTCGGCAAATGCTGTTTTCAATTCCTGCGGCTTCTGCACGATCTTCATGCCTTTCCCGCCACCACCCGCCGAAGCTTTAAGCAGAACAGGATATCCAATTGTATCTGCTGTCTTGAGGGCCTCTTCATGATCTGTAACCAGTTCCGATCCGGGTATCATTGGAATGCCCACACTTCTGGCTACCTGCCGGGCCAGGAGTTTATCGCCCATCTGGCGGATGTTCTCGGCGTGCGGCCCGATAAAAATCAGGCCATGTTCGGCACAAGCCCTGGGAAATTTTGGCTGCTCTGCGAGAAATCCGTATCCCGGGTGAATCGCATCCGAACCTGTTCCCAAGGCGGCGGCAATGATGGTGTCGACTTTCAAATAGCTCTGAGCGGGTGCAGGCGGTCCGATACAGATGCTTCTGTCGGCCATTTTCGCCGGCAGGCTCTCTTTGTCCGCCTGGGAAACCGCCAATATGGTTTCGATCCCAATTTCGCGACAGGCGCGAATAATACGAACAGCAATCTCTCCCCTGTTCGCTATTAAGACCCTGGAGATTTTTTTCATGAAGATTTCACCGTTGCGAAAACGTCCATCTCATCAATTTCTTCCAGCCAGAAAAGTGTCTGGTCGAATTCCACCAATTCCCCATCCTGCACACATACCTCAGCAATTCGACCATTAAGGCCCGCTTTGATGGTGCTGAACAGTTTCATCACTTCAATGATACAAACTGTATCCTCTGCCGTTATCAACTGCCCCACTTCAACAAACGGTGGTTCCCCCGGTTTGGGGCTTTTATAAAAAGTACCCAGCATGGAAGCGCGAATTGCAGTTAAGCCGTCTCTGTTTTCTGCTGCCGCAGCAGCAACCGGCGACGGCATCCTTCCCTCTACCTCAACGGCATCATTGGTTGCTGGAGGGCGCGACTCTGTGTGGACGGATGGTGTAGACCCTGAAGGGGAAGCCAGGGCGATTGACCTTTTAATAGTCAACTTCAGATCACCCATCTCCAGGTGCAGCTCATCCGTATGGGACTCTTCAACCATTTTCAGAATCTGAATGACATCTGACTGACTTATTGAATCCATATCCTTAATCTCCTGTTTGCTTTTTTACGTGGATTTGATGAACGGATCACATACTTTTGCTTTGTAGCAGTCTCTTTTTGCTCTCCAAAATTGGTTATCATAACTCAAATTCATTAACTTAAGCGAGATGGCGTTATTTTTTCCACGTTCTGGCCATATAGATTCCCCCTTCGAAGGGGGGCAGGGAGCCCCTTCGAAGGGGGATTTATAAATGAAATCATTCTTAAGTTTGTGACATTGTATCATTACTGTGTTGGTTGGCCTTAAACCGATCCGAAGATAAGTTTTGGCAGGAAAAGGCTCAGCCATGGAAAATAGGTGATCAGTAGCAGAGCCACACCGATAACGATCATGAAGGGAACAGACGCCTTCATCACATCGTACAGAGATAACCCGGTTAACGAACTTCCCACGTAAAGATTGAATCCAACAGGCGGCGTTATCAGCCCGATCTCCAGATTCATGGTGACGATGATTCCCAGGTGAATCAGATTAATCCCAAGCGCAGAACCTAACGTGACAATCAATGGTGTAAATATCAGCATAATCGAAGCGGGATCCATAAAGTCGCCAGCAAAGAAAAGGATCACGTTGATCAGTAAAAGGAAGGTCAGAGGGCCGATACCGGTTTCCAGCATCATCTGCGTGAGTGTGTCCGGAATCCGATGGAACGAAAGCAGAAAAGCGAATGAGTAGGCAAAAGCAAGAATAATTAAGATCATGGCCGACATTTCAGCGGATTTAATAAAGATATCTGGCAGGTCTTTGATCTTCAACTCTTTATAGATAAAAAATCCCATAAACAGGCCCAGAAAAGTGGCCAGAACCGCCGCTTCGGTCGGGGTCACCACTCCGCCGTAGATACCGCCCAGAATCATGGCCGGTACCAACAGGGCAGAACCATTTTGAATAAAGATTTTTAACCTTTCTCTGGTGCTAAGACTAGGTGATTTTGGATAGTTGCGCTTTTTGGCGATCACATGAACATAAAGCATCAACAAAGCGGTCAAAACGATTCCCGGTAGCATCCCGGCTGCAAACAGTTTCCCGATTGACACATCCGCCAGTACACCAAAAATAATCATCAGGATGCTCGGCGGAATCAGAATTCCCAGTGAACCGGAACAGGAAATCAGGGCCGTCGCAAACTTCTTGTCATACCCTTCTTTAATCATTCCCGGGAGGACAATGGTTCCAATCGATACCACCGTGGCCACACTGGAACCTGATATCGCCGCAAAAATGGCGCAGGATAGAACTCCGGCCATTCCCAGCCCGCCCGTAATCCCCGCTGTGACTGCCTCTGAAAAAATCAGCAGTCTCCGTGCAATACCAGCACTGGCCATGATATTACTGGCCAGGATGAAGAAAGGGACTGCCAACAGCGCATAATTATCCAGTGCCCCGTATATATTCTGACCGATGAAACCGAGATCCATATCTGTAAAGATCATCAGACAGGCTGTGGTCGATATTCCCAGGGCTATCGATATGGGAACCCCAAGAAACATAAAAACAAACAGTATCAACATGAGCGCCGATACCAGATAGAAGGATGTTTCCATTATGAATTCGCCTTATACATTTTGAACAACCAAAATAGTTACACTCAAAACAAGTTCCTCTGGTTGACATTCAGCCCGCTGCAACCGCACCATCTACCAGAATATAGAAACCGCTGACCAGACGCGATTCGGGATTTATCAGATATGCTCTTTGAGTTTAACCTCCATGGACTCTCCTTTTTTATACTTTGTATAGGTTTCCCATAACGCTTCGCAATAATGAATTCCCATCAAAAAAAATGAAACCGGCATATAAGCGATCATTATCCAAACAGGGAGTTCCGTAATCGTAGAGACCTGCCCCATCTCTTTGAACGAGAGGACAAATTCGTAAGTCAAGTAGCACATGAAAAAATAGAGCAAAAGCCCCGCGATATTGGTCAGGAAGTAGCAGATGGTTTGAAATCGGGTTGGCAGAAGCTTCACTATCACATCCACTCCGATATGCACCCCGCTTTTAACTCCTGTGCTGGCGGCAGCCAAGGTGATAATGATAAAGGCAAACACCACTATCTCCGGGACCCAGGCAAAACCGGCATTGAAAAAATACCTGAGAATTACCTGTAGAAAACTGAGGCAAAAAATAAACACAAAGGTCAAAATAATAAGCCACCTTTCAAAACGGTAGATTATGCGGCTGATCAGCATGACTGCCTTTTTCCATGAAAAGAGGAGGCCCTCTCATCATCTCTCTTGTCAAGGACCTCATCCGGTTTTTAACAGGCGCCTGTCGATTCCGGTTTTACCGGAACCGGGCATTGTGGAGCAGGTTACTTGGTACGGGTACTCTCCAGGGCATCATAGAACTTCTGGGATATGGACTTTCCGTATTGTGTCCATACTGGCGCGACTGTTTCTTTAAGAACATTTCTCTCTTTTTCGGTTAACCATTTGAATTGAAGTGAAGGCCTTTCCGACATCATAATCCACGGCATTTTATACTCCACTTCCTCCTGGATTTGATGCTCTTTTTTTGTCACTTCTGCAAAGGTATCGTCAAAGATCTTCTTCAGATCCGAGGGCAGCTTATTATAAAACTTTGGGTTCACCACAATTGCAGCAAAAAGCAGACTATGCCTGGAAATGGTGATATAGTCTCCCGTTTCATGCCATTTGACCGCTTGAATTACAGCAAGCGGACATTCGGCCCCATTCACGGTACCCAACTGCAACGCCATGTATGTTTCCATATAGGGAACAACCTGTGCGCTGGCACCCAGAGCTTCCATCTGTGATGCAACAATTTTCGAGGGCCTGATTCTTAACTTCACACCTTTAAAATCAGCTGGTTTTGCCAGAAATCCTTTGTTGTTGACGAAGTTTTGGAAGCCATAAGGCCAGAAACCCACGAGTTTGTATCCCCTTTTCATGTAAAGGGGTTCAAACAATTTCATGCCTTTTCCATCCAGAAACCTGTATACATGGTCCATGTCGCTGAAAGCAAAGGGAAATTCCATTAAAAAGGTTTCCGGGATCTCTCCGCCCAGACGACCGCCACTTATTTCAGCCATTTGAATCACATTTGAGCGCAGAGCTGAATATTGCGTATGATCGTCCTTATACAAGGATGCTCCCCAGTATACATCAACCTTGAAGCGCCCGTTTGAATTCGCTTCCAGTTTTTCTGCCAGCAGACCGATGGACTGGCTGAGAGGGTGCATGCTGGGTGGAGACTTTGGCCCCGCGTAGTTGAACTTGATATGATACGTTTTTTCAGCAAATACGGGAGCTTCCATCGCCATAAAAAAAACAGCTGCGACCAGCGTTAATAAAAATGCCAGCTTTGAAACATGTTTCAAGTTCATGTCATTTCTCCTTCTTGCGATGATTAAAGTACCAATTGGTGTTGCGGAATAAAAACACTATCACCTTGAATCCGATCATTTCATGCATCACCTCCTTTTTTAAGGTTAACTGTCATTTTTCCGGAAAAAAAGCTCCTGACAGATACCAAGCCAGGCGGAAGGCTAACATGAGGCCATCACACATTATATGATCATCCTTCGAGAAATATACCTTCGATTCGTTTCCCAGCAATCTGCATCAACCGTTGGTTTCTTTACTCAGCCGGAAAAGCGGTGGAAAACCGGTCAACCCTTTAACCAAGACCGAGCTTTTCATAAATCGCCGGCAGCCTGCGTTCTGCCTCCGCTTTGACCTCGAAATACAAATGCCTGCCATGGCTGTCCATGGCAACAGTCAGGGGACCGAAGTCCTTTACTCTGAACTTGTAGAGGGCTTCGGGGTGAAGGTGTTCCCAATACACATCCTCCACTTCTTCAATTTGCTGCGTTTCCAGAGCTGCAGCCCCGCCAACGATGGCCAGGTAAACGGCACCATGTTTTTCCATCGCCTGCAGACTGCCTTCATATAATCCCCCTTTTCCAATAATCGCACGTACACCATACTTTTCAATCAATTCGGGGGAAAATCGATCCATGCGAGTGCTGGTTGTCGTACCGATACAGATTTTCTCCCATTTATCGCCAACCTTGCGTAGACTTGGCGCCGTATGGATACATGGCATTCCCTCCAGACTCACAGGAGGCGTGTGATTCTGATCGAACATGTAAATCTGGGTCAGGTCCCTGATCCCGAAGAGAGTACCGTTGAAATAGACGATATCCCCGGCATGCAGTTGCCTGATCACCTCTTCTGAAAATGGGGTCTGTAGATGGTGCTCCGCCATGGCTGATTCCTCCTGTTTTTAATAACCGTATATCACCACCACCGTCCGGAGTGATTGTTGCTCTGGCTCTCCTGGCTGGCCAGCATTGGGTATTGACTGCAACCGGATTCTGGGTAATATGGGTATATGCCGTTTCAATGTGGACAGCCAGTGTGGAGATATCCCCACCCAGGCCCATGGGTCCTCTTCCCATCATATTAATGGCCTCTTCCAGTTCAACTTCCATACGGGCCACTTCCGGGTCCTCGTTGCGCTGTCCGATGGGTCGTACAATGGCTTCTTTGGCCAGCTTCATGACCAGGTCCGACGTACCGCCTATTCCCACTCCGATGACACCGGGAGGGCAGGGATTGGCCCCCGATTCAAAGACCGCGTCCACCACAAACTTTTTCAAGGCCCCAACCCCGTGAGCCGGATAGAACATCTTCATCGTACTCATATTTTCAGAACCGGATCCCTTGGGCGCCATCAGGATCTCCAGGCAATCCGTATCTTTAACATAGTCGAAATAGATCACAGGCAGCCCCTTTCCCACTGAAGTCTGGGGATTTACTCTTGTCAGGGGATGGGTCGAACTGCCCCTGAACGGAAACTCCAGGGTGGCCCGCCTGGCTCCGGTGGCTAATTTTTCCTTCACGTCAAAGCCACTCCAGGGAAAATCAGCTCCCATTTTAACCATGTAGATCGGCAGACCTGTATCCTGACAGATCAAGGTTTTTTGCCAGTCCGCTATTTCGATAGTCTTGAACATCGCTTTGAATACCTCTTTCGCCGCCGGCTGTGTCTCTTTTTCATAAGCCTTTTGCAGGGCGTCTCGAACATCCGGCGGAAGATCGCAAAGTGCACGAATATATAGTTCTTTGGCAGCCTCTTCAACAATATTGTAATCAAAACCGCTCATCTGAAAACTCCTCTTGTATCATTAACCGGAAATCCATACCGGTAAATAGTTATTCCCAGGTTGTGCCTCAATCTAATTACATCCGGCAGCCGAATAAAATCCCAGCTGCTGAGCCCTGAGTTCAGCCCGCACTCCCCGAGCGGTCGACTGACCGTTTCATATCCGAATCAGCATGTCAATCAATACGTCTCCAGACTCATCCAGGTTGAATTCACTCTGCTCACCTGAAGACCGGGTTAATTTGTGCGACGTCCGATATCAGGCTGAATCCGATTACGTTCGATAATTTTCATATCCTGGGAACTGAAATCGAGCGCCAGAATAAAATCGGCCAAACCCTGTGACCGTGTTTGCTCCAAATCATATTTCGGCATAATGGACCAACGACCGGACGCTTGCGGGTCCTTGATAAACGCCATCAGCTGTTCAACTGTCCTCTGTTTGGCCGACATATTCGACAGATCAGGGCCGACGGCCCTTCCACCTTTGCCATTGATGTTATGGCAATAGGCACAATCCCGGGCCACAAAAACGCTGAGGCCAACGGTTTCCGATGGATTCAATTTCCTGTCCGGAATGGGGATGATTTGACCGTATGGTTTGGCTCCGGCAAAGCCCATCAATGTTAAATAGACGATGCCGATAATAAAAACAGTTCCAGAGGCGGTTGCCAAGGGTCGATCTGCCAATCCACGCTGGTTGTTTTTTGAGAGCCATGGCATCAGAAACAGGATCAGGACACCGCCGATCGGAATAACCAGACTGCCAATTGCTTCACTGCTGCCTGTAAAGAAGGTCAGGAGTTGAAACAACCACATGTAATACCAGTCCGGACGCGGCAAATAGCTGTCATCAATCGTACCGACTTTATCTTCAAGGGGCACCTGGGCAAAGTAGGTTAATAACAGGATCAGACCAAATACGAGGGTAAACACAATCGCACATCTAAACAGATGTTCCGGATAGAAGGCGTACACCTTGTCCCTGGCTGATTCATCCGGTTTTTCTTCCGCCAGCACAGAAACAGGATGTTCGGCCAGCCCATGAATTCTGACCAGGTAAATATGAATGAGGGCAAAACCCGCCAGCAGGCTGGGCAGAACCAGCATGTGCAACGCATAGAAACGGGTCAGGGTCAGACCGGAGATTTTATCCCCTCCCAGCATGATTCTGGTGATAAAATCCCCGATCAACGGAATATCCCTGGGAATGTTGGAACTGACCACTGTCGCCCAGAAAGCTTTCTGATCCCAGGGCAGCAAATAACCGGTAAACCCGAGACCCAGAGTGAAGAGAAAAAGAAACACGCCGGCCGTCCACGTCAATTCCCTGGGAGCCTTGTAGCTACCAGAGAAAAAAACGGTCATCATGTGAACAAAAACCAGAACCACCATGGCACTGGCTCCCCAGTGATGAATCCCGCGCAGTGTACTCCCCATCGCCACATCGTTCATGATGAAGTTGATCGATTCGTATGCCAGTTCGGGGGACGGATTGTAATACATGGCCAGCAGCATCCCGGTGACCACCTCTACGGCGAAAACCAGGGCGCAGAGACTACCCAGAGTCGCAGACCAGGTCAAACCGGAGGGTAGTTTTTTATAAAAAAACGGTTTCAAGTAGTGATCCCAGCCAAGACGGTGACTTAAAAAAGTACTAAATCCGGACATCTTACACTACCTCCACATAAAGAACATCTTCTTCAATTTTATACGCGTATCGTTCAAGAGGTCTTGGGGGCGGGCCAGCTGTCACATTGCCGTCCCTGTCGAAAGCACCGCCGTGACAGGCACACAGAAAACGCTCTTTACTTTCATCCCAGTGAACCGTGCATCCCAGATGGGTGCAGGTTGAATTAAATACAACAATGTTCTCGCTTGCCGGACTACGGGAAATCAAGACTGTTTTTTGAACCTGCTTGAGGTGATATCCATCCTGGTTTTCATAATGAATTACCGTTGATGAAACCCTGTCATCCGCATACAAATCAACCTTTTGCAGACGAATCCACTGTCGGGGCGTTTTGCGCATTGCCGGCATAATTGCTGCTGTGGACAGTACACTTCCGACTACAATTGAACTGACCGCACCCAGCCCGAATACAACCTGCTTGAGAAACAACCTGCGTTCCCTGTTTTCAGCAAATTCACTCATCACCGAACTTGCCGGAGCAGATGGTTCTACCAGTAATCCCTCTCTTTTCAAGCGTGCCGGTTCCTTCAGCGCTATCAGCTGAATATATTTTATACTCCGGGTAGGACTGATCTCTTTAGGGCAGACTTCAGTGCAATTAAATTCCGTACGACAGTTGTAACAAGACTCCAGGACATTATTCATTCTCAAATCGTAGAGTCCGTCCCTGCTGTCTGCCAGGAGTGTGAACGCACGATTGAGGGACGCCGGACCGACATAGGCATCATAATGATTGACCATGGAACAGCTTGAGACGCAGCACCCACATTGAATACACTCAGTCGCCAGCCCGATCTTTTTCCGTTCCCTGGAATCCGGCCGAATGATGGCCGGCTCTGCCAACTCCTCAGCCGGTTCGAAAAAGGGAAGTGACGCCTTATATTTCCTGAAAAACGGTTCCATATCGATCACCAGGTCCTTGATAACAGGGAAATGATTCAAGGGGCGGATGGTAATCGGTTTGCTCGGGGACAGGTCTGACACATTGGTTTTACAGGCCAATCCTTCCACCCCGTTGATGACCATGCCGCATGACCCGCACATGTTAACGCGGCAGGCGTACCGAAACGCCAGCGAAGGATCCAGTTCCTTCTGGATTCTAATCAGAAGATCAAGCACGGTTGTATTGGTTTCATCCCCGATTTCCAACTCATAGGTTTTAAACAGTCCTTCGCCCCCAAGGCTGGGATCGTACCGAAAAACACTGATTTGTCTGAGTTTATTCGCTGTTTGTGGCATTGTTCGATTTCACTCCTTCAATCAATAAATACTCGTCCAGATTAAAATAAAGACAAGCAACCCAAGTCCTGCAAGTCCGACAATCAGGGCGTTACGATACTTGACATGGACCAGGTTAAAATCCAGCAGAATGACCCGCAGTCCCAATACTGCATGAAAAAGTACCACCATCAACAAAAGAAACTGAATAATAGGCTTGTAAGTCAGCGCAACATGCAAACCCAGCAGTAGGATAATAGTCAGCGCAGAGATTCTCTGCCATACCCAGGCCCACATCCCAATATGTGTCCTGCGACGTCGATTGGGATCCAACTCGCCTCGGCTGAGCGGATCACGGTAATTCAGCTTTAAATCTTCTTCCATGCAACGTCTCCTTAACAAACTCAAAAATCAAAGCTCCCAGGTGAAAACCTTTGACAATTAACGATTTGTTGATAAAGCCCTTTCTATTTCGAATAGTTCCGACACTCCTCAGCACTTTTTCTACTGAATGAAACCGCCCGCTTCTCAAAATCAGGCGTCGCGCTTTGCCCCTGTTTTATAAAAATATTGCTCAATCCGGCCTCATCGTCCTGTTCGGGATAATCCTGACGAAAATGAGCGCCTCGTGTCTCCTCGCGGAGTTGAGCCGAACCGGTCACTATCAGCGACACATCAACCATGTTTAAAAGGTCGATATAGATATTCCATGACATATTGTAGGTTGGATCTCCACTAATTTTTACCCGGGCCATCTCTCCCGCAATGGCCAAAATATCCTCCCTGGCTGACGACAAATCCGGTTCCATTCGTGCGACACCGACTTTATTCCAATTCAGTTCTCTAAGCTGATCCCTCAGTGGAAAATGACTGCTTCCGTTTGAAACCTCAAAAGGCCTGCGGTATCTGGCAATAAGCTCTTTAACCAACCCTGGCCTTGGCTGTGGCACCTTCGACGTTTGTCGGCCAAGATATCTGGCAATGGCTTTTCCCGCCTGTCGACCGAAAACACAAGAGTCGGCGATGCCATTCCCACCCAGACGGTTGGCCCCGTGAACGCCACCAGTATCTTCACCTGCAACGAAAAGCCTCTCCCTGGATGCATGACAGTTCTTGTCAATGGCAGCGCCACCCATTATATAGTGCGCGGACGGAGATACCGGTACCGGTCCCCGGGCCAGATCGTATTTAAACTGACGGCAGCGGTTGCACATCCCGGGGAAATTCTTTTCTACGAATTCGGCTCCTAGATGAGAGGCATCGATATGCACCCCGCCTTCGATACAGCCCCTA
>Ga0233431_1004329_pt1 | contig 15340 bp, 7 predicted proteins | sample SI_118_April2016_FD_179867 | JGI IMG/M metagenome (GOLD analysis project Ga0233431, IMG submission 179867) | Seawater microbial communities from Saanich Inlet, British Columbia, Canada - SI_118_April2016_200_MG | ecosystem: Environmental > Aquatic > Marine > Inlet | place: Canada: British...
TAAGCCACCTGTTTTTTCAGATCACAATCTCTTCTACTTTTTTTGGAGCTGCAACCTATTGGTTGCTAACCAATTTATACTCCTCTAATGATCAGGAACTAAGCTTATTCAGCCTGTTAACTGCTATTATAGTATTATTAACCTGCCTGGTTGTTATTATCGTTAACTTTAAGTCATTGAAAAATATTGAAAGAGAAACCTTTAGCAATCAGACTAGGGAAATTGAATCAGATCAAACAATCACAGATTCGCCAACTATCAAAAAACAACAAATAATCGCTGAAGACAGTTCCAAAAATGAAAATAATCAACAGATATCACTAAAAATATCTAAAATCAAAGACACCGGTAACGAGGAAAATCAAGGCATATTGAGAGACGTTTTTGAAGCATACGGAATCACCCAAAAAATGATCGAAGAACATTTAAAAACAGTAACCGATGACACAAATAAAGCAGCATCAGAGCTAATTGAGGAGTTTATTACCATTTTTGAATCAATGAAAGAATTACGGGATATTGTTTTAAAGGAAAAAGATCAAAGTGAACAATATTCTGAGGCGATCATCAATTCTAAAAATAAAAACAAGGAAATGGTTAATAGTATCCAAACAGTATTGGACAAAAAATTAACTGAAATTCAAACCGATCAGGAATTAATGCAGTCTTTGATTCAGCAGGCCCATTCATTGTCTAACTTGACAGCTTTAATTCAACGCATCAGCCATCAAACCAAAATATTAGCGATTAATGCTAAAGTCGTTGCCGGTAAGTCAGGCGAGTCCGGTAATCAATTTGGTGTCATCGCTAGTGAGGTTGGAAACCTATCCTATGAATCAGCTCAAGCTAGTAAAAAGATTGAATCTGCGATAACACAATTGATCGTAAATATTGAGAACGGTTTCTCCCATAAGCTGGATACCAAGCAGCAGGAAAATGAATCAACTGTCTTAAAAGATGTAAATAGCCAACTATCTAACCTGGCATCGGAGTTTGATCAACTTGTAGAAGTACATCAGCAAACATTGCAACAATTAGATATCAACAGCAAAGAAGTTTCTGACAAAGTACAGGAATCTTTCACAACAATTCAGTTTCAAGATATTACTCAACAACAAATAGAAGTGGTTGTAAAAGGACTGACATTATATCAGCAGTATTTGTCAGACATCGCACAAAATCAGGAGAATCAAATAAAAAGTACAACAAAATTCGACATTGAACAATTTCAAAAATTATATGTTATCTCAAAGCAGTACCAAACACACGATAAAGTAACAAACAAAGACAGTTTGGAAAATAACGACAGTAGTCAACATGATGAAGATCCAGATGGTGATATCACGTTCTTCTAAAATCTGAATCAGGAATGAGGCGCTAGTTCAACTTCAAAAAAGGACTTGTTTTTCAAAACAAGAAAAGATAATCACTGAAAAACCAATAGTAAGATAATTAAAAAAGTAACAAGGGAAAAATGAAACAAAAAAAGGCAGATGGATTTAAAGTAGTTGAACGAGAAATGGGCACTCAAGAGCAAGAAATGCTCAAACAGGCTGAAAAAATGATGGATGAAGGCATAATGCCATATGTTACGCTTGAAGGTAATCGGATCATGTTTACCCAGGAAACTCTAGATCATTTTGAGATCAAGAGCGGCGATGCCATCGATTTTAACACCATGGGCGAATTACAGAAATTCCAAATGAGGATGTTTCCAAAAAAGACACCAACCGAATAAATATACTTCTTTAGGAAATACGCATTATTTTAAATCGATCTTTGGATTTGGCTTAGGAGATCCTTTCTGGTCGTATACTATCTTTTTTATAAGGAAAAAAGGAGAGCAGCAGATAGGCTGACACCCCCTATTCCGACGGGAACAGGGGGTGTCAATTTGCAAGCTGGTTATTTTAAAAAAATGATTAACAATTTACTAATTACCTACAATCATGCCTTCCCGAATAGAATCCAATCCTGATATTATTATCAGCTCTCCAAATTTGAGACCTGACATTACCTGAACACTATCAATCATAATGGTTCCCAGTTTCAATTGGCGTTTGCTGGCTTTATTATTTTTTAGCACATATACATTTGGTGATTTATTTAAATCCATTACAGCCGCACGGGGGATTAAAATCTGGTTTTCCATATGGATGGTTCGACTTTCCACATAAACGTCCATTCCAGGAAATAGCTGGCCTCTAGGGTTTTCAATAATGATTTCAGCTGGAAACTGCTGGGTTTGCTTGTCCGCTTCCTGACCCAAAGTATGAACTTTACCATCAAAAACTAAACCTGGTAAAGCACTGATCCTAACCCTCATGGTTTTTCCCGGAAAAACAAAAAACATATCATTGCCGGGGATATTAATTTTAGCCAATACTTTTGAAACGTTCATTACTTCCAAAAGATTTTGGTTAGCATTAACTGTTTCACCTGTCTGAATCAATTTCGATTTAACAACCCCGGTAATGGGAGATTTTACTTTGGACTTTTCCAGATCCAATTTAGCCAGTTCCAGTTGTATTTTTCCAACATCACGTTTGTTAATGTAGCTGTTCAATGAGGAAGCGGATGAAACATTCTGATCAAACAATTGTTTCTGCGCCAGGTATTCATACTCCGCAAGTTTATAGTTTGAATTGGCCAATTGCTCCTGCAATGCCAATCGTTCAGTAGAAACATTAACCAGAATCTGGTTTTTCTTTACAACTTTGCCTTCTTCAAAAGTTGTTTTCTCAATGGTACCACTGGTTTCAGATCTTACGATTACTCGTTCAAAAGGTTCAATATAACCTTCATAAGAGTGATAGATTTCCAATTTTTGCGGTTTAATGGTTAATCGTTGTATATCCTGGGCTGATGCAACCCCATATAAACAAATAATACTTAATCCGATCCACAAAAAAAACTTTAAATGATACACTTTATTATAATTGGAAGACAAATTCATTTTAATCTCCTGAAAATTTAATATTAACTGTGAAGTTGAACCTTCATAATACTGATATTGGAATAAAATTCAATCAGACTTTCGACTTTAGATTAAAAATTATTGATACACTATAACCATAAAGTTAAAAATATTAAAAATAAAATTTAAAAATTACATTTTGTTACATTTCATTACAAAATATTCACAAACTTTTAAGATTCATTGTTATTATCAACTTGTCAGTATGATTGATTAATGGTTAATTAAAAGTCAGATATTCTTTTTTTTCAAGATAATAACGCAATGATTTAGAAAGTCAAAAAAAATGCAAAAAAAACACCTGCGAATTGCCCTTCCTTTTATCATATTACTGGTTGGAATTACTGTCACATTTGCTCTAATCAGTAACCGTAAACCACCTCGCAGTAAAAAAATGCCACAGGAAAAAACAACTCTGGTTCGTACAATTATTGTTAAAAAACAAAATCAACCGGTTCAAATTCATTCTACTGCGACAACGCAATCAACCGACGTTCTGCTTTTATCTTCTGAAATTAAAGGAAAAATTATCTGGGTCAATCAAGATTTTGTCGAGGGAGGTCGCACCGATAAAGATGAAGCTGTTTTTAAAATTAATCCTACTGATTATAGTTTAATGGCAGAGCAGGCACATTCAACTTTGGTCAAAGCTAAAAATGACCTTATCATCGCGAAAGGAAAACAAAATGCCTCTATTAAAGAGCGAGAATTATTTCAAAAAAGTAATTCCGATTTTAAGATGCCTAATGTTAAACAATGGGATAGTGAAGTAGAAAAAGCTAAATCTACCCTGAATGCCGCTAATGCAAATTACAAAACTGCAGAATTAAATCTAAAGCGTACTACTGTTTATGCACCATTCAGAGGATATGTACGCTCGGCAAAAATCTCAATTGGTCAATTTGTTAATGGTGGACAATCTGTTGGAGAGATTATTAAGGATAAACCCGTTATTTTAAAAGTTCTTCTACCACTATCTGACCTGGCCTGGATTAAGTTAGCTGGCGACGAATCAGGGGAATGGCAGCAGGGATCATCAGTGGTGGTCTCAAAAAAAATCGGTAATACCGTACATCAATGGAATGGCTATGTAGACCGACAGCTCAGAGAAATGGATAATATGGGTAAGATGGCTACAGTTATTATTGAGGTCCAAAATATTAATTCCAACCATGACTTTATTTTACCTTTTAGTTTATTCGTTGATGTGACGATACAGGGAATTAACTTAGAAAACATTATCAGCATCCCCCATGAAGCCTTAAGATCTAATTCCACCGTTTGGCAAGTCACCAAACAGAACCGTTTGGCAATACAAACTGTTTCTATTATTCGTAAAAACAATCAAAGCTATTTTTTAGCAGATGGTCTTAAGAACAATGATCAAATTGTTACCTCCAATATTCAGGCTGCTGTTCCCGGTATGAAATTGAGTATTTTTGGAGAACCTTCTAAAAAGAACGCCCGCCCAAAAAAGACAAAAAACCGGAGCGCTAAAAAAGGAACTAAAGGATCTAACCAGGAACAGAAAACCAGAAAGATCAAAAGCAAACAGAATAATCCTCACGACTAAAAGGATCCCATGAAAGCAGCAATTGATTGGATGGCACGAAATGCCGTAGCCGCAAATGTTTTATTGATATTTATTGTTGCTGGAGGTATTTATTCAGCGATGACAATAACCCAGGAAGTTTTTCCTGACATGGAAACCAATAGGATCATAATCAGTGGATCCTATCCTGGTGCTGGCCCCACTGAAGTTGAAAATTCACTTTGTAAACCGATTGAGTCCGCTGTTGTAGAAATTCAAGGCATTGATCAGCTGGTCTGTTCAGCTCAGGAAGAAAAAGTATCGGTCACTGTCGAATTACAGGAAGATGTGGATCTGCAAACTTCCCTGCAGGACATTAAAAATGCAGTCGACAGTATTAATGATTTTCCGGATGATGTTGATAAGCCAACGGTTTCAAGGCAAATTAGAAGAAGAGGTTTAATCGATTTAATCCTTTATGGTGATGTTCCGGAAGATGCTCTATTCGAATTTGCCTACATAATTAAAAGTGAATTATTAAAAATAGAGGGTATCACTTATGTGGAACTCAGCGGAACCAGACCTAAAGAAATTTTGGTCGAAGTCACACCTGAAAATTTGAGGCACTATGATTTATCCCTTGAATCCTTAGCCTCAACTATAAAGAGCAATTCATTGGATATCCCCGGAGGTTCTGTAAAAGTCGGTAGCGGACAGATATTGTTACGTACTACTGCCAAAAGAGATACAGTAGAGCAGTTCTCAGAAATCCCCATTTATAACAATCAAAAAGGCACTGTTTTAAAACTAGGTGATATTGCCACTGTCAAGGAACAACTTCAGGAAGCCAGCCGTTTCGCCATGATGGACGGAAAACATGCTGCCATTATTAGTGTTTACCAGGATAAAAATTTTACTCCCCAGGAACTCTCCATCGAAGTAAATAAATATCTCTCCGACTATAAAAAATCTGTTCCGGACTCAATCAAGTTTGAAATTTGGAGTGATCGTTCGGAATATTTTACGAGCCGATTTGATTTGTTGTTAAAAAATGCAGCAATTGGTATTACACTGGTTTTTCTGGTATTGGCTTTTTTTCTGGAAATTAGACTAGCGTTTTGGGTGATGCTGGGCTTGCCAGTTTCCTACCTTGGGTCTTTGATCATACTCCCTTATACCGGTGTTACCATTAACATGAATTCGATGTTTGCTTTTATTTTGGTATCTGGAATTGTAGTAGATGATGCCATTGTCGTTGGAGAGAACATTTTCAGACATCGGGAAATGGGAAGACCTTTTATTGATGCAGCTATAGAAGGGTGTCAACAAATGGCAGCTCCTGTAGTTTTTGCTATATTAACAACTGTTTGTGCCTTTGCACCTATGCTATACATAGCGGGACATATGGGTCAGTTCATCTTTGCCATTCCAGTGATTGTCATTGCAGTTTTATTAATTTCTTTATTGGAATGTCTATTTATACTTCCTGCGCACTTATCACATGGATCCAAAAAACCTTTAGGAGGGCCCTTTTTAATTTTTGAATATATCCGCAGTAGCAGTGATCGCACTATAAAATCATTTATAGCCGGTCCATTTGAAAAAACAGTTCGTAGAACTTTGCATAATCGTTATATTACCATTTCAAGCGGAATCGTTTTTTTAATGATCAGTTTAGGTCTTATCGCGGGAGGGATTATCCCCATGCAATTCTTTCCAAAAATTGAAAGTGATACGGTTCAACTTACCATTGAATTGCCGGTTGGATATCCTGCAGAAAACACTATTAAAATTATCAAAGAAGTGGAACAGCTCGGTAAGGATTTGATAAACAAAGCAGATGAAAAAGCTAATAACGGTTTAAAGAGCTTTGATCATATTTATTCTTCTGTGCAAATGAAGTCCAGAAGAACACGATCTCAAAATACAATTTTATCTGTGAGGATGCGATTTAAAGGAGAAGAGGAGCGAAATATTGAACCTTTTATGTTTGCCCGCCAATGGCGCAAAATGATTTCCAACAAACCGGAAGTTATTTCAGTAAATCTACGCAGTAGAATGCTTAGTTTTGGGGATGATATCCGCATCGCTTTATCCCATAGTGATTCTGATATATTGAAAAAAGCGACCCGGGATTTGAAAGACCATCTAGCTTCTTATGAAGGAATTAAAGACATTGTGGATAGCGAGACTGGTGGTAACAGAGAGTATCGTTTTAGCCTAACAGAAGAAGCAAAGGGCATGGGAATTACACCTGCTTTTTTTGCTTCTAAAATTAGATCAGCCTTCCAGGGAATAGATGTCTTAACAATTCCCAAAGACACCGAAGATGTAAATGTCGTATTACTTTTTCCACAAACCTACCGGGAAAATATCACCACATTGGATACAATGCAGATTTCTGCTCCTAATGGAGAATCCATCACAGTTAGCGATGCTGTTTTCATTGAAGAAGGAATCGAACCCGTTGCCATTCGCAGAGTTGATGGACTTCGGGTAATTGAAGTGACTGCTGGTTTTGAAGAGGGTGTTAAAAATACTGATGAAGTTACGATTGCCATTGATGAACAATATTTGCCGATTTTAAACGGATTATATCCAGGGATTACTGTTAATATCAGGGGTTCTCATGAAAACCGTGCTAAGTCTTTGAACAGTCTGCTGCTGGGTTTTATTACAGCCTTAGTGACGATTTACGCGTTACTAGCCATCTTTTTCAAAAGTTACCTCCAGCCCATGATTGTCATGATTGCCATACCATTTGGGATCGCCGGAGCTGTGGGAGGGCACCTGATCTTAGGACACCCGGTAAGTTTCATGAGTATTTTTGGTTTGGTTGGTCTCACCGGTGTGGTTGTGAATGATGCACTGATATTAATTGATGCCATTAACCGTCATCCAAATAAACAGGACAATATTTTTGAAACCCTGGTGGCAGCCTCCAAGCTCAGATTTCGCCCTATAGTACTTACATCAGTCACAACATTTGCTGGTCTGACACCCATTTTAATGGAGACTTCACGCCAGGCGCAATTTATGATTCCTACCGTAATTAGTCTGGGTGTCGGGATTTTATTTGCCACCATTATTACACTGTTACTGGTTCCGGCTTTTTATTTTGTCATGCATGATTTAAAAGGAATCTACCGGTAATTGAGTTTACCAGATGAAATGGCATACCTCTTTGTCATCTCAAGTTTTTACATGGAAAACCTGTGAAATATTAGCAATGAACTTGTGGCTGTCATTTCGACTAAAGATCTCTCCTCATTCTTCGTCGAGATGACACTTGATAACACTTTGATTTTAAAGGCACAGAATTCAAGTTCATTAACAAATTTTACCCAGATAAATCTGTAAAATTTTCACAACGAACTTACGGCTGTCATTTCGACGAGCTGGCGAGGAGAAATCTTATTGATGATAATTCCCCGCTTATCTAATTGACCCAGACCAACGATTGTCTATTTTGTTCATTTAGTTTTATTGACGAATGCAAATCACTGTTTATATGATTAAAGACAATATAAAAATTAAAAATGACTTAGAAAAATTACGGAAAGACAATAAAATATAGTCACTGAGTCATTTGTTAAAATCCAAGCGAATCACCTGAATCTTATCCAATGGAAAAATATGATAGATCAATATTTAGCAGACCAAAAAGAGCGCGCAAAACAGGGAATACCACCACTACCCTTATCACCGGAACAAACCAGGATGTTATGTGAGTTGCTGATAAATCCTCCGTCAGACCGGGAGGATTTTTTAATGGATTTACTGGTTAATCGCATTTCTCCGGGGGTAGATCCTTCTGCTGAAGTTAAAGCTGCTTTTTTAACAGAAATTGCAACTGGAGGCAAAAAATGTTCTCTAATTTCGAAAACACGTGCCGTTGAGCTACTCGGTACGATGATGGGAGGCTATAATCTACAGGCACTCATTGATTTTCTGAGTTCTGATGAATTAGGAGAAACCGCTGCAGAGGCGTTAAGTAAAACAATATTAGTTGGGGACCTGTTTGAAAAGGTATTTGAATTAAGCCAAACCAATGGCAATGGCAAAAAGGTGATTCAATCATGGGCAAATGGAGATTGGTTTACAGAAAAACAAGATTTGGCAGAAAAAAACAGTTATATTGTTTATAAAGTAGATGGTGAAATCAATACTGACGATTTTTCACCGGCCTCAGAAGCCTGGTCAAGACCAGATATCCCCTTACATGCGCTGTGTATGGGACAAAGTCGTTTTGCTGAGGGTGTTAAAACCATTGCCAAATTTAAAGCAGAAGGTCATCAGGTACTATTTGCAGGTGATGTCGTTGGTACCGGTTCTTCCAGAAAATCTGCCTGTAATTCTTTGCTATGGCATATCGGGGAAGACATTCCATTTGTACCCAATAAACGAAAAGGTGGCATCATTCTGGGTGGTCAAATTGCACCGATTTTTTACAATACAGCTGAAGATTCCGGGGCCATGCCAATTCGTTGTGATGTCAGCAGGCTAAAAACAGGGATGATCGTTACAGTTAAACCAATGGAAGGTAAAATCGAAGATGAAGCTGGTAAACTATTGGTGAATATCAAGGTCTCAAAAACAATGGCTGAAGAAGTTAAGGCTGGTGGTCGGGTACCATTAATTATCGGCCGTAATTTAACCCAGCAGACACGCAAAGCGTTGCAATTGGGATCAGATGATATATTTGAACCGGTACCTCAATATCCAACCTCTGAAAAAGGTTATACTTTGGCCCAAAAAATTGTTGGTCAGGCTTGTGGAGCAGAGGGAATTTTACCCGACACAGCTTGTTTTCCTAAAATGACAACAGTCGGCTCTCAAGATACTACAGGTCCAATGACCAGAGATGAAATGATGGAACTGGCATGTTTAAGTTTTCAGGCTGATTTTGTAATGCAATCCTTTTGTCACACAGCTGCTTATCCCAGGTTAACGGATATCAAAATGCATCAGTCTTTGCCTGGATTCTTTTCCAAGCGCAGCGGTGTTGCTTTAAGACCTGGCGATGGGGTTATTCATACCTGGTTAAATCGATTTATCATGCCGGATACAGTTGGAACCGGGGGAGATTCCCATACCCGTTTCCCCATCGGTATTTCTTTTCCAGCTGGTTCAGGACTGGTGGCTTTTGCCGCTACATTAGGTTATATGCCATTAGATATGCCCGAATCTGTCTTAGTTAGATTCAAAGGAGAATTGAATTCAGGTATTACCCTACGTGATGTAGTAAACGCTATTCCATACTTTGCAATTCAAAAAGGATTATTAACGGTTGAAAAGAAAAACAAAGTCAATATTTTTAATAGCCGAATTCTGGAGATGGAAGGATTACCGGATTTAACAGTAGAACAGGCTTTTGAATTAACCGATGCTTCAGCTGAAAGATCTGCGGCCGCAGGTGTGATTCAACTCAGTGAAGCGACAGTTGCCAAATACTTAAAAAGTAATGCCGCCCTTTTGAAACAATTGATTAAAGATGGTTATCAGGACGCAGATACACTTAAACGCCGCATTGACAAAATTGAGGAATGGTTGAAAACCCCCATACTGCTTAAAGCAGACAAAACTGCAGAATATGCAGAGGTCATCGAAATTGATCTGGCTGATATTAAAGAACCGATTCTAGCCTGCCCAAATGATCCGGATGACGTCAAGCTATTATCAGAGGTTCAGGGAACCAATATTGATGATGTTTTTATCGGTTCCTGTATGACTAACATTGGTCATTTTCGGGCGACTGCTGAAATTTTCAGAAGTGCACCCCGCTCTCAATCCCGTTTGTGGATCTGCCCGCCAACACGGATGGATCAAACCCAATTGAAGTCAGAAGGACTCTATTCAATTTATGCGGCTTGTGGAGCCCGAACAGAAATAGCAGGGTGCTCGTTATGCATGGGAAACCAGGCCAGGGTAGCTGATAAAGCCACGGTTTTTTCAACCTCTACCCGAAATTTTGATAATCGAATGGGTAACGGCGCTCAGGTATATCTAGGCTCAGCAGAATTAGGCGCCTTAACCGCGGCCAAAGGTCAGTTGCCCGCACCGCAGGAATATTTTGCGATGTATTCAGAAAAAATTCAGCCAAAAATAGATCAGATATACAATTATCTCGATTTTTCTGAAATGCCTGATTATCAATAATGTTTTGATCATGTCGGGCCCACCCCTGCATGATCCCTGACAACCATTCTAATTTCTTACCGATTCACATCCTAAATAGTGTCTGAACGAAAAGTAGGTATTTTGGGGACATGTACATTTTTTAGTAAAGGTTCAATCTTTTAGATACCAGATTGTTACGTGTACCCAAATTACCGGATTCTTAGCAAACAAAGCTATTCTCGGCCAGACTCTAAATAGTCAAAATGTCAGTGGACTTTTTCAAACAATTTTGAAAAAGTTGAAACAGATATCCAACATGATCAACCACGTATTATAGCATAGGTCATTCTCATAAACCTATTTTCCAAAAACTGGAAATAGTAAATTTTCCATCCAAAGCAATTAAAAGATCGATCAAATTTTAACCGATAATTCCCGGAAATAAAATGTTACACAGACTTGAAATTATATTAAAACCCGAATTGGAAGATCCGGAAGGAATAAAAGCTTTAAAAAACTTTCATAGCGCGGGATTTACCAAAGTGAATAATATCAGAACCCAACAGGTATATAGTATTGACAGTCCTCAGATCACTTCCACTGAAGAGTTAAGTGATCTGGCAATGGCGCTTTTTGTGGATCCTGTTTTAAATACTTATACCGCCAATCAGTTTAATGGTGATACTATCGAATTTGACTGGTATGTGGAAATTGGATTCAAAGCGGGTGTAACGGACAATGCGGGTAAAGTGGCCCAGGAAAACCTGGAATTACAATTAAAAGAAAAATTTAAAGGTTCTGAATGTGTCGTGTCTGGCATAGGGTATTATATTACCGGTGCTTACTCTGAAGACGAAATTAATCAAGCGGTAGACTCAGTCCTGCTAAATGGCCTGATTCAACGTAAAATCGTCATTTTTAAAAAAAAATGGAATCAAAAAAAAGAGCAATTATTGAAGATCCCAAAACCAGCCGGGGATAAAACGGTTCAGGTCGAAACACTAGATTGTTCCAGTATTGATAAAATCCTGGCACTCAGCCTACAACGCATTCTGGCACTCTCTTCAGCGGAGGCCGAAATTATCCTGAATTGGTTTAACCAGGACGAAATAAAACAGACTCGGGTGAAAAATGGGCTACCAGAGCAACCCACCGACGTTGAACTGGAAGCGATTGCCCAAACCTGGTCAGAGCACTGTAAGCATAAGATTTTTAATGCAACCATCGACTACACAGATGAAACGGGTAAAATTCAAACGATCAAATCATTGTACAAAAGTTTTATTCAGGATTCCACCCATCAAATCAGAGAACGTTTAGGTGATAAAGATTGGTGTCTCTCTGTCTTTAAAGATAATGCCGGCGTCATTAAATTTAATGATGAATATAGTGTAGCATTTAAAGTTGAAACCCATAATTCTCCCTCCGCGCTTGATCCATACGGAGGTGCCTTGACTGGTATTGTGGGGGTAAATCGGGATTCCTTTGGAACCGGGATGGGTGCCCAATTAGTGGCAAATACCGATGTTTTTTGTTTTGGCCCCCTGGATTATGACAAGCAACTACCCGTCCGTTTATTCCACCCCACCAGAGTTTTTGAAGGGGTAAGGTTGGGTGTTGAACATGGTGGAAATCATAGCGGAATTCCTACGGTAAACGGTGCCATTGTTTTTGATGATTGTTATGTTGGAAAACCGTTGGTATTTTGCGGTACTGCCAGTGTAATGCCAGCCAAACACGAAAACCAGCCCGGTGAAGATAAAAAAGCTGATGCCGGTGACCTGATTGTCATGATTGGTGGTCGAATCGGGAAAGATGGCATTCATGGGGCAACATTCTCATCGGTGGTACTAGATGAAAGCTCACCAGTAAGTGCGGTTCAAATTGGAGATCCCATTACTCAAAAAAGAATGTTCGATTTTCTATGGGAAGCCAAGAAAGAAAACCTCTATTCATGCATTACAGATAATGGTGCCGGTGGACTTTCTTCATCTGTGGGTGAAATGGCAGAATTCAGTAATGGTTGTAAATTACACCTGGATAAAGCGCCATTGAAATACGAGGGGCTACAACCCTGGGAAATTCTGATTTCCGAAGCACAGGAAAGAATGACAGTTTCAGTTCCCAAGGAAAAGATTCAAAGATTTATGGCGTTATCAGAAAAACTTCAGGTGGAATCTACCTTGTTAGGTGAATTCACAGATACCGGTTTGTTTGAGTGTTATTACGATAATAAACCAGTGGCACAGCTGGATATGCAATTCCTGCATAAAGGTCTCCCTGCCATGCAGTTAAAAGCACATTGGCAAGTTCAGGAAGAAGCGTTGGTGGATTTTCCAGAACCTTCAGATATGGGTAAAATGCTACACCAAATTTTGGCCAGACCAAATGTTTGTTCTAAAGAATCAGTGATCAGACAGTATGACCATGAAGTACAAGGTGGTAGTGTTATAAAACCTTTAACCGGTATTGATTTAGATGGACCCAGTGATTCCGGTGTCATTCGACCGGTCCTGGATACCATGGAAGGAATCGTAATCTCAAATGGTATTTGTCCGAAATACTCTAACATTGATACTTATCATATGGTAGCTTGCGCTATTGATGAGGCCATTCGAAATATCATTGCAACGGGAGGTGACCTGGAACAAATTGCAGGCTTGGATAATTTTTGCTGGCCGGATCCTGTTGAGTCAGATCATACACCGGATGGACAATATAAACTGGCACAACTGGTCAGAGCTTGTCAGGCAATTTATGACTATTGTCTGGCTTTTGGGGTGCCTTGTATTTCCGGAAAAGATAGCATGAAGAATGATGCCAATCTGGATGGGCAAAAAATTTCCATTTTACCAACTCTTTTATTTTCAGCCATTGGAAAAATAAATGATGTTCGAAAATGTGTCACCTCCGATGTTAAGCAAGCAGGTGATTTGGTTTATGTCATTGGTAAAACTGAAGATGAATGTGGTGCTTCCGAATATTATCAGCAACTTGGCCTTAAAAAGGGGCTGGTACCTAAGGTTAATGCTGAAATCGCTAAAGCCAGATACGACAAAATCAGTCAGGGAACCCAAGCACAATTCATTCAAAGCATCCACGATTGTTCAGATGGCGGTTTAGCTGTCACCTTAGCGGAAACATCATTTAGTGGCGGACTCGGGATAGATATCGAAATCAGAGACCCATTTAATCAAAGTGGTATATCCATCGATTCATTTCTATTCAGCGAAAGTCAAAGTCGATTTGTTATAACCGTCAAAGAAGAGCATCAGGCAGCTTTTGAAGATCTTATGAAAGGTGATACTTTTTATCAGGTCGGTGTGGTTACCGATGATCCGCATTTGATTATTAAAAACAGTCAGGAGATTGTTTTAAAGGAAAATATCCAAAATTTGAAACAATCCTGGAAAAAAACCTTAAATTAATATTTTTTCACCCGGGCAGGTTCATTGTTGCCCGGTTATCTCTAAGAAACAGAGGCTATTGAACAGGAGTGTTTATTAATAAGAGGATAACAGCGTTGCTGAATATATTTATCTGCAAGTGTAACGCATTAAATATCTGAAATTAAGAAATAGACAGGGAGAATACCATTTACTACACATAAAAATCGAGCAAAAAAAAACCTCCTAAAAGGAGGTTTTTTTACTGATTTGGCTAGCCTTATTTTACAACAGTAACGTTAGCTGCAGCAGGCCCTTTTTGACCTTCTTCGATTTCAAAGGTGACTTGTTCACCTTCCTGAAGTGATTTGAAACCTTCGCTGTTTATTGCAGAATGATGAACGAATACATCACCGCCATTTTCCTGCTCAATAAAACCAAAACCTTTACTATCGTTAAACCATTTGACTGTACCTTTAACCATCGTGGATACTCCATTTAATTATAATTCATTTTCTCTAATTTACTAACTTCCAGCATCCACTTAAAAAATAAATGGTACTTTCAATCAGATTTGGACCGCTTTAAAAAATCGGATTTTTTGTCCCCTTCAGAGTACTATTACCCGATTGATGGAGGTTAAAAGAAGATTTTTATTTAGGCAATCATTAATCTGTTTTTATTTTTATTTATTGATTTAAATCAATAAATAAACCTCAAACAGCATCAACTTCAGTTTTCCGCCTGTCAATTCAACCATAAACCATTTCTATTCCCCCTTCGTTCTTTTCTCACCCCCTCGACTTCGCTCAGGGAACAGCAAATTCAGAGTCCAGGAACCATCAAACGGTATCCGTCGAAGGGTTCAGACAACAATTGCTATATATAACAAGCTTCAACACCATTGCAATGCGCTATATATTAGCCTTTTCTTCCACATTTATTATTAACAAAGATTTAAAATATCACTTTTTAATCTTGCATTTTTGGCTGAGTATCATATAGACTGAAACCGACATTCTACATAGTGTAAATGTATAAAACAGTAATATCAAGGAGATAGCGGTGAAAAAGTATATTCTCGGTCTCTTAACGATTTTCTTATTTGCTGGAATCAATTTACTATGGGCACAGGATAAGAAAAATCAGCATCCTGATCAAAAAGATTTAAATATTCTCATCTACAGTACCAGTCATAACTCTTCTTCTCGAACACAACAAAAACAAGGTGTTCTAAAAATAGTTGTCAGTACTTTCGCTCCTATTTTGTATGTTGATATCAATGGTAATATTGTTTCAGATTCAGCAGGAACAAAAGGGGTGCAA
>Ga0233431_1004333_pt1 | contig 15336 bp, 14 predicted proteins | sample SI_118_April2016_FD_179867 | JGI IMG/M metagenome (GOLD analysis project Ga0233431, IMG submission 179867) | Seawater microbial communities from Saanich Inlet, British Columbia, Canada - SI_118_April2016_200_MG | ecosystem: Environmental > Aquatic > Marine > Inlet | place: Canada: British...
GTCCTTTTGGACAATGAAGACGATCCCGGCGCCGCAGGCCTACCCTCCCGCCTGCTCCAAAGGCTGCCGGAGCAACGCGATAGAATTGTTGAAACACTCCAGCCGCTTTGCTCCGGGGAACAGTTCAAGATGTTATTAGAATTGGAAAATGAGGCCAACGAAGAAGAATGAGCCTCAAAGCCTCCATGTTTCTATCCAAACCGTTACAACCAAATCAATGCGGTAAAGTATGGCCCTGTTGGTGTGCATAGCCCCTTGTGGCCAGGGCTGACCGGGTGGCAGGAGATAAAAGTTTGTTCAAGATTTCCGAAAATTTCTCTTTCTGTAACTGACAGGTCGCAGGGGCCAATGGGACATCCCGAATGCCTCCGGGGAAGATGCCGCCTACTTGTTTGAAGCACAACCCGTGTCCGCCCAGAAACGGTAGGTTTTGGCCGCTGGCAAGGCTAGAGCGTTTTTGAATTTTGAGGCGTAGTTAATCTACGTTGAAAAATTCAAAAAAGCGAGAAACGCAGTCCAGGGGCCAAAAGATGCCGTTTCTGGGCGGACACTATCTTACCACTGCGTCTGACACCAGGTTCAGAATTTGGGTGTCGGTGTAGAAAAAAATCTGGTGTCCCTTGACTCTAAGGCTGGTGGGGTCTTCTACGGCGATGGGGATGATATCGATCTGGTTAACTGCAATCCATTTGCCGTCCAGATTGAGTTGGGCCACAATACCTTCTTTTGTCAGGCGGTAGTCGAGGTCGTAGGATTTTAAGACCCGCAGTACAAAATCGTTTTTCATTTTGGTGATTTTTATTGCCCGTTCTTTCAGAGCACGCAGTTGGCCGGGGCTTTGAGACTGGCTTGGTGCAACGGAAAAAGTTAAAGTCAGCATCAGAGTCAGAAGAATTGCAGTCCATGTTCGGTACATCATAAATTCCCTTTTAACAATTATGTTTTTCTCTAATTCAGCTTGAGGAAAGGATTCGAGGGTTCCAGGGCTCAAGGATGCAAGGGATTGTTCAACCGACTTCCTTAGCCCCTTAAACAGTCTTACAGTTTCAGCCATTTCTTTTTTGTAACGACTCAGGTTGTTGAGGCTGAAGGCTGTAGACTGTTAGGGATGGCACATGGTTACACTCGGTTTTTCTCCTACAGCCTAAATTGTCATAGTCTATTTGCTTGGAGCCAGTTTCAAAACGTCCCACTTTGGCCAATCTCTACGTTGGGCTCAAATTTCAATCCTCAAAATACTCAATGTATTCTTCCGGTTGAAATATTCGCCCGCCTTGACCTTGACCAAGCTGAAACGTTTTGAAATTGGCTCCTTTGACAATTTTTTTATGTCTATCAATTCACTTGACCCCTTGTATCCTGTGGGGTCACACATGTTCAATTAGAAGATCATGCTCTCTTGGTCGTAATTTAATCTCACTTATTTAAAGTCGATCAAGAGGTTGTGGCGCTGCTGTCACGATGTCGGTCAATTTGTAAAAGTGCCTTTTCGATCCCTTTGTGGCTGTTTAGGTCAAGCAGCCATTCTTCGGGGATCGCTTTGAGGCCGACATGGGCGCCGATGATCATCCCAATCGCCATGCCGCGGGCAGCAGAGTCTCCACCGGCCATAATATTTTGAACCAGAGCTTCCTTGAGATCGTCCTGATACTTGTCGATCAAGTGGATCGCGGCCGGAAGCGCCGCGGCAATTTCGCACATCTGCCCAAAATCGAGAATGGCCTCGCGCGTATCGCTTAAACGTTTGGTGAGGCCCAAAACAACCAGGCTTTTTAGGCGTTTGTCGGCGCCACTGCTCGCCATGGTTTTGGCGATGGCATCTCTTGGGGTTGCACCGTTCAATACCTGGTGGGTGACCACAGCCAAAAATACGGCCGTGGCTGCTACCAGAGGGTTGTTATGGGTCATAACGGTCTGGGCCTTAACGGATTCCGCCAGGTGTTTGGGATCACTATGGTAGCGATAGACAAGGGGTGCGATGCGGGCGGCTCCGGCGAAGTCATCTGATTCTGAGCCGGCTTGCCCGGCCTTTTTACCGGCCTCAAAATTTTTTAACGTTTCTTTTGTAGCGGAATCAAAATAGCCCTCATAGGTGTCAAAAAAATCCCGCCATTTTTGGGCAAAAGCAGCGGTCTCGTATTGGGGTTCGGCGGCCAATAGTTTTAAAAGCACCATGGCCTGATCACCGTAATGGGTGAAATCGCCCTTTAGCTTGCCGCGATGATAAGAGGCCAGCTTGGGTTCCAGGAGCTGTTCGACTCGTCCATATTTCTTGTCGATCACATTGGTGTTGTAGATCCAATGCACGCCCAGAGCGAGGGAATCGGCGGCAAAAGATGCCAGGATCATGGCATGTCGTTTTTGTTGCATGGACGTTCTCCTGTGTTACCCGACCTGGCGGTGGTCGTTTGAATTTTTAAGGATTCTTTTAGCAAATATAAGAAGCGCTGCCAGAGTTACCACAAAATAGAATGGGAACCAACCCATGGCCGAGATAAAAACACCATTTTCGAGGGCCTCTTTGGTCAGTTCGGGATTATCTGCAACCAGTCCGGGGCGGGTGGCCGCAACCAGCAGCGAATAGAGCATACCGGCCAGGCCATAGGCTAAGTTAAATGATAATCCCTTAAAGCTTAAGACCGTGGCGCGTTGATGGGAACTGGTGATACGGTTTAGATAGTGGCTTAGAAAAAAATGGAGCATCGACATGCCTGATACCACCACAAAAACCGGCAACAATCCCAGCCAGGGTATAAAAAAGGTCATGCCTAAAAGCCCTGTCATGGTCATTGCCGCTATCAAGGCCAGGTTGAATCGCGGGGTATGGTTTTGGGACAAGCGCCGTGCGATGCGCGGCATAAAAAGCCCTATGGCCGCCATGGACGCGCCAATGAGGCCGAAGGCCGCCTCGGGCAACTCAATTAAGCGATAATACTGGCTGCTTAGGGTCAAAATCATGCGGATTGCGTTATCAAAGACAAGCCCGGCGCCGATGATGACCATGGCAAAAGGGGTGACTTTAATCCAATGCCCAGCGGCAAAAGTCAGTTTAAAGGCCTCAACCATGGCATTGCCGCAGGCACCTATGGCGTCCAGCCGGCACTCGTTTGCGGCCATGGTTTCTTTCATGCCGCAAACAGTAATTAAGGTAAAAATCGACACAATAAAAGTCAATACGATGGGGCCACGCAGGGTCATGGCCTGGGTAATGTGAACCGAAAACCCAAAAAATCCCAGCAGTTTTTCCACAAAAACCGGGTCATAGATTGCAGCCCCGATGCTCATGGCAAAAATTCCGGCTATGGCCCTCAAACGCATCTCGTGTTCCAGCACCAGGCCCCAGAGGTGGCTCAGGCCCTGATCTTTCAAGGTATCAAAGGCCAGGGCTTCATCGGCACCGCTGGCGGCAGCCTCAGCGGTGCCGCTTAAAATCCGGTTGACAAGAAATATTATAAAAAGCAGATTCGGGTTGCCGCGCGGTGCAAAAACAAGCAGGGCCATTTCCCCCACCATCAAAACACCCGCTATAACTAAAAGATTTTTACGTCCCATGATGTCGGCCAAGGCACCCGAGGGCACCTCAAAAAGCACGATGGTGGCCGCCCAGACCACGTTCAAAAGGGCAAATTGCTCTATGGTCAGCCCGAAGTCCAGAAACAGGATGGCGAAAATCGGGTAGTAAAAACGGGCGTTGAAAAATACCCGAAAGGCGATAAAACGCCGAATGTTGGGGATGGCCAGAACCAGTTTTGCGTCTGAAGGTTTCATGTTGGTATCTTCTAAAGCGGGGGGGTGGGGCTCGACAAATCCGCCGTGATCTGTAATATTATTTATACCAAGGGTATTGGACGGTACTATCAGCGTCAAGACAAAGATGACGGTGTCCGTCCAGAAACGGCATCTTTTGGCCCAGGGCGGCGTTTTCATTTTTTTGCAACTCTCAACGTAGCAAAGCTACGCCTCGATTTGCAAAAATATTCAAGCCTTGCCCTGAACCAAAATCTACCATTTCTGGACGGACACCATACTGTGCTTGAATTGATCGGCATCTTTCGGCCCGGGCGGCGTTTTCACTTTTTCATAAAACCCCATCTTATAAAAACCGTTAATGCAAACACCAGGCGCTAAAATTAAGAGGTTTTTCAGCCGCCGGCTGATGCGATCGAACCTGCTGGATGTGTCGACCTATATCTTTTTGGTGGCGGGCCTGGTCTGGTTTTTCAGTCGCTCAAGCGTTGCGCTGGGTTATAATTGGCAGTGGTACCAGGTTGGGCAATATCTGATCAGTTTTGACGATGGCCGCTGGCAGGTTGGCCCCTTATGGTGGGGTTTGCTGGTGACATTCAAAATTTCGGGGATCAGTCTTGCTATAGCCTTTTTGCTGGGACTGACAACCGCCTTTATGCGGCTATCCGATTCACCGGTGGCACGCGGTTTGGCGCGTGTTTATCTGGAGTTGGTGCGCAATACTCCCTTGTTGATCCAGATCTTTTTCATTTACTTCGTGGTGGGGCCGGTGCTGGGACTTGACCGAATGCTTGCCGCTATTTTGGCTTTGAGCCTTTTTGAAGGCGCTTATGTGTCGGAGATATTGCGCGCCGGCATCGTTTCCATTGCACCCGGGCAATGGGAAGCGGCCCACAGTCTCGGGCTTAATGCATTCGATACCTATCGTTACGTGATAATGCCCCAGACCCTGCGCCGGGTCTTGCCGCCCCTTACAGGTCAGGCGATTTCACTGGTCAAAGATTCGGCTTTGGTCAGCACCATCGCCATCTATGACTTGACCATGCAGGCCCAGGTCATTATTGCCGAGACTTTTTTAACCTTTGAACTATGGTTCATTGTGGCCGCTATCTATCTGGTGGTGACCATAACCTTGTCCCTTATTGCCAACACTATGGAACAACGGTCTAAAATAGTTGACTGATTGGGCGAGGGTAAAAAAAGAAGGATTCAAGGGGTCGAGGATTCAAGGGTTCAAGTGAAAAGCAAAAAAAACGGAATGATAGAAAGAAATTTGTAACAACCTGGGAAAGATTTTAAGCACCGGTAATGATTTTAAAAAAACCTTGGCCCCTTGAATCTGTGAGCCCATGTATACGATTGAATTGAGAAACACCAAACACTTACATAAGGATTGATCGCGTTGAAGAAAGGCCCGACAGACACCCCGATTGTTATAGTGGAGAAGATCAGCAAGACCTTTGACGGTGGGGTGCAGGCGCTTTGCGATTTTTCCATCGAAGTACAACGCGGTGAGGTGCTGGTGGTGATCGGCCCGTCCGGGGGTGGCAAATCGACTTTTTTGCGGTGCTTGAATGGATTGGAAAGCATCGACAGTGGAACCATTATCATCGATGGTATTGTGCTTAATCAGCGTCGCAAAAATCGTCTTGAAATCCGCAAGGAAGTGGGCATGGTCTTTCAGCATTTCAATCTGTTTCCCCATTTGACAGTTTTTGAAAATATCAGTCTGGCCCAGAGGTTGGTGCGCAAAAAAACAAAACAGGAAGCGGCCCGGACAACCATGGCGCTATTGGAAAAAGTCGGTCTGGCTGAAAAAGCCGAGGCCCATCCGGGACAACTCAGTGGCGGCCAACAGCAGCGCGTGGCCATTGCCCGGGCCTTGTCCATGGCGCCTAAAATCATGCTTTTTGATGAGGCCACCAGCGCGCTTGATCCTGAAATGATCGGCGAGGTCCTGGCAGTGATGAAAACCCTGGCCAAAGAAGGCACCACCATGATTTGTGTGACCCACGAGATGGGCTTTGCCCGAGAAGTCAGCGACCGGGTCGTTTTCATGGAAGCCGGTCGGCTGGTTGAACAATCCGCTACGACGCAGTTTTTTGAAGCGCCCAAAAAAGCACGCACGAAGGCTTTTTTGAGTCAGATTCTGTAAGTTTCAATTTGGAAATGGCATAGCAAACTCTTTTAACGGGAGAATAAAACATATGCGAAAAAGACTGGTGTGGACGGTTTTTGCGGCAATAATCTTGGGCCTTGTTATGACCCCGGGCGCCTGGGCCGGCAAGTTGCAAAAACAGCTTGTGGCCGAGAGCACCATCAATCAGATTTTGAAACGTCGTGCCATTCGGGTGGGCATGGATACTTTCGTGCCCTGGGCCATGAAGGATAAAACCGGCAAGCTGGTCGGTTTTGAAATCGATGTGGCCCGGCGTCTGGCCAAAGATATGGGTGTCAAAGTAGAATTTGTGCCCACCAAGTGGGCCGGCATCATCCCGGCGCTTTTAACCGGTAAGTTCGATGTGATCATCGGCGGCATGGGGATTCGCCCCAAAAGGGCGTTAAAGGTTAATTTCACCATTCCCTATGATTACTCGGGCATGTCCATTGTGGCCCACAAAAAACTGGCCGCCGGATTCAAGACCTTGGCCGATTTCAACCGTAAAGATGTTCAAATCGCGGTAAAGCTGGGCACCACCGCGGCCATGGCGGCTAAAAAATTTATACCAAAAGCCACCCTGCGTCTGTTTGATGACGAGGCCCAGACTTACCAGGAGCTTAGAAACGGCAAGGTCCATGCCGTGGTGGGATCAGCGCCGACTCCGGCCTTTGAAGCGGTCAAGTATGCGGATTCGTTATTTTTGCCTTTGGCTGAGAATTTCACCAAAGAGCCCATCGGGTTTGCCCTGCGCAAGGGGGATTTCGACAGCCTGACTTTTTTCAATAGCTGGATCACCGAGATGCGCGATACCGGTTGGCTTAAGGAAAAACATCGCTATTGGTTTGAGACAAAGGATTGGGCCCGCCAGGTTGAATAACCCCTGACGGGAATGTCAAATTTCAAATGACAAATGTCAAAAAAGAACAGTTTACGGTTTACAGTTGCCGGTTCACGGTTAAAAAAACCAGATTCGTTGGGGTGTCCATTTGAAAACCAACAAACCGCTAGCCGGCAACCGTCAACCGGTAACCGTCAACCGGTATTAAGACGTTTGAAGATAAAGAAAAATAACATAACTGTTCTGGACGGAGTTTTGCTGGCGTTTGTGCTTTTGGTTTGCGGCTATGTGGCTTATCGTCTCACTGTCTCGCTTAATTACCATTGGCGCTGGGATATCATTCCTCAGTATTTGGCCTATTATGATCCTGAAAAAAAGCGTTGGGTCGCCAATCTGCTTTTGCAGGGATTTTTTACCACCATCAAACTGAGTGTCTGGGCCATGTTGCTGGGGCTTTTAATGGGTACGGTGGCCGGGGTCATGCGCACCACTAAGCGGCTTTTTAACCGACTTGTGGGACGTACCTATGTGGAGCTGATTCGCAATATGCCGCCGCTGGTGCTGGTTTTTATTTTTTATTTTTTTGTCAGTGATCAGATCATGCCCCTTTTTGGGGTGGAGGAATTTATCCGCTCCCGTTCCACCGCAACCCAGCATGTCCTATCATATTTTTTCGCCAAACCAGCTTTTTTTACGGCCTTTTTGTCAGGGGTATTGACGGTGGCCCTTTTTGAAGGGGCTTATATCGCTGAAATCGTTCGCGCCGGTATCGCCTCAATTGAAAAGGGCCAGTGGGAGGCGGCCAGGGCTTTGGGGTTTTCCTGGCCACAGCAGATGCGTCATGTCATTATGCCCCAGGCCATCAAACGGGTCTTGCCGCCTTTGGCCGGCGAATTTATCAACACCATCAAGTATACGTCAATTGTATCAGTCATCTCCATCCAGGAGCTGACCTTCCAAGGCATGCAGATCATGGCCGCTACTCGGGTTTCAATTGAAATTTGGCTGACCATTGCGGCCATGTATTTCGTGCTGTGTGCAATCCTTTCCATGGCTGCCCGGCGGCTGGAACAATCTTTGGCCCGCAGTGGCATCTGAGGCTGTGGGGTCTGAAAATTAAAGATTTTTATGATAAAAGATTTAAAAAATATCGAAAAAATCGGTTTTGATGGATGGTTTTTGGATCACCTTGATCCGCAGAGTTTGGTCGGGTTTGACATCGCGCGGGTGATGGCGGTCCATAAAGACCGCTATACCATAGACAATGGTCAAGATGATGTTTTGGCCGAACTTGTCGGAAAAATTTTATTCAGCGCGGAATCTCCCCTTGATTATCCCACCGTCGGCGATTGGGTCCTGGTCAATTTCTATGATGAAAACACCTATGCCGTCATCCATGATATCCTGCCCAGAAGATCCCTGCTTAAAAGGAAGACGCCGGGAAAAAAGATCGATCTTCAATTGATTGCGGCAAATATCGATGTCGCTTTTATCGTCCAGTCGCTGGACGAAAACTTTAATCTCAGGCGGCTTGAACGCTACCTGGTTATGGTTAATGAAAGCAACATCAAGCCAGTTGCATTGTTGAGCAAAAGCGATCTTTTATCGCAAAATGAGATTGAAACCAAAGTCTCTGAAATACGCGAAATAATGCCGACTTTGCTGGTTCAGCCATTTAGCAATGAATATGAAACAGGTTTCAAAAAAGTAAACGCTCTTTTAAAACCAGGGCAAACTTATTGTTTGTTGGGGTCATCGGGTGTGGGCAAAACGACCTTGTTAAACAATTTAAACGGTGAATCCATATTCAAAACAAAGACTGTCCGGCCAAAAGACAGCAAAGGCCGACATGCCACCACAAATCGCCAATTGATAAAGCTTTCTGGCGGAGCCATGCTGGTGGATACCCCGGGAATGCGGGAGTTGGGCAACCTTTTTGTTAAAACAGGCCTTGATGAAACTTTTACTGAAATATCGGTGTTGTCTCAAAATTGTCAATTCAGCGACTGCACCCATACCAAAGAAAAAGGCTGTGCGGTTTTGCTTGCCATTGAAGAAGGCCGGCTATCTTCAAAAAGATATCAGAATTACATCAAGATGAGCCGGGAATCCGTTTATAACGAAATGTCATACCGGGACAAGAGGTTGAAAGACAAGCAGTTTGGGAAATTTGTAAAAACCGTCATGAAACACAAAAAAGCACAGTCACGATAGGCCCGAATTAGCACTTGGCAAATCAAGGGTGCGGACCAAGTGCCCAACCATATGTGGCATCTTTTGGCCCATTGTTTAAGTTTCGTGCGCTTTTGAAACCCGCCTGAGGCCAACAACTCAAAATAACACGCTATTTTTAGAGCCTATCTCAAAAAAAATCTAAACGCCCCTGGCGGCGTTGCAAAACAGTTCAAAATGCTCACATACTACGTGTATGCTCCGCTTTTTCACCGTTTCGCGCCTTCCGACTTCGCCTAAAAGCTTCCGTCTTCGCTTAAAAGCTACGCCGAGACAAGACGCCGAGACAAGACGCCGAGACACGTGCCATGAACGCCTACATTTATTTTGAGATAGGCTCTATTCAGATTTAAACATGGCTAAAAATTTAATCAATTTTAAGATACCTCCCTCTTTGTCCATATCTTTGAAAAACGCCACAGTCGGATTGCGCACACCGGCAGCAACTTCTTTCCATACTCTGGAATTGACGGTAAGCGCCAGATCGGGATCTTGAGGGAATCCAGGTTGAATTTCGGCAACGCCTCTGCGCACATGCACTGTAAAGGCTTCTTTTGTGTCCGGAAACCGAAAACCCGCTTTTATGTTTGCATCAGCACTTTTTTTAGGATCAAGCTTGACTGTCATGGCCTTGAATATATCTGCAAGCGACAGGCTGTGAATCACATCCTTTTGTCTGATTTTCATCATACCGATTGTAAGTTGCCCACGCAATTCCAGGGCCTGGGTCAGGTAATAGTTACGAGCTGTGGCTGAAATTTGTTTTTGGCCAAGTGCTTCCAGGGCATCCGCTTTAAGTTCCCGGACTTTTTTTGCATCCGGATCAAGTTTAAGCAGTTGATCGCAGACCTCCAGGGCCCATTTATAGTTTTTGTCAGCAACTGCTTTTTGGGCATGCTTGTAAAGGGCATTTTTGCCGCCGGCCAGGGTTGCAAAATGGGTGGCTTTTTCTTGCATGGTCAATGGAAAAAGATTGGTTGCATTGCCCCCGAACCAGCCCAGATATCCATCGAAAATTGCCCGCACAGACCATTCAACGGTACCATAATATTCATGCAGATAAGGTTGACGGGCCAGGTGGGCGGGGAGTTTAACCTGTTCGACAATTTCCTGGGGCGTCAGGCCCGCGTTCATTAAGCGGATTGTCTGGTCGTGTACAAACTGAATGGCATCGCGGTAATTGGTGAGGGTTTCAAATATTTTTTCGGCGCCGGCTACCGGTCTCGTATGCGAAGGAACCATATAATCGGCTTTTAACGCACGCATTTTGTCCAGACTTTTTACCCATAAAATGACATCTCGATAGGCGGTGCCGCGAATGGCATAAAGATTGGGGAAAGATTTGTAGAAATTGTCAGCCGGAAGTAACACCTTTTTGTCTGGCAGCCAGACAACAATCTGGTCGGGAGTTTCGCCGGGTGCATGGATCAACACTATTTTCAGACCGGCGATTTCGAGCTCAAGGCTATCTGTGGAAAAAGTATTCGTCGGTGTCAGGGCCGCGATGGTTTTGTTTTCATCAAAGTTTAAAAATGGGCCGATGCCGGCATTGATGAGACCGCCTTCTGGCAATAGTGTACCGAACTGTCGCATAGCCCGCCGATAGGTCGTTTCGCGGGTGATTGTGGCAATGCGGCTCAAATAATATTTTGTGCTTTCATGTGAAATTATTTTTGGCGCGTCATCTCCGGCCAATATCTTTGTCCCATTGGTGTGATCGGAATGATAATGCGTGTAAATGATGGCCTTAACCGGTTGGTCGCTAATTTTATTAAAAGCTTCTTTTACAGGTAGCGCTGCTTCGGCACTTTCCATTCCGTCCACGATAACCACACCGTCCTGGCCGACAAGTAAAATGGCGTTGGCAAGCCCATAGCCAACAGCCACATAAACACCTTCGGTGACCTTGATAATTTCTGGTTTGAACTCCGCGCTGTGGGCCGCAAGGTCCGGATTGGCGCCGGTTTCCATTTTTTGAGGCGCATCGTTTTGGGAGCAGCCCGTTAAGATGAGTATCGCAAGTAAAAAGACAGTGATAAACGGTCGCCCCCACTTTCTTGGCATAACGTATCTCCTTAGTAACTTTTATAAAATGCTGCGGTTAGGCTGGAATAGACGGTTTGGGAATAGCTTCCAGTAACGCTTTTTTCATTAAGTTTACAACCCAATATTTTCGTATTTGCATGTCACCGCAATGACCGGAAACATTATTGGTGATCGCGATTTCCTGGGTCGGCCCCCACCTGATACCCGCAAATCCGAAAAAACCATACCGGTAGGATATTTTTAAATTTTGCTTTATCTTTTATCCCTTACCAGTTATCCTTTTTTGAAAACGTTACAATAGGATTGGCAGCTATTTATGCGCTGCGTTTTCGCCCCGGTTTTTTTGTCCAGAAACCCTTATCCATTTTAAAGCATTCCAAAAAATGTTTTTTATCTCTGAATCCGGTTCTTTGAGCCAAGAATTTCATTTATGCATTTAAAAGGGGGTCGTATGATTGCCTATTGTGGTTTGAATTGTTCAAAATGTGATACATACCTTGCCACCCAACAAGACAGCGCTCGCAAGCGGGAAGAGACCGCCCAAAAATGGTCTAAAATGTATAGGGCTGAAATTGTCGCGGGGCAGATTAATTGCGATGGATGCAAAACCGATGGTACAAAATTTTTCCATTGCAATAATTGCGAGATCCGCAAATGTGGTATTTCCAAAGGAGTGGATAATTGTGCGGCCTGCGACGACTATATCTGCGATACATTGGCAGGCTTTATCAAACTGGCGCCGGAGGCGGGCAGTGCGCTTGAAAGGCTGCGATCAAATTAGAACCTAACTTTAAAAAACTCGAAACACCCCTGGCAACTTTGAAAAACGGCTCAAAACGCGCACATACTGTCGTGTATGCTCCGCTTTTCCCCGCATGCTTTTCCATGGAAATCGGTCCTTTTTAAAGAAAGGCCTTAGGCTTAAAAAAACGCAACGGGTTATTTTTGAAAATACGGATTGATATTCCCAAATTTCAATGATAGGCAAGCACCACTTCATGTGTGTTGGCTGCCGCCTGGATCGAACCGTTCTTGCCGATCTCTTGCGCATCCGCTCTGATTGTAGTAAGCTGCGCAAAAATCCTCGACATAGCCATGGGTATGCACCCAAGGGCATTTCCTGAGGGCATCTGCGTTTTGTGAACCCTTGTGCATCTCGGTCTCGGCACATCTCATTTTATAAAAAACGTTCAAACTATACTTTAATTTCCCGCTTATGGGTTAAGTTCAACTCGTTATATAGCCGGTAAAAGCGGCCAGGAGAAAATAATTGGAACCAGTAAAAGGATTTTTGGAAATTCATCCCAAAGGCTTCGGCTTTTTGCGCGACATTACGAAAAATTTCGAACCATCCCCAGGCGACACCTATGTCCCGCTTACCCTCATTAAAAAACTGAGGCTTACCGAAGGCCTTTCAATCGAAGGCTTGGGCGAACCAGGGGATGCGCGCCAGTCCAATCTAAAACTGGTCCAGGTGGAAAAAATTAATACGTTAGACACGCTGGACTATGCCGACGTCAAACCGTTTTACAATCAGGTGAGCGTCAATCCTTTTGAGCGTTTCCAATTGGCCCAAACCCCGGAAGATACCATGGGCAAAACCCTTGACATGATCGTGCCTGTGGGCAAGGGGCAGCGGGGCCTCATCGTATCGCCACCAAAATCAGGCAAGACAACCATTTTGAAACACATCGCCACATCGATCAATCAGAACCATCCCGACGCCACAGTGTTTGTACTGCTTGTGGACGAAAGACCCGAAGAGGTGACCGATTTCAGACGAGGACTTAAAAACGCTTTTGTGCTGGCCTCTTCTGCCGACAAGCGCATCGACCAGCATATTCGTATAACCAAACTCACCATGAATGCTGCCATGCGGTTTGCCGAAAGCGGTGGTGATGCCGTGGTGCTTATCGATTCTTTGACCCGCATGGCCCGTGCTTTCAATGTCGATACCAACAGCCGCGGCAAAACCTTGTCCGGCGGCCTGGGGGCAAATGCCATGGAGATGCCCCGGCGCTATTTCGGTGCGGCCCGCAAACTGGAAGGCGGCGGCTCGCTCACCAACATTGCCACCATCCTGGTTGATACCGGTAGCCGCATGGATGAAGTCATCTACCAGGAATTCAAAGGCACCGGCAATATGGATCTTTTTCTAAACCGGGATTGCGCTGAAAAAAGAATCTGGCCTGCCATCAATATCAACCAATCCGGAACACGCAAGGAACACCTGCTGCTCACAACGGACGAACTTAATACCATCAATAAAATCCGCCGGACCCTGTCTGGGATTGACGTAGCAGACGCCATGGAGGCTTTTTTGGAAATGATTCCAGGCTGAAGGCTGTTAGGTGTTGCATATGGACCGCGCAGGAGTGCCCGATTCACTCCTACAGCCTACCGCCGCCTGTCTGCCCGCGTAGTTACCTGAAAATGCATTTTATCTTTCCAAACCCCCAATTTTGAGCTAATAAGACCCAAAGAGACTGCAAAACCATCCTGAAAACAATTATCGAACGCGTGAATCGATTTGTCAAAAAACGCGACACAATATCTTCATGAATTTAATGCATCTTGATAATGCCGAATTGCACAACCGGTCAGACGTGCGGTAGGGGATCTCCGGGCGGATTGCCTGCAACAACCCTGACACCTAGAAAAACGAACTATCTTTAAACTTGCGTGGCTATAGGGTAAGCCTTGCTGCGGCATATATTCAGGTCGTATCAATATTGGACAATTCGGCTGAAATCTTGATCATTGATTATAAGGCCCTTGATTGCAAAACGGGTGTTTTAATCTGCGCCAGGGTATCAGATTTTATGAACGTGTTTAGAAAAGGAGCAAGACAATGAATTGGTTTGTCCTAATCGCTGGAATAATTGCCGCCATGACCTGTGTGGGTCACTTTACCGTCGGGCGCAAAGAATTTTTAAACCCGCTGCTTGAGGCGGAGATGGCCGATGTTCCCAAAAAGGTGATGCACTGTGTTTTTCACTATGTTTCGGTTTACCTGGTCGCCTCGGCATTGGTCCTGCTGGCGGTGGGAGCCGGGGTCAAATTCAAATCCGGTACCACGTTTCTGGTCGATTTTATCGCCATCAATTATGCTGCTTTTGCGGTGGTTCAACTGGTGATTGCCTTTAGATCAAAGATTCCCAAACCAATGACCAAATTGTTTCAGTGGGTCTTTTTTGTGCTGATCGCCGTTTTTGCCTGGATCGGCATCGTTTAGAATATGATGCGGCGGCAAGGGCCTATACGAATCGGAAGGACAAAGCGACACCTACGCAGAGATGTGTTTGGATACGACCTGAAATACGGGTTCTAAATTAAAAAAAACCGGAGAAAGCATATGAAAAAAATAGTTGTCTGCGGTTCAACCGGAAAGCAGGGCGGCGCCGTAGTTGAGGTGATGAAAAAATTAAAAGGCTGGGAATTGGTCGGCTTTTCCAGAAATTTAGATCAGCCAAAAGTAAAAGCATTAAAATCGCAAGGTCTTACAATGTTAAAAGGAGACCTTGCAGATTTAGATTCATTGGAAAAAGCATTTGCCGGTGCTGATGGTGTATTTGGATTAACCCAGCCCTGGAACAAAGGTTATACAAAGGTTGATACTGAACTGGAACTGAAACAGGGCAAAAACATCATTGATGCTTGCCTGAAAACCGGTGTCAGGCATCTGGTGTTCTCTTCCGCGGCTCATGCGGAGAACGAGAAAACCGGTTTGCCGCATGTGGATGTAAAAATTGATATCGAAGAATACACCAGAAACAGTGGCGTCGGTTATACCTTTTTAAACCCGGTCCAATTTATGGATAATGTCGGGATGAAGTTTCTGCCGGTGAAAAAGGGAAAAATAAAAGGCTTTATCGATGGCGATGCCAAAGTACCTTATGTCGCTGTGAATGATATTGCTATGTTGGCCAAGACAGCATTCGAAAACGAGCAAGATTTTTACAGCAAAGAGATAGCCCTTATCAGCGATTTGGTATCTGGAGAAGAACTTGCGGCTATTTTCAGCAAGATTAGAAATGAAACATTTAAGTTTAAAGCTGTGCCCAAGTGGATAATCTGGCTGGTATCAAAAGAATTTTATAAGATGCGGCTTAAATTTGAACAGGCAGGAACAGACGCTGAAACGATCAAGCGGTTTAAAAATGGTATTAAAGAATGCCGAAAAATAAACCCGCATATGTTATCTATGGAAGATTATCTGAAAATGAAAGGGTGGGACAAAAAAATCCTTTAGGGGGGGCAAGTTATGGGGCCGATAATCAACCTCTAAGGGGTAACCCCGGTTCCATTTGGT
>Ga0233431_1004334_pt1 | contig 15332 bp, 16 predicted proteins | sample SI_118_April2016_FD_179867 | JGI IMG/M metagenome (GOLD analysis project Ga0233431, IMG submission 179867) | Seawater microbial communities from Saanich Inlet, British Columbia, Canada - SI_118_April2016_200_MG | ecosystem: Environmental > Aquatic > Marine > Inlet | place: Canada: British...
CGCCTTTACAACTGTTAGTTTTTTTGATGAGATAAGCTTCATGTGTCTTTAGTGTACAACAGAATAGGAGAAAGGCCATGCAAGCCCAATCGCCTCTATCTCCTCAACAAGAGGGGGTTGAACTGGTCGTAATTTCAGATTTACACCTAGGAGGTCCACTTACTCAAGTTATCCCGCTTTTGCGAATGCTAAAGAGTCTAAAGCTTCGAAAAGATGGAGTTCTTCTGATTAATGGAGACCTTCTCAATCTCCATGGCAAAAGACTCGCCGATGTCGCAGCTATAGCTCTTCTGCCAGGACATGTAGAGGTACTTGCAAGGATTGCTGAAATAGCAATAACTCACAAGGTTGTAGCCGTCGCTGGCAACCACGACCCAATAGTAGACCTTCGGGAAACACTACAATTTCTAAGCTCGACAGAACTCTTCGGGCGAGACCTGTCAGGGCTTCGGATGATTGAATTCCGAAGAAAACCCTGGATATGGTATTCCAATGGCCACAAACTAGTAGCAGTCCATGGCCATCAATTTGATAACCCCGTTGTGACACACAGCCGCTTTGCACCAATCGTAACCCGAGTGTTCGAATGGTTGGTTCGCAGAGATATAGGCAAGAAGACCATTACAAAATGGCTTTCTCGAGTTGTCTCTCCGTGGTCTGCTAAAAAAGAAACCTTTATAGAGGCAGCTCTCCAATTCGCCGAAAATGAAAGCGCACACATCCTTCTGTGTGGGCACCGGCACGATGCTGAAGCTGAATGGAGAGAACACCAAGGAAGACATATTCTTCTTGTCGACCTCGGATGCTGGACCGATCGCCCACCAACGTGGGTAACTATCGCAGATGGTGTTCTCCGTTTGCACGGCCTCCCCTCGTTCTTTGCTTATTCTCAACCAACAATACGAACTGAAGTGCCCATAAAATGGAGCGCTGTAACCTGACCTCGCTTTTCGAATAAGCGGGGTCTTCGTCTTTTTAACTATTTATTTGTTTACCGCCAACAAACCGTCGGTACAGCAATGGCACAACAAATAACGTTAAAATTGTAGAAAATGCTAATCCCCAAATAATAGCAGATCCTAAGCCTCTCCAAAGTTCGTCACTTAATGTGACAGGTAATATTCCAAAAATGGTTGTAACCGTTGTAAGTAAAATAGGCTCTAATCGGGCTTGGCCAGCAGAAAGAATAGCAGTATCTATATCTTGTCCCTCTTTTCTGTTGCGGTTAATTTTATCTATTAAAATAATCGCGTTATTCACTACAATCCCAGACAACGCCACTATTCCAATAATCCCTGGGAAACTAATTGGTAATCCTAATATCGCCAAACCTGGGAATACACCAATTAATGCAAGCGGAATTGTCATAATAATAATAAGCGATTGCTTATACGATTTAAATTGCAATACCAGTAATGCAAAAATCAAAAATATTGCCAAAAACATAGCTTGGAACATATCTTGATACGATTCCTGCAAATCTTCGTCTTCTCCGCCTAGCTTAATATTGTAGCCTTCCGGAATCGTCATTTCTTCCATCTGTTCTCTTACCTGGTCAAAAACAGCAAGTGGGGTTGTTTGCTGAGTGGTACTCCCGGTAATTCTTACAATTCGTTCGCTGTTTTCGTGACTTATAGAAGCCCGCGAATTTTCTAAACGGATATCTGCAAACGTGCTTAATGGAATATCTCCTTGCGGGGTAGCAATAGTAAGCGACTCTATGGTTGTAATATCTACTCTATTTGTTTTACCTGTTGTTACCCGCGGGTCGAGTGCATATTTTACGACCACATCCACATCGTCTCCTTGGCTGCTTAATTCTGTAGCCTGGATTCCAGTAATCGCATTTCTTAATGTAAATGCCAATTGAGATGTTTGCACACCATATAAACTCGCTTTATCTCTATCTACATGAATAACAAACTGGCCATTTGTTTCGATAACAGATGACTGAACATTTGTGGTTTCTGGAATATTTTCTACAATGTTTTTAAACTGGCTTGCCAATGATTCTAAGGTTTGTAAATCCTCACCACTTATAACTATTTCTACTGGCGACCCAGTTGGTGGGCCAGCGCCAAGCTCTTGGATAGTAACATCTGCGTCCTGAAAATTTCTAAATATTTTTTGATACTCTTCCGATATTTCGTAGCTCTTTTCTTTTCGATCATCTACCAAGTTCACTTGTATATTTGCCACATGACCGTTGGTTCCAGATCCAATAAAACTTCCTGCAGAAGAAAGAGAGCCAACGTTCACAAAGAAATTTTCTATCCTATCGTCTTTCTGCAATTCCACTTCTATTTGTTTTACTATTTCAGACGTTTCTTCGAGTGGTGTTCCGATTGGTTTTTCGATATTCACAAACATAAATGGAATATCTACTGGCGGGAACATAATAACTTTCAATGCGCCCATCGAAGGCAATGCTAAACTCACTACAAATCCAATAGTAATAGCAAGATAAAACTTTTTACGAGATTTTTTATTGGTAAAGAATTTGTTAAGCCGAGCATGATAGCGATTTCGTAATGAATCGAACACCCCTGCAAAAGAAATCCATCGTTTACCAAATTTTGAGGTGCTTTTCTTTCTTAAAGAATACCCGTAAAACAAAGCATTAAAGGTAGTAATAACTGTTAAAGCAATAAATAACGACGCTACCAGCACAATTGTTACAGTAACAGGAATAGCCCGAACATATTCTCCCATAATACCACCCATCAACAGCATTGGAACAAAAGCAAACACCGTTGTAAGCGTTCCAGACATTAATGGATATTGAAATTCATGGATAACAGCAATCGCGGCATCTTTCGGAGATTTACCAGAACGAATTTGTTTGCTGATTCCTTCGTTAATAACAATTGTGCTATCAACCAAAATACCTAATGCCAATATAAGAGAAAACAACGAAAGCCCGTTTAATGAATCTCCCATGTTCATGAGTACTGCGAACGTAATTAAAAATGTAAGCGGAATAGCAAGCCCTGCAGAGATGGCTTCTTTCCAGCCAAGGAACAGCAATAAAATAAGCACCACAATAATAATCGTCTGAACTCCGCTTTTAGAAAGATTACCGATATCGTTTCTCACAAATTCTGCAAAATCGAGTGTTGGTTCTATTACTAAATCTGCTGGTAATCCATTTGCCCGCTGGTCTTGTATTGTTCGGTTTACTTTATCGACAACCTTCGTAATATCTCCACCTGGAGACTTAAAAATATGGACCGTAACAGAAGCCAGAGGATCGCTACCGCCAATACTAAACCGTGAGATCCCTGTAGGTTGAGAGAACCCGTCTGTTACCCGCGCAACATCTTTCACAACAATCGGGACATTGTTCTTGCTGGTGATTGGAGTTGTTTGTACTTCTTCTGCGCTTTTTAAACGGCCAGCAAACCGAATAGTGTATTCAGCGCCAGCTGTCTCTATAGACCCAATAGGGATATCGCTATTAGCGGTTTGAATCGCTTGCGTTACCTGAGTTAAAGCAAGTCCAAAAGAATCGAGCTTTGCTTTATCTACCACCACTTGAATCTCTGGATTCTGACCACCTAAAATTTGAATACTCGAAACATTCGGGATTCTTTCTATGTCGGTCTTCATTTCTTTTGCAAACTGCGTTAGCTGCCATACTTCGTACGGCCCACTTACTGCCAACGTTAACACCGGATCATCTTGGGCAGTAATCTGGCGGACAATTGGATCTTCGGCATTCGACGGTAATTCTCGTTTTGCTTCGTCTACTTTATCTCGCAAATCGCTTATCTTTTCTTTTGGATCTGCTTTAATATCGAACTCAACAAAAACACTCGAAACACCTTGACTCGAGCTTGAAGTTATTTCTTTTACGTCAGCAAGACCTGCAAGTCTGTCTTCTATTGGCGAGGTTACTAATTCCTCGACATCTTCCACCCCTGCCCCAGGAAAAACCGTTATAACAGTAGCAAAAGGAATATTCACTTCTGGGTTTGATTCCTTTGGAATCTGGAAAACAGCGCTGCCTCCAAAAACCAAAATAGTTGCAACAATAATGAGAGTGAATCTACTATTGTGGACAAAAAAGTCCCAGATTGTTTTTTTATCTTTTAGCATACTTATTGTGCTTCTACTCTTTCGCCTGTCTCAAGCCCACGTACCGAAGATATAATTTCTACTGTATCTGTTAACCCATCCAAAACTTCTACCTGGTCTCCAATAACAACTCCCAACACAACACCTTGGTCTTCTACCATACCTTCTTCGTTCACTAAAAACACCGAGGCTTGATCTTGTCCAACGCGAACCGCTTGGAGCGGCAAGAAAAGCGAATTTGTTTCTTTGGCTGTTTCGGTAAACTCTATTGTAACATCTACAAACTGGCCTACAACCAATGGCAAATCTTGGGAATTATCTATCGCAATTAATACCTCTACTTTTTTGGTAAGCGGATCTATGCTCGGCGAAATGTTTGTAACAACACCTGTATACACGTCTTCTATAACAACTGAGGAGCCTTTGTCTATAACAGATCTTTTTGTGCTGTCTATAAATGCCTTTACCTGCAAACCGTCGGTATTAACAACAGACGCCACAAGCGCCCCAGGAGAAACGAGCTCACCAGCCTTTAGTGTCAACGTTGCAATAGTGCCAGCTATTGGCGACCGCACTATTGTTTTAGAAATTTGTGCCTGAACAGCAGCAACAGATGCTCGGGCGCTTTTTATTTGGGCTTGATGAGAAAGAACGCCACCTTGCGCTTGCTGAAGCTGAGATTCTTGCGCCTGAATTTGCTCTGCAGTTGCACCAGCAAGGGTAAGTTCGAGCTGCTGCTGTGCAAGAGCTAATCCACTTTCTGCTTGAGTTAGCTGTGTTTCTACTCCAGCTATAATACTATTATTAGCAGCCTGTAAGGCGGCAATCCCCTGGTTACTGCCATCGGTTATGGTTATAAGTGCATCTACAGAAGCTTTTTCTGTTGCAAGATTTACAGCGTCTACCGATGCCAATCGAGAAGAAATCGGGATTTGATTTAATACATCTTTCACTTTTTGAAGTGCCGACGAAACAGCATTAAGCGCTGTTGCTCTGTTCTGGTTTGTTGGATCATTTTGAGCACCAGATACAAGCCCCTTAGCTCCACCTGTCATAAGGTAAAGGTAATCTTTCCATATAACTCCTCCATTTTCACCGCCAAGAAGTTCTAACACTGCCACTGCCTTTGCATTTTCTATCTCTGTTACTTCGTTTAAAAGAAGATTGCTGTACTGAACATAACTTAACCATGCTAATGAATCTGTTGCGCTAGTTACCGATTGAGCGGCGGATGTTATAGCACTTGCGTAAGCATTCTCGATATCTGTTGCTGCTTTTTCTTTTGTAAGCTTTAAATTATTAGTTACATTTTCAAAAGATTTTTCCGCACTTGCAACCTGAGTACGGGCAAGATTAAGCTGCTCTTCTGTTGCTCCGTTTTGAATATCTTGTAATCGAGCTTCTTGGGCTGTTACACCAGCTTCAACCTGAACAGAAGATGCCTGCAAACTTTCTAATTGAGCACTTGCTTGCGCCAGCTGCGCAGATAATGCAGCGCTATCGAATCTTGCCAAAACTTGCCCTACTCGAACCTGTTGCCCAAGTTCTGCTGGAACAGAAATAATACGAGCACCAACCTCGCTTCGTAATTCTACCTGTTCTAATGATTCTACCTGACCAGCTGTCTCTACTCTAAACGAATCTCCAGTATGCTGCTCTATATTAAGCAACGAAACTTTTTTAATTCTTTCTTCTGGTTTTTCTGAAGGCGCCTCCGAGCCAGCAGAAACACCCCAAATAATAAGGATTGCTGCTAGTACAATTAATGGGATAAACACCTTTGGTTTCACAAAAAACGCCGAAAAAGACATATTTTTAGCTATTATTATACAAAAAATCAACTTTCTACGTTACCACATAAAAACTTGTTTTGTCAATTGAAAGAGGCCCATAAACATGAGCCTCTTCGTGCTTTTTTATATAATTTTAGCTACTTAGCGAGTGCTCTATATACCCACATGCCAATTATAGCCCCTACAATTGGGCCTAAAATGTAGTACATATTTACCGATCCAACAGCAACGGCAACCGCAGGATTTATTAGGCCATTTGCAACAGTTCCAGAAATCATCGCCCCAAGGAGTAGCGAACCACCTACCACCAATCCTGCAGCCTGATCAGAAACCTTTTTGTGCATAACTGCTGCAATCCCAAAGGCTAAGAAAAATGCTCCCATAACTTCTGCCAGCCCAACGATACTTGTACTTTCTACTTGCATTGCAAGCGGAGCAAGTAAAAAAGCTTTTCCGATCGCAAGCGCTAAACCAGCGCCAGCAAACTGGGCTATTAAATATCCTACGGTATCTTTAGGGTTTAATCGCTTTAAAGAAAATGCCGCAATAGTTACTGCTGGGTTTAAATGCGCGCCAGATATTGGCCCAATAGTATACACAAACAATCCTAACACCAATCCAGCCACAAGTGGTGTTGCAATCCTTAGCCCCAAACCTAACGACAATACAATTGCAAATGCGAGTGCAAATGTACCAATAAGCTCTGCAATATATTTTTTCATAAGCGTGAGTGTTAATTCTTTCAATTATTAATACCGAACATTTCGAATAGTTTTACCTTTCTTTTTTCGATGTTTTTTCTTTGCCATCTTTTTCTTCTTGCCCATAGAGATATTTTAGGTATATGGTAAGTGTATACAACCAACGTAACAACAGTCAATATGCCTCGAAACAAATTAAAAAGATTCTCTGAAACAAAAAAAATGGCCGCGATTATAGAACACACAGATGCTGGTGCAAAAGCAACAATTTTAGAATGGATTAATCCTGGCAAAAAACTTGTTATAGAACTTGGATGCGGCAGCGGTGAATACGCCCTTTCGCTCGCAGAACAAAACCCAACAAACCAATATATAGGAATAGATATTCAAGGCGAACGATTATGGTATGCCGGTAAAACAGCAGAAGAAAAAAAACTTTCGAATGTATTATTTTTAAGAACAGATATAACCTACTTGTTAGATTTTTTTAATAAACATTCTGTTGATGAAATTTGGCTTACCTTTCCAGACCCTCAACCAAAAAAGCGAAATGCAAAAAAAAGGCTTACTGCTCCTTTCTTTTTAGAGCTTTATAAAACAATACTTAAACAAGAAGGAATAGTTCATTTAAAAACAGATAGTAAGAACCTGTTTATCTACACCAAAGAACAACTAAAACTTCTTAAGATTAAACCCTTACAAAAAACAACTAACATTCGGAGGCAAAAAAAAGACTCTGCGCTTGCTATAACAACTTATTTTGAGAATAAAAAAAGAGCAGAAGGAAACAACATTCGCTATCTGTCTTGGTCTTTTTCTCAAAAAACTTCTCCGCCATCACTTTTTTACAAGATACTTAGGTTTTTTTCCAGAAAGCACCGCTAAAATATTCTCTGCAGCTATAAGGCTCATGGCTTCTCTCGCTTCTTCAGTTGCAGAGGCGGTATGAGGTGTAAGAATAACATTTGGTAATTTAGCCAGTCCTTTTGTAAGCTTTGGTTCGAACTCAAAAACATCTAACGCTGCTCCACGGATGGTTTTATTTTTTAATGCGGCTACAAGTGCTTTCTCGTCTATTACTGGGCCTCGAGAAGTATTTACAAGCAATGCGGATTTTTTCATCGACCTAAACTGACGAGCACCAATTAAATGATGCGTAGAATCGAGAAGCGGGACATGAATACTTACAATATCTGACTTCTTTAGTAATTGAGGAACCGCTTCGAAAGTAGCTTTTACTCTTTTTTCAAATGTCTTATCTTTTTTGATATCAAAATACACTATATCCATTCCAAAACCTTTGTGCATAATGTCTGCAACAGCAGAACCGATTCTCCCTAAGCCTACAACCCCAAAGGTCTTACCTCTTAGCTCTGTTCCTAATAACAACATCGGCTCCCAACCTTTATAACTCCCTTTGCGGGTAAAGCTATCTGCCTCTGCAACTCTTTTTGCCAAAGCAACCGCCAAAGCAGCTGTATGTTCTGCTACAGACTGAGTAAGCACACCTGGGGTGTTGGTTACCGGAATTCCAGCTTCTGCAGCAGCGTCTATATCTATGTTATCGTACCCAACAGCATAATTTGAAATTACCTTTAAATATGGATTGGCTGCCAAAACTTTTTTATCTATTTTATCGGTCAGCAAACACAAAAGCGCATCTGCCCATTTCACGCCCTTTATTAATTCCCTTCGAGGAATAACTTGATCTTTCGAATATACGCGAACCGTATGCTTTTTTTGAAGCAATTTTAATCCACTCTCTGGAATTTTCCGAGTTACAAACACATTCGCCATACCTTTTGTTTTAGTTCTTTATTTAGAAATAAAAAATCCCAGAGCTGCTAAAATTGCAGCTATAATAATTCCGATAATAGGAATAATAATTCCTGCTAGAGCAAGCTTTTTTCCGGTTGCACTTGGGTCTTTTTTTATTTGAGATAATGCAATAATCCCAAAAATAATTCCAAGTGGACCAAACACAAATGCAAATATGAGCGAAAGAATCGCCATTACATTTGTATGAGGAGCAACAGCAGATACGGCATTTACACTTCCATCACCTGGGTTACTATATTTTTTCTTCTTTTTTTCTTCTGCCATATGTAAGAAATAATGAATACTTAATATTCAAAGTATATCACATCTTTGCACCACAAGCAGTGAGTACATCTATTCCTTTACAAGAGAAAGTTGGAGATTAAATTGGATCTCGTCTTTTATTGCTTTATCGCCGATCTCTTGAAATATGGAACCCGAATCAAAATTAATATCCCACATTGTTCTGTCTATCTCAAAGTCTGCTACTGCAGTAATTTGATTATCTGCTTCTGTAATTTCTACAGGAAATGTGATGGAATTCGAAATATCTTTTATTGTTAAATCTGCCATCACAGTATATGCATTATCTCCTTCGGCTCCCAAGATATCGGTTAAAGACAATATAGCAGTTGAATATGTTTCTACGTCAAAAAAATCAGCAGAGGCAAGATGCCCTAAAAAACGAGTGTTCGATGTAGCTTCTGAAATTTGAGTCATATCAATAGTAAAAACTCCTGTTGCTTCTTCGCTTGTTATTTCGACTGATCCTTGAACTGGAACAGTGCCAGAATGATTACTACCAACAATACGTTCAGCAGACCAACCAAGAGTTGTATTTTCCTCGTCTACAACATACGTTCCGTCTCCTAGCTGAGAAACAAATGAAAGATTCGCTGAACCAGTGGCAGATTGAATCGGCGGGGTGTTGTCAGAAACCGTGGGCGTTTGTTGTGCTCTATTATTTAAAGAGATAGCAATAATTACAATTGCAACAAGAACAACAAATCCAAATATTTTTCCGTGAGTACTCATATATATATAAATTAATTACACATTCACATCAGTGTATCATAATTAAAAGTTTAATCAAAATATTAAACAAAAAAAACCCGTTGCCATGCAGTCACACAGCAACAGGAGGGCTATCGAGTTGAGGAATTCGCTTAGCTCGAGCAAGGCGATGGTTCCTAAACCATGCATTTCCCGTAACACGAACTCGATTACTCCCTTTGAATTCCCGAGGGAACGTTATATCGTCGAAGCAAGAAGCAGATTGTCTTTCAAGCTCTGCGACTACAAGGCCGCCAAGCTTATCGCCCTGAAAGATATCTACATCCCAACCGTCGATCTTGTATCGAATTTTCTCGAGCATGTACTTAGCTCGAGAGACAAAGAACGCTGAAAGGCCATAAAAGAACGGAATCTCGAACTGAAATTTTTCTCTTTTCTTTTCAGATCGAGATTTTACGGTTAGATATGCCTTCCCGTGAGACGTTACTCGTATCCGAACATACCCGTAATATGCTTGTCTAATCCAAATCCCATCTCCTTCCACTCTTGATTCGTCGAAGCCTATAACAACAAACCTCTCTTCATCCTCCCACATGAACACCGGCACGGACCTTTACTGTTTGGCATTTACGATCACCAGTACTCAACGTACGATATTGTAGAGTTCTCGTACAATACCAAAAAAACAGTTTTTCCGCAACAAAAAAAGGGGTTTTATAGATCAACCCCAAAACTTCAAACATCAGAAATATTTTTAGAAATACAGCCCGTAGAGCATATAGATTCCAGCCAAAACAAGAATAATAGTACTTATAGAAAGGAATATCGAATCCCGCCATGCACGTGCAACTTTTATCATACTCGAAGGAGACACAAGCAATACAATCCCCTTCAAGAGTGCGAGCCAACCGACGATTGTTACAACAACTCGCCAGTCGCTAGCCCAGATATTATGGCTTATCACCATCATTAAACCAATAATAAGAGAAATAACACCGGCAAAATACAACAAAGCTGCGTTTTTTGAAAACCCCTTTGTGTACTCCTTAATGAAATTTCTGTTGATTAAAATCGAAGCACCAGCAATAACCAAATACCAAGCTACAACTTTACCAAGAAATATGGAAAGCTCCATAGTGTATAAAATATAAAACGAATAAAATTACGTTTATATTATATCACAAAATATGCTTTATTGTCCCAGAACCAGAAACTTTCTGGTTTATATGAGCATCTCCCTTGTAAAACACTGTTCCGCTTCCGCTGATGGTAGCGTTTAAAGACTCTTGAGCTTTTACCTCTGCTTTTCCAGATCCGCTAATAGTGACGGTAGATATTTTGGTGTCTAAATTAAAAGATTGAAGTTTTCCAGACCCGCTTGCAACAAAACTTTGAGAGCGTGCTGTTCCACTAAGCACAACTTTTCCAGACCCCGAAATGGTAGTACTTATATTACTTACTGCAATATCGGCATTTACATTTCCAGAACCACTAATATTAAACGATAAGTTGTCGGAGGTAATTTTAGACTGTCCTATAATAGACCCTGAGCCGTTTATCGAAATAGCTTTTACTTCTTTCATTGTTACCCACACGTTTATTGCCTCTGTAGGATCTAAACACGGCACACCAGCCTTTGGGCCTATCTCTAAAACATTCCCTTTCACTGTTACTTCTAATTGCTGCAAAATATTATCGTCTGTCTCTACCCGCACCGAAAATTCATCTGCTTGGGTTAAGAATAAATCTCCTTGGCCTCGAAGTGTAACGCTATTAAAATTCTGCAATTCTTTCGATTCAGTTAAAATATTCCCAGAGCCATCTAAACAATTTAAAAAACCAGTAGCGGTTAAATTAATACACCCGGCAAGAACAAATGGAAGCAACAGCACTCCAGCGATCAAAGAATTTTTTTTCATAGTATCTTCACCTTACCGGAACCATGTTCTTTGTAAAGAGTATGTTATACTTTTAATTACTATGAATAAAAAATGTATTATCTTTTTAGGTGTCGCGGTCGTTATTGTTCTTCTTACAACAGGTTGCACACAAAAAGAATCTTTGCCTGTATCTCAACAAACTCCAGATAACCCAGTTTTGCCGCTAGCAGATATTCCAGAAGAAATTATTAATACCCCTCTCACCGCGCATTTTGCGGAGATGTTAAATGTGTTTCAATTTCAAGCAAAAATTCCATCGCCGTTTAATATTGAATATATCCCAGAAATAGAAAGCATAAATATATACGATCCAACCGTAGAGGCAGCTACTGCGCGCGAGCAGTCTCAAATATTTATTCGATATTTTAGAGCAAGCAGATTTCTTACACTGTCTACGGTTACCATTTTCGAACAAGAAAAAACCACAAGCAATAATCATGCTGCCACGAGGTATGACATAGAAAAAAAACCAGGAGTTGCAAACTTTCCTTATCAGCCCTCGTGGAGAAACGAACGCCACGATTTAATAGATATTCGGCTCGCAACCACAAGTCCGACCTATTTTTATGTAATAGCCCGCAATCCAGATTATCCAAAAGAAAAATTCGAAGAATTCGTGAACAACATTGTATATTATACCGACACCGCAAGCTATACCGATCCGTTAGTTGATACAGACAAAAGAGAAATAACTAAACCCTTCGGAATACATATCACCTCAGAAACATCACCAATTCAACCAGAAAAGTTTAGTGGGTATCACACAGGAACAGATTACGAAATTCTTTCTGGAGAGGCAGATAGCAATGTTCCGGTCTTTGCCATTTGTGGTGGACCATTAAAGACAAAAAAAATAGCCCAAGGATATGGCGGACTAGTTACGCAGAACTGTTTATTAGACGACAAAGATATTACCGTACTGTATGGACATCTTTCGTTGGATAGTGTGCTTAAAGAAGCTGGCGAATTCCTCATTCCTGGAGAAGAGATAGGCTTTCTTGGAGCCGGAGGGACAGAAGAGACCGATGGCGAAAGAAAACACCTTCACTTGGGGATAACAAATACTTCAAAAGAAAATATTCGCGGATACGTAGAATCAAAAGAAGAGCTTAACCAATGGATAGATCCAGAATTGCTTTATCTATAACCACTAACCTCTAAAAAACACAAAGAATACGGTGCCTAATACAAGCAACACTGTTAAACCAACCGCACCAATTAAGATTGCTTTTTTGTGGGAACTTGATTCATTTTTATCTTTATTTTTACTAGCAATAATTGGAATAAACACCGCCGCCCAAATAGGAATCATTGTAGCTATAGATGAACCACTATCATCGCCACTTCCACCGCCGCCTTTTCTGTTAAGCAACACAAATACTATTGTCCCTATAACCGCTATTACGGTTAACCCTACTGCAAGAATTAATAAACCTTTCTTTTTTCCTGAAATTTCTTTTTTTTCGAGATTTTTTTCTTCTGATGGCTGTTCGCCAGAAGAGGAAGGATGAATTGCATTATCCATAGAATAAATCAAAAATAATAATCTTATTAGTATACTCCTTTGTGTACAAATGATAAAACCTGTCTCTTTTTTTACTAAAACAAAAAAGGCCGCCGTTCGCTCTGATGCTACTTGGCGGTCTCTGCAGACAGATCAACTCTTTGGTAAGAGCCGATCCATTCCACCCAAAGCCTCGACTTGCTCTGTGATGCTACGAGCAATGGCCTGGATGTCTTCTTCTCGGGCGAACGGTCTTCCAAGTTTTGTGTTCGGTACTACTTGTGAAGGCGAGAAAGCCCTTCGCACAAGTTCCTCCACAAACCCTGGAAAATCCGTCCACTCGTCGGCGATGCTGACAGCAGCTTGGGTTGCAGCCTCTAAGAATCTCTTGGCGTAGCCAAGGTACTCATCAGAAGCAAACAGGCAGTGGAACGGATCCACTTCATTCCAAGCCGCAAGCACGACTTCGCCGATTGTCCCCCACTCCTGGATAAAGCACGAGACCGCTGCCTCGGCCATGTCTCCAGTGTCTGAGATGTTCGACGTACTGAGCCAGTTCATGGTGTTTCCTTTGTGTTGGTGGGTTTGCGAGACATGCTATCAAACCCTAAAAACCAACCAGCAAAGGCCATACACCAGCTCAATTCGAGTGAAAACACGATACCACCGTTTCCTAATAATGTCAACTACTGTTTTGGAGGTATTTTAGAGTGTGTTATAATCGTGAAATGAGCAATAATAAAAAAATAATACTCGTTTTGTTTGTGCTGCTTATTGCAGTAGGATTCATTATTTATACAATAGAAAATAAAGGAAGAAATACTATTACTAAACTAGATACCACAGTTACAGACTCAAATACTGCTACCGCCTATTTTGCCGGTGGATGTTTTTGGTGTGTAGAAAGCGACTTCGAAAAACTTCCAGGAGTAATAGAATCTATCTCCGGGTATATGGGAGGAACCGAACAACAGCCAAACTACGAGCAAGTTGCCTCTGGTTCAACATCTCACAGAGAATCTATAAAAGTTCTGTACGATTCAACCCAGCATTCATACGAAGAGCTTGTTCTTCATTACTTTAAACATGTTGACCCTACAGACGACACAGGCTCTTTCTTCGACAGAGGCAACCAATATGCACCTGCTATTTACTACCAAACCGAAGAAGAAAAAACAGCAATAGAGAGAGTTGTTAAAAACTTACAAAAACAAATGGTATATAAAAAACCAATTGTGGTAGATATACAAAAAGCTGGCGAATTCTGGCAAGCAGAAGATTACCATCAAGATTATTACAAAAAAAATCCCCTTCGATACAAACACTACAGAACAGGCTCCGGCAGAGATGCGTATCTTGAATCTATTTGGGGAAATACTGATTCTATGCCACAAGACGAAAATAGTAAACCAGTGACTTCATCTCCCACAAACAACCGCTGGCAAGATTATACAAAACCTTCTCAAGAGGAACTTAAAAGAACGTTAGAGCCTTTGCAATACAACGTTACCCAAGAAGAAGGCACAGAAACGCCGTTTGAAAACGAGTATAATTCTAATAAAGCAGCTGGCATTTATGTAGATATTCTTTCTGGGGAGCCGTTGTTCTCTTCTACCCATAAATACAAATCTGGAACCGGCTGGCCTTCGTTCTGGCAACCCATAGACGAGCAGTTTATTGTAAAGAAAAAAGATTTCTTTTTAATTTTTCCAAGAACAGAAATTCGATCCCGCTATTCAGATTCACATATAGGGCATGTATTTGATGACGGCCCAGACCCAACCGGACTAAGGTATTGCATGAATTCAGCAGCAATGAGATTTATTGCGAAAGAAGACATGAACAAAAAGGGATACAGCGAATATCTTTCTTTGTTTGAATAAAAATAAAAAAACAGGGAAATAAAACATCCTGTTTTTTTATTGGCAAATTCAAATTGTTATTATTTTACTTTTTTAACCCCGGGAACATAATTTTTAAAATCTCAAACGAAACATTCCTCCGCTTCCCTTCTAATGGAAATTCATTCCAACTAAAATCAGGTGAGGTATTTATTTCAATAATTCGATACAAACCTGGCGTCTGCTGAGAAAAAATATCCTTAGACATATAATCTACGCCACCAAGTTCCAATCCAGGAATACTCTGCATCACCTTTAACATAATTTTTTTCACACTCGGATGAATACTGTCGGTAATGTCTATTGTATCGCCACCTAACTCCATATCAGAAGGCGTAGGCGGGTGCAAAAAAATTCTTTCCTCTTTTTTTGGAACAGAAACAATAGATAATTCTTGAGCCGAAAGATACTTCTTTAATTCAGCTCCAACTTGAATACATTTATAGGTATCAATCTTTTTTCTAATAACATTTTTATTTTTTTCTTCTATCAATTTTCTAATAGAAGATTCTCCATCACCAACAACGTTTGCTGGTAGCCGATGAATAACACTTAAAATTTTCTTACGAGTTACAAGAATTCTA
>Ga0233431_1004335_pt1 | contig 15327 bp, 6 predicted proteins | sample SI_118_April2016_FD_179867 | JGI IMG/M metagenome (GOLD analysis project Ga0233431, IMG submission 179867) | Seawater microbial communities from Saanich Inlet, British Columbia, Canada - SI_118_April2016_200_MG | ecosystem: Environmental > Aquatic > Marine > Inlet | place: Canada: British...
GGACTATAGATGACTGGTTGAAACTATAGTCACCTGATAAACCTGCCGGACCCATAATAGAATTTTTCCCATCTATTGTGGGCATACCGTCACAACTCACTCCGTCTGAAAAATCTTGAGGGCAATCAGGTGGATAAGGATTGGGGCAACCTCCTGGATATTCTTCATTTTGCCTGAACCACTCGCGATAGCTATACTCATCGCATAGTCCAAAAGTATGGCCTAATTCGTGGGCTGTTACAAACAAATCATTAGATTCGCTCACTATACCTAGGCCTCCGGTTGTCCAGCCAACCACATCGTTGATGCCTTCTGGGGCGATATCCCCGTCTGTCAACCCGATATAGCGATCTCCAGGCATTTGCTCTAAACCGAATTCCACCAGTTCATAGACAAGTTCGCTGCTATCCAGTTGGGCATCGTCCAGCCCATTTTCTAGTAAGATGACATCTACTGTGAAATAATCTTGGATGCCCGACGCGACAATAAAATTTTCAGCCTGCTGCCAAGCCGCACTTTCAAATGCATCGCGTCCAGACTGCCAATGTAAAGGGATAAAAACCATTACGAAATTTGGCAGTGGCGGCGTTGATGTAGGCAGGTCAGTCGGCGTAAGTGTTGGCACAATGGTTGCAGCGACTGTAGGTGTTATGGTCGGCGGCGGCTTGAGTGTAGGCGATGGCGTTGGGGTGCTGAAGAGCGGCAGGTTACTAAGTGATGGAAGAGTATCCCAACGTAGGCCAGCAACAATCACCAATACAACCAACGCTAACAACAACAGACCATTGTCACATAACCAGCAAACCAGACTCTCTCCTCTCGGATCGCGTTCCACGATATAATGATGCTCCTATCCTTTGATCTCTATAAATTCAGTCCTACTTTTGCATATCACAGATAATGTTATCGTCCTTATGGATTTATGCAGCGGATAGTTATTCCTTTTGTCTCACCAGTCCACATATCCCATTGATTTAAAAGATCAGTATTGCCAGATATTCCCGGGTCAGCAACATATATCAAGGTTATGTCCCTCAGTTGCATTTGGGAGAATACATCGCTTAATACTAAATCATCGTTCGTATCAAATTTCCCATCTCGACCAGCATCAGGATCATGAGGATAAGAATCTCCAAATATTACGAGGTACCGCTTTGCGTCTTCTCGCCAAGCAATTGTGGTATCTGTATAACTTTCGTATATCACACGGGCATATGCTTCAGGAGCGTCACCGCCATGGGCAAGTGCAAGTGAGTCTATTGCCGTCTGAACCTGATCAATGTCACCAGATATAGGTTGATAAAGCCGATAGGGAAAATCGATGTAATCCGAGAATCCCGCTACACCAAAATGTTCGCTACCCAAACGGGAAGAAATCGTTTTCATCAGTGTGGTTGCATCGGCCTTAGCTCCATCAATCATCCCAGCCATGCTACCACTCTGATCAAAAGCAAACAACACATCGGTTTTTCCGAATGCCCAGGGAATTGCTTCTTCCAACTTAATGTCCGTTTCGCCAGAGAAACACAAATCAACCGGATTTGGTAACCAATACGCTCGAGTAAAGTATGCCGTCAGACCAAGTATCACCGCTACCAGCAGTGCCCACCAATAGTCTCAAAGCCAACAGGCCGGGGACTCCCACCAAGTGTCATGCATATCTCACATCCTTCCTTTGAAAAAGGGAATTCCACAATTATCGATTCGTCAATCAAATCGCCAGCCAATCAATCCCCAAATTTGCCAAGCCTAGAAGTGGCAGCCAGTAGTCGCGGGTGAAATAGGCGGTAATGCCCAGCACCACAACGATGAGAATAATCCACCAATAGTCACACAAGAAACAAGTCGTGCCTTCCCACCATGCTTCGTTCATGATTCACTCCTTTTCTAATCAAAAGAAATTTAATATTTTCTGACAATCGCCTTACCCGCCCAGGAGCCAAGCCCCAAGGCGATCAAGACGTCAATTACTACAATGCAGAATAGTCCAATTGGGTCAACCAGTACCATAAACCCAACCGCATCGCGCACAATGCCCCGCAGGATGATAAACACCCACACAAGAATGCTGGTAACCAACGCCGCACCGGTACCGGCTCCTTGAACGCCGCTCAAAGCTTCAAGCTGGTCTATTTGATCGTCATAATGTTTTTGCGCTGCCGCCCGCCCAATAAAAAAGTAGATGAACAACTGAATTCCCCACGCCAGGAAATCACCTTGGTTTGTACCCTGGAAAACCAGCAGTAAAATCAGATGAATGCCCCACATAAGCAAACCGCCCACCATGCCCAAGCGAAAACCGGTGTGGACGCGGCGCCCATCCTGGTTTTTATACGGATCAAAGGGTTCGTATGAACTCATGTGCACACCTGCCTGAAATGCTTATGCCATTCCGCTGGCGTATCGGATGGCAGAGAAGGATTTTTCAAACGATGCGCTAACGACTCTGGATAATTGCGCGCTAACAATCTGCGCCGGGCCTCTTCCCAGTTATACGGCACCCGGAGAAAAATCACTGTACGCTCTTCGGTGTCTAGGATTGCATAAGCAGCCTTTTGACACTGGTGGCGTGGTTGCCCCACCGATCCAGGATTCAGCAGCACCAGATTATCTTTGAGTTGATATTCTTTTTCCGGGATTATCTTGACCGAATTGACGTTTTCTCCGTTCAAAGGAGGAAACACCAACGCAGGAACATGCGTATGCCCAAAACACTGCACTTGAGGGAAGCCGCTCTCGGCAGCAATTTTACTGAGTAGATTAAATTCAGTTTCTTTATAGCCATCCGGCGGCCATGGATAGATATAGCGTGTCAGATGGTTAGTCTGTCCGCTATGCACCAAGATGTAATTCACCCCATCAAGGTGATGGCAGTGTGGCGCGGCGCGCTGCGGTGTAATTTCTTTTATGCAAAATGATAAAAGTTCCGGTTTCAGACTCAAGGCTTCACGATTGATCTGGAGCGATTTTTTTGCCTGACCATTAACAGCCGCCCATTGCTCAATGGATAAAATCTGACGATTTCCATTAGCATCCCAGGCGCGGCGAATATGTTTTGTCAGCTCTACCAAACAATCTTCGGCCATATCTAAGGATGCAGCAAATGCCGCCTGCGGACTTTGCTTTTGCCGCTTCTCTGGAATAGCTTTTTCACCTTCATACCGAAGAATCGCTAATAATGTTTCTTGCTCCAACTCCAATGTTTCGGCCAGTGCAGGGATCGTTTCCGTGACTCCAAAAATAGCTTCGTGATTGCCTAATACCCAATCTTCAGCCGCGACAGTGTCTTGTAGCCATTGGAGCGGCCCAAACGGATCCGGCCCGTAGCCAATAGCGTCGCCTAAAAACCAATAGCGCTGCACACCGCGTTGTGATGCGTCTTCCAGTACGGCTTCCAGGGCCAGGTGATTGGCGTGAATATCTGAAAGGATAGCAATTTTCATGACAACTGCTTATCGTCCCCATTTTAAAAATTTAAATCTGCTCATTTCCGACAATCGTTTTTCGTAAATTTGAATCATGCGATCTTCGGCCGGGGTACTAGGGCCAATTTTGCGAGCGCACTCCAAAACAGTTTCCAGACGATCAGCGCTTTTTCCCCGCTGCTGATTGGCTGCATCACTGAACTCTTTAGCGGTCGGGAACTTCCCTAAGGTTTCAATTCTTTGGGTAATATTCGTGACCTGATATTCTGCATCACTCAACCATTCTCGAACATTCTGCAAGTTTGTTCTTCGATCTTTGTCGTATTCGCTGGCTTTTTTTGAGCGCACCGGGACGGCTGCCCCATCATCATCCATGGGGCCTGTGGAAAGCAAATCTGCGGCATCTTGAGCGCGTTCCAACGCCGCGCTCCAGCCCCGGAGTTGCACTCCCAGCGTGAGCGTCTCGCTCTGCCTGTTGGCATCATCGTAAGCCTGTTGAGCTTGCTTTATTTGGGGGCCGCATTGGCCCAGCCAGGTTTCCCAGGTTTCCAATTCTGTCTGACGCGCTCGCGCGTCTTTCTCCACCGCTACCCAGCCTGCAGGACCATCGCCATATTGCGGGGTAGTGCGCAGCTGGTTGCCCAAATCTTCGTAGATCACTGCATAATCATTATCATGCAGTTGCTCCCAGGGCTGCCCACTCTTGGGCTGATGAATGGGGCGCGCCTTGCAGTCGCGCGCTTTCTCCGCGGCCCTGGCAAAGTCTTCATAGCGCTGGAATTCTCCGGCAGCATTTTCTTCATAACGAAACAGATATTTGATAGCAGCAATTTCCCCGGCCAGATAATTATGCGCTGCCTTCCACTCGATCAGGCGTTTTTGAAAATTGCGTACAACCAGCATTTCATTAAGTTGTTGATTTTGAATTCTTTTGTTCAGTGTGTCCAGGGGTTCAAATATTCCCGTCTGCACCGCTCCGCGCCACAATTCTGGCCTGGCGCTTTCTTCTAACAGATTCTTCAACGCTTCTAACCGCCGCTTGATGTTATTTAAGTTTCCCTGTTGGGTTTCCAGGCGTATGGGAATTTCGCCGATATCGCTCCCCAGTAGCTGCGCCACCTCGCTGAAAGTCTGCAGACGATCCAGCAATGTTGTTACCGTTGTCAGCGCCTCGGCAACCGACATCATAGCCGGGTTAAAAATGGATGCCTCGTCGACCACACTCTTGGCAACTTTTCTCAGGTTGGCTTTCATGGGTTCCAGAACTTGCGTCGAGCGGCGGTCGCCCTCCGGCGTTTTGATAATCTCTTCCAGCGCGCGCAGATCAAGCAAAGCCACCACAGCCTGGATGCGGTCTTGCTCGCTGCCGCTTTTTGATGCTTTAGCAGCCTCTTCAAGGAGAGCGGCAGCGGTCTCATCAAAGATACGCTCTTGCATTTGAAGCAGAGCGGGATGCCTACGAGTAAGCTTTTGTTCCAGCGCTTCTTGCAATACACGCAGAGCTTCGGCAGGTCCCTGTTCGTGCAGGCCGCGCCCGGCCCGAATTTCGGCAGATTGTACGGCAACTGTCTTTTGGTCAGCTGCGCTTGCTTTGGCTGTACGCCTTGCTGCCAAATCCACCATGTCTATCGCGCGGATAAAATTCTTTTGCTCGGCATAAACTGCCGCCAGCGCCAGGTCCAATTGCCAGCTTTCCGCCAGGCCCGGCTGTGTTTGCGCTTCCTGCAATAGCTCTATTGCATCATCATAGGCCATCTGCTGGCGTGACACCGCAGCCTGCTGCACAGCCAGCTCGATTTGCGCCTGGCGCAGGTTCTGATCCAGTTCAGAACTGGCATGGTGCCTGGTCAATATACTCCAAATCGCGGCCGCCCCTTTCCAGTCCCCGGCATCTTGCCGCTCGCGTGCCCGGCGGCTTTTGTATTCCACTTCGGCCCAGCGCACCAAAACGCGCTCCCTTTCATGGCGCAACAACCGCTCGCTGCGCAACTGGCGCGCACATTCGGCCAGGGGGAATAATTTCTCATCGGAAAGATTGCTCAATGAAGGTAATTCATCTTTGGAATCTTTAGGATTGCTCATTTCATGATGAGCGGTTTGCAACGGCTCCAGCAACTCGCCGCGCAAGCTCTCGACGAGTTCCTGCGCCCGCAGCCGAGCATCCGCTGTGCGCAGCGATAACCTGGCTTCCGGCCATTCAGCCTCCTGGCGCGGTTCTTCAGGGTCCATGCTGATATAGCGAAACACACGCAATGCCTGAAAACGCGCATCCAAACCTGGCGATTGCGCCTGTGTTTCGGCCTGGGTGAATAAGACCCCTAAACTAGGATCCCCCTGATCCGTATCCGCTCTGGCACGTTCAATTTCCTCCAATTGGGATTGCAACCGGCTTTCCAGGGCGGACTTGCGCGCAGCATTCTTTTCTGTCGCGAGCAGATTGGCGAGAATAGCATCGGCCTGACGCACTTCATCATCTTTCAGGTGTTCCTGCGCCCGGGCAATCGCCAATTCCTGTTCCGCCTCGGCGCGTATTTCCTTTGCCCGCCCGGCAAATTCGCCCGCATTGCGCAAATCTATGACCTGGTCGGCTAACTCACTGGCGCGTCGCCAATCTTTCGCAGCCAGAGCGCCTTCTGCCTCCACCATCAACTCTGGAACCCCCTTGATGGCATCCAGTTCGCGGCTCAATTCTTTCAAGGCATAGATTGGCTCATCTTCACCGTTATCGCCTTTTGTAAAAAAGCGTTTATCCTTCTTTAGCTCTTCCAGCAACTTCAACGCAGCCTGATAATTGTTGGGATCAGCCTTCAGGACGCGCACTTTTTCAGCCTGTTTATCAAAATCTCGGGCCTGGGTTTCTGTATCAATGATGCGCTGCATCAGGTCTTCAGTAGCCTTTTCCAGCTTTATCAGCGCAGCGGGCTTTTCTTCCGCTGGCCATTCTTTGGGCAGCCTGGCAGCGGCTTGCTGCGCCTGACGCGCTTCCTTGTAGAAAGCATATTTTTCATTGCCATCGGCTGTCGCAGCCGGCCGCAGGCAGTCTTCAATCTCCTGATGACGCTCTTCGATTCTGGATGTCAGAATTCCAAGCGCTCTTCCTTTCGCCTGGTCAACTCGTGTTGCCAATCCGGGAATCCCCGCAAAAGCGCCTTGAGCCTGCAATATCAGGGCAAAGGACTTGACCGGGTCGTTTTCTTCGTTGGCTTTGACAAGGATTTCTTCGGCTTTCTCTTGCGCGGCAATGCGTCCTTCTATTTCGGCAAGTTTTTGCTCAAGTTTGCGGCGATCATCCTCGTGGAATGGATCCGCCAGGGCTTCCGTTTCTCGGAAGCGCGCTTCCAATCGTTCTTCCGAACGCGCTCCTATCTCATTTATTCCCTGCAAGAGCGTTTCCAGTTCTGTCACTTGCTCCGCTTTTTCTTCCTCCGACAGGTCTTTATCCTTTTTCAGGGTTTCCAACTTTTCCGTAAGGATATCTCGTTCCGTCAAGCGCACTTCAAATTCTTTTATTCCCTGCAAGAGCGCTTCCAGTTCTATCACTAGCTCCGCTTTCTCTTTCTCTTTCTCCGACGTAGTCTTACTCTTTTTCAGAGTATCCAACTCTTTTGCAAGGGTATCTCGTTTTTCAACAACATCCGGCAGAGTTTTATGCGTTCGTAGGACGTTTAAAACATCCGCAATGGCATTACGCTTTGCGACAGCTTTTGGCGGATGAAGCGCCTTCTCCACCTTTGTTCTTGCCGCGACAGGATGTGTTTCTATCAGGTTGGCTACATTTTTTAACTCATCTTGCGCCGTATCTTGGGAATGTTCTTTGAGAAGTTCTCGCGCCTCTTCCAATACATCTTTTATCGGCTTATCGCGGCCAATGGTGGCATCGAAATACGTTTTCTTGCCAAGAAAATAGTCCCGCTCAATTTGCAGCACTGCCAGTTTACGCGCCGAGAGATCTCCCATGCGCGCCATCGTAGTTCCCATTCCCTGTCTTGTTCGTTCGGCATCATAGAATTGCCGCGCTTCTCGCAGTTTTTTCAATAGAGCGGCGCTCAATTTGTCCTCCGCGGCCAGCGCTTCCCCGTCATAGACGGCTTTCCCCAGGATGGTGATATCATCCCGAACGCCCAGCTCACGGCTCAACGCTCGCATTTGGGTGTCCATATTCGTTAGAGCAGCATCCATCGCGCGCAGGGCCTCGCGGGCATGGTTATTTTCAGGATCCTGCCGCAAGGCGACTTCGTAATACTTACGGGCTTCGGCATCCTTGCCCCTCGCCCTAGCCTGATCTCCAGCATCCAGAGCTTCCCGCAAGCTCCGGTCACGCTCTACCTCCGCTTTGGCGCTCAGGTTTTTGGCTTGCTCGCGGATCCCGGCTTCCTCTGTGGCCTGACCTGCCACATGGCCTGCCAGGTTGGCCGCCTGTCCCCATTCCCCGGCTTCCATTAACTCGCGCACCCGCTCCAATTCCCGGCGCAGTGACTGTTGTGCAGGCGTTTCGGACTGAATTTCCGGATGGACTTCTTCGTCGGGCGTAGGATCATCAGCAGATGGCTCGTCCAAGGAAGCTGGTGGCTGCAATTCTGCCGCATCTAAATTATCATCCAGGGATGGCGCTCCCGGTTCATCATCAAGCCCGTCAGCCAGTGGAGAAACAAATTTCATGACAGCATCGGGGAGTCCGTCCGGGCGACTCTGTTCCAGCCAGGCTTCCAGCGCATCCGCGGCCTCTGCAAGTTCAATCTGCTCGGCTCTATGTTTCGGCCCCAATCTTTTTTTGTTGTCGGCTTTCTGACGTAATTCATCTACTTTCAATCGGTAATAAGCATCGGTTTCCATAGGCGCCTTTGTTATTTGTTCTGCCGCAATTTTGAATGATGTAAAAAAGTCTTCGATAGATGCGGAGCGGCTCTCGGGATCCACGCTTTGATTCTTTTGCAGCAGGCTGCGAATTTTCTTTCCAGTTTTCTGCTCCACTAAACCCCAATCTTTCCGCGGGCCGTTGCTATCTCCGCTGTTTTCGCCAACCAACAGTGAAGTAAGCACACAGGATGTGGAGTACAAGTCTCCGGCAAAAGTCCACGGCTGACCAGCCTTTACTTCAGGAGGCAAATAACCCGGGCTGCCGTACCGCGCTGGATTTCCTTCCCCAAGTTTTTGACTCAAGCCAAAATCAATGATCTTTACCGCTTCATCTGGCGTGATCATGATATTTTCGGTTTTTATATCGCAGTGCATCCAACCGACTTCGTGTACGGCGCTCACCGCGTCGAGAATATCCAACGCTATTTGCAGCGCTTTGGACGTTTCCGGAATGGCCTTCCCAATATATTCCCGCAATGTTTGCCCTTCAATGAATTCTAAAATTTGGAAATAAATTTCATTCGCTTCGGGATGTTCTGGATTAACCGGTGCGCCGCTTCTATCCACAAATATTCGACCTCCGTCTAGCCAGCGGGCAGTATATTGGGGGTCTATGCGGTGCAGAAGATCATGCGCCTTGCGGATCTCTTCAAGAGCCTTCAGCGGCGAATCAGTTTTTATAAACTTAATAACAGCGGGTTGATCTACAGTGGTATGTTCTGCACGATATACAGAACTCAGATATGTAGGTATTAAATGTTCAACAATTCGGTAGCTGTTAAAAATATCGCCCAGAGAAAACTCCGGAAAGCCAATATCTTCTGTCTTGTCCACAAGTTCTTCAAATATCTTGGCTGCTTGCACAAGAGAAAAGGCCTGTCGAATCTCAGGATTATCAGTGGTCATCTCGCTTAGCAGCGCAGCTACCGGCGCGGCTGTCGTCATGGTAACGTCTGTTTGCTCTACACGAAGCTTATCGGGGAATAAACGGTTGGCGAATAATTCCAACAGCACAACGCCCAGACTGTAAATATCAGCCGCGATGGTTGCCTTGTGATAGTCCCGGTGCGCTGCGAATTCTGGGGGCAAGTATCTGAGTTGTGCCTGGTGTTCTTTTTCCAATTCTGCAATTGCTTCAATAGCAATTGTCGGTCGCTTTTCATCCCCGTAGAATTTCGCGAAATCGAAATTGGTGATTTTTACTTCGCCATCTGTAGAGATCAAAATATTAGGCGGACGCAGGTCGCGGTGCAATACTCCGGCGGTATGCACAAAGGCCAAACCACGGCAGAGTTGTGCGGCGATCTGATATTTTGCGCGGTGAGAAAGATGTTCGTCCTTTTCAAGCAACAGCGAGAGTGGCCGCCCGCTGACCCACTCCATTACAACTGAGTAATGCCAGAATTTTTCATCGGGAAAGGCTCTAAGTCCATAAATGACATGGTTTCCGCCGCCGGTTTCGGGATCGCCCTTGTCACGAATTTCATCCAGAGCCTGGATATCACGCTCAAGTTCCTTTATATATTTTTTTCGTTCTTCCAGGGGGACATTTTTTGATGGAACAGAGTATACTTTTAGCAACCGTTCGCTTTGCTCTGCTCGATCACTACGTTTCGATGTAACAAAAAAGGCGCGATAGCGGGTGGAATCCCAGTCCAGCTCATCGTAGGTAAAATCATCGCCAACCGGCGGCGATACCGGTTTACTAAAGCCGGTCCTCAATAATTCCCGGATATCTTCATGACGATTCTGAAAATCAAATGAATACCGCTTGCGTTCACCTGAGGGGATGGTCAGCGCGCTGGCATCGGTAAAAAATGTTTCGCTGCCACGATACCAGAAAACTTTCTTCATACGGTCAGGATCATCTTGAACGGAAGTGATTGGCTTTTCGGGGGAATAAAGACAGATACAATCCTGAATATAAATATCTTCTAGATTTTTATGTTTATGAAGTTTGCTGGCCAACACCCGGGTTTTGTGCTCTACCACGTTCAAAGGGTGTTTTTTAGGCACATATACGTTCCCCGATAACCTGGCAATCTCCCATTTAAAAGCATCTCCGCTGATTCCTTTTGCTTCTTTAATCTCAACAACATAGATCGCGTGAGGAGCAAGTATCACGCCATCAAGGTCAAGGCTTTTACCGCTATCGCTCAAAGAGACATTCGAGAAAAGCGTATACTCTTCAGGTAAATGCTGCTCTAAATATTCGAAAACTCGCTTCTCGCTATCGTTCTGTGGTTCTCCAACTTGAATTCGTCTGGCCATCATTGCTCCGCAATCACTCTTCGATATGTACCAGTGCGACGGCATCCACGCCGATCTCGCCCAGGTTTTCAGCCAGGATGCTCATACGAATGCCCACTGCGGCTTCCGCAGGCATATCCCAAATACCCAATGAAACCCACTCGGCATTCCAGTCAATCTGGTTAAGCTGAGCAGGGGCTGCGTGTTCCACTACCTCGCCATCCGCCAACAAGCTATACTCTGCCAGTACGGTGGCATATTGCTCAGGAACCCATACATATAATTCATATCTTCCAGCTGGCAAACGACCGGCAGGAGACCAATCCACAACTACTGTCTGATTCCGGGGCTGATTCAAGGTCATGAAACTCTTTCTCCAGGCCTGTTCATCCGTGACAACGCCCCAGGGATTTTCCCACCGATATGGATCAAACGGATTACCATTAGCATCCAGCGCATAGATCGCGGTACGGTCATCATCCAGCAGGCTTACCAGCTTCCGCTCTCGGGGCAACCCGCGTTCCAACAGCATAAACATACGATCATCAGGGATTTTGACAATTAACAGGCTGCTAGCGGTAAAAGGCTGCTCCGGTGTATGCGGCCCAATCGCGGCCTGCACGCTCAGCATCTGACCGTGGGACAAGCGATATACCCCAATCGAGAGCCAATCGGCGCTTTCTTGCCCGCCAAACTGGGCGGTATTGAAAATCACATTGTTTACCCCAAAGAACGGCTCGTGCGCCTGTCCATCAATAAGAACATTAAATGTCTGCCCGCCACCGGAGAAGGTTGGCGTGTCGACTACAAAAATCTGGTAATATCCCGCAGGTAGTGCAGCATCCATCTCCCAGGTCATGTTGACATTGCCTACCGTTGTGTAATGAGAATTATCCTGCTCGTTTAACAGCCACACATTTGCGTCTGAAAATGGGGGATTTACAACCGCTGCATCCGCACCTAACAACCAAAGGCCTTCAGCAGAAACCGGCACAGGAGGATTCACTTGCGGCAGCAATAGAAATCCCGAACTCCGGGATGTAGGCGTCAATGTGGGGAGCGATGTAGCCGTAGGCTGTAGTGTAGCCGTAGGCGTCAGGGTGTCTAAAGGGATTGGCGTTGGGCTGGGTGTAGGTGTGGATGAACGCACAATACTGACAGCCTGCGTAGGCCGGGTCAAGAAGAAACCAATAGATGCTGCCGAAGCCACTACATACAAACCGAGCAATGCCAATCCCGCAATCGTTATTATTTTGCGCCAGGGTAATTGTTTTTCTGAAGTGGCGATTTCGGTCTCCACATCATGGGCAGTCTGTTGCCAGGTTTCCGGGGTTAAACCCGCTAACACCGAGTGAATATCTGGCGGGATGGGAGCATTTTCAACCAGCGTTTCAAAGCGGCTGAAATCACCTGCGCGTATTGCCATATAAACTTCGCGTAAGAACTTATCTTTAGTCCAAGGCGCGGCACCGGTATGTGCCTGACCGGAAACGATCCAGGCAGTCCAGACTGTCTCCAGCCAAATTCGCAGATATCCGACAAGGTGATGGGAATCCTGCACTCGACTCATGTTTTGCCGAATTGTCTCGCGATTACTGTGACGAATTTTTTCTAGATAATCTAGCGCAGTAGTTTGCCAATAAGGAGCTGGAATTCCCAAAGCTGCGAAGCCTCGCAAGTCAGCCAGCAGTCCGGCATTATGCCTGCCGCTTTCCAATATGCCTGCATGGATTTCCTGCCATGCGCGCCAACTTTGCACTTGCACCAAACGAGTTTTTAGTTGCTTCCATTCCTGAGTTTCGCCAAAACCTTCATCAGACAGAGCGGCAAACCCGGCCACTGCCTGATCGTACTGGCCGCTTTGAAAAGCGGATTCAAGTTCATCATACTTTGGTGTAAGAAGATCAAGATTTCTGGCAGCTTCTTGTTGAAGTTGCTGCCATCCCCGCACACCTTTCAGTTGTTGGATTGCACCGTTCAGCCATTTTTCTACGTCTGAGTTAGATGAATCTACATTATTTAGGTAGGCAAAACATCGGGTAACAAAATCCTGCAAAATAATCAGACGCGCTTCTCCCTTGACCTGGGCAATATCTCGCTCTAATTCTCTCAAGGCATTCAAAGCGCGATCTCTTTCCGAAGTTATACGCTGAACCTGTGCCGCATCATGTCTTATAAGCACATCAAGCCGCGCTTTCAAAGCACTAATTTCATCCGTTCGATAATTCAAATTCGCGCCAACGCGCTCAGCATCGGCCAATTGTCGGGTAATCTCATCCAGACGCCCCTTACGGTCTAGCAAGCGTTGCAGTATATCGTTCAACGGCCTGCTTTCGACCATATCCACGGCGCGCTCCGGTTTATCCAGATTCAACAGCATCGTGGCTTCATTCAATAAGTTGTCTACGGTATCCTTTAGGCGATCACTGCGCTGGCTGCGAATTTTCTCAGCTTCAGTCCCCATACGCTGCGCCGCGGTATCTTTGCCGAGTAATGTATATAGCCCAGCAACAACCTGGGCCAGCCGCTCATCAGCCGCATCTCGGCTTGTTTTTGCGGCAGAGGCCAATAAAGATAGAAACGCCGGCTGCACATGCTGATTCGTTGAAAATTGTTCCCAACAAGCTCGCAATGTTGTTTGAAATGTTTCTACATCGCGTGCCTGCAACGCGGTTTCAGCTGCCCTGAGCTGGCGGCCAATATTCAAGACGGCCAAGTCATCTGGCGTGAGACGGGGGGCGTTCAATCCAATCTCAGAAAACTGTACGGCAAAGGAAAACTCGCCGATACTAAGGGCAGCCTCCGCCAGCTTTCGCAAACCGGTCAACCGTTGTGGGTTTTCACGATCCAGTTCAAAGGCCTGGGCTGCCTGTTCTAGCGCTTGATGCAAAGACTGCTGAACGTCACTCGGGACAAGCGTAACGCCGGATTCTCTTCGAAGAAGCATCTTCTGAAGAATATCGTTAGCGTCTTTTATCTTCTCTTCAGCCTGCTGGCGAGTTGCCGCCCAATGTTCCATTCGCTCGGCATCAGCAAGCAGGTCGCCGGTCTCACGGCGAACAACATCAGCATCTGGAAGTTTCTCCAACACAGCCATTGCCTGACGATAGAATTGGGCAGCGCTGCGGAAATTTTCTTGAGGTTTTTTTTGGGCCTCACTCGCATCGTAAAGAAGAGAAAAAAGCTGAAGGTCATCTAACAGGGCGTTGATTCCCTGCGATTCCATATCCGGCAATAGAGCCTCCAGGCGTTCTTTGGCGGCTTTAGAATCGCCCTCGTTGAAAATTTCTACTGCTTCTACAACTGCCTGTCGCTGTTCTTTCGATAGCGAAATTTCCTCGCCTATCATAGATAAATATGCCCAGCGCCGCAGCACGGCTGGTTCATCGCTCCAATGGATACCCTCCTGACACAGTTTGCGCGCCAGTGTATATGAACCTGCACCGAAGAGGCCTTTCGCACGTTCCATGGGATCGCTGATTGAGAGGATTTTTTCCGCCCTTTCCTTAATATCTTCATAGCGGTACTGATCATATTCTTCCCCTTTGCGTACCGCAATATCCAGTGTGGAAAGTCCGCGCTCAGCATAGTAACGGACTTGTTCATCTTCTGGATTTTGTTCAGCCGCTTCAACATTTGCCTGTGCTATATCTATCAATTCGCTGGCGCTTTGCTGCCAAAATCCGGCCAACTCGCTCAATTCTTCCGTTACGGATGTCGCTTTATCAGGGCGCGCCTCCGCATTCCGATGGAGTAGTTTGCGTAATAACTGGTATGTACCCCAGCTTATATTTGCGCGATTTTGGCGCAAATGCGGTTCGGCATCCTCGCGCAATTCGCCAATCAAATAATCTAACCGATAGCCGGTCAACATGGCAAAAAGATAAACTCCGGCTAATAATACATCTCGCTTAATAGCTCGTTTCCCTTTTTCCCCTTCCTTGATTTCTTCCAGCGTACCCAAGTCTGTCATTTTCAATTGCCCCTGGTGTGGATCATCAGCGCTGACCACCCACCACAGATCTTCAAACTTGAGATCAATATAAGTTCGTCCAAGTCCGGTGTGCAAAATATCCAAGGTGCGATAAAGTTGCCACGCAGCGGTAAGCGCCTGGGATTCCGGAAGCTTGCCCTGCACTTCAAGCAATTTTGGAATTTCAGTCCCATCAATGAATTCTTCAATAATATATGGCGTTCCAAAATATTGTCCCTGCCCATAGTATCGAGGAGCTATTTTAAAAGAGACATCTTCCTGCCTGTTAGCATCTGCTTCCAGATCCATCAATTCGCGCAGAAACCTGCCTTCTTGCATAAAAAGTTCGCGGGCTATGGGAAAAGCCAGATCCTTCATAACCTTGACAGCTACAAAGACCGTCTGGCCTTCCTGTGTCTCATATTCTGCCCGGTAAACTTCGCCGGTCAATCCAGCGCCCAGACGATTGATGATATGAAGCCGTCGTCTATCATGAGTAATATCTTCTTTAAAAGGAAGCAATGACTCAGCCATTTTTTTCTCCATTATGTAGAAATATTTCAATGTATCACTCTCTCCAGGATGGTTCATCCAACTCTGTTTGGAGAAGACGCGCAAAGGAACGCGCCAGTGCATCTCGTTCTCCGCGTTGCTGCCAGATATCCAGGTGTTGTTTTCGAAATTTCTGGCGTTTTTCATCAAACTGGGGACTCTGGCGACATAGCCGCACTCTATCATCAAGATTCTCGAAAAAGCGCGCCCGATGTTCTGGATGAAAAGGACTGGTGGGATCCTGGTTCAGTTCGGGATCATGCGTTTTTT
>Ga0233431_1004337_pt1 | contig 15324 bp, 15 predicted proteins | sample SI_118_April2016_FD_179867 | JGI IMG/M metagenome (GOLD analysis project Ga0233431, IMG submission 179867) | Seawater microbial communities from Saanich Inlet, British Columbia, Canada - SI_118_April2016_200_MG | ecosystem: Environmental > Aquatic > Marine > Inlet | place: Canada: British...
CGTGACTAGTGTCTACGACTTTTCCGCCGTGGGAAGCTGTTATTGATGAGCCGTTCCCGAAATGACAGGTGATTATTTTTAGGTTTGGTTTCTTGCCGAGAAGTTTGATCGTTTCATTTGTTACGTATTTGTGGCTGGTTCCGTGAAAGCCGTATTTTCTGATTCCGTGTTTGGTGTAGAACTCTTGAGGAATGGCGTAGAGATAGGTTTCAGGGGCGAGTGTTTGGTGGAAGGCTGTGTCGAAGACGGCGATTTGTTTTGCTCGTGGGAGGAGTTTTTTACAGACTTCAATTCCTTTTAAATTGATTGGATTGTGGAGTGGTGCAAGTGGGCAGAGAGCTTTGATTTCTTTTAGGACTTTTGCGTCGATCTTTGTGGCTTTTTGGTATTTTTCTCCGCCGTGAACTACTCTGTGACCTACGATTGAAATATCAGAAAGTTTGTTGATTGATTTTGATTTTAATAAAGCGTCAAAAGCATACTTGATTGCTGATGTGTGGTTTGCGAAATTGTCTTTTAGTCCGAGATTTAATTCTGAACTTTTGAATGTGACTCGGCAGTCGTCTTTTCCTATTCCGTCTATCAATCCTGCTGCGATTGAAGTTGGTTCTTTTCCTTCTGCAAATAACTCGAATTTTAGAGAGGAAGACCCGCAATTTATTACTAAGATTTTTTTCATTCGAGGGGCTTAAGTTATGTTTTGTTGGACGCAATATTCGCATGTGCCTTGTGCTTGGCAGCAGGTGAATGCTGTTACCGATACTATGTCTTTTGCGCTGCATCCTCGGGACAAGTCGTTGACTGGTTTTCGTAGTCCTTGGAGTAGGGGGCCTATAGCTTTTGCGCCGGCTAGGCGTTCTACTAGTTTGTATGCAATGTTGGCTGCTTCTAAGTTTGGGAATACGAGTATGTTTGCATCTCCTTGGATAGGGGATGAGGGGCATTTTTTTTCTGCGACTTTTGGTACGAGAGCTGCGTCAACTTGCATTTCTCCATCACAAATTACATCTGGGTATTCGTGTTTGAACATTTTTACAGCTTGGCGAACGCGATCGATTCTTGGGTGGTCTGCGGATCCTTTTGTTGAGAATGATAGAAATGCTACTCTTGGGTCTACTCCGAAGGTTTTTGCTGTTTTTACGGTGTCTTCTGCTATGTCGACTAAGTTGTGAGATTCAGGGGCTATAGTGATTGCTGCGTCTGCAAATAAAAGAAGTCGTTTCTCTAGAACCATGAAGAAAATCCCTGAGACTGTGTGGAATCGTTCTTCGGTTTTTATTATTTGGAGAGCAGGTCTTATCGTGTCTGCTGTGGAGAATGTTGTTCCGGAAACCATTCCGTCTGCGTCGTCTGTGTGGACCATCATTGTTCCGAAATAGTTGATACCTTCTTTGGTTGTTAAGATTTTGCGGGCTTTTGCTTTGGTGAGGCCTTTTCCTTTTCTGGCTTCTGCGAAAGCTTCTGTGTATTTCTCTGTTAATTTTGAAGTTTTTGGGTTGATGATTTTAACTTTTTCCCAATGTATTTTTAGTCCTTGTTTTTTTGCGAGAGCTTTTATTTTTCGTGGATCTCCGATTAGGATTGGGTTTGCAAATCCTTGGTTAATAATCGTTTCAGTTGCTTCTAAAATCCTAGGCTCTTCTCCCTCGGGGAAAACTATTTTTTTGGGGTTTGCTTTTGCTGAAGCACGAACTTTGCGAAGAAAATTATGCATAGGGTGAGGGTTACTTTGATGATTATACCACAGGCAATAATTTTCTCAATTTTCGAATCAAAAGAGTTAGGACTATTTTTGTGGCTTCGATGTTTGAGAGTGAAGTTGTGTGTATTTGGACTTTGTTTTCTTTGATTGCTTTGATGAGGTTTTTTGTTGTTAAAGGTTCTGTGGTTTCGATGGTTGTATATGTGTGGTTGAAGTATTTCAAGATGTGGCAGTCTGATGTTCCTATCAATGGTAGTCCTTGTTTTTTTGCGAGGGCTTGGGTTTTTAGGTTTGGGTTTTTGAGGCCTGTGTAATAAAAACTGAATTCTAGCGCGTCAAAAAGATCTATGTGTTTTTCTAGGTTTTTTTTGAGGGAAACTGGGCCTGGATGGAAGGGGTGTGGGGCCATGATTAAGATTTGGGGGTGGGCGGCTTTGTATTTTTTTAGGTCTTTGAATGTTCGTATGTGTTCTGCTTGTTTTGTTGGGTTGAGGATTATTACGTGTTTTTTGCGGATTTCGATTTCTATGCCTTTGATCAGGAGGATGCCGAGGCTTTGGGCGTATTTTTTTGCTTTGAGTGGGAAGACGATGTGTTTGTGGCAGGTGAAAGAAAGGACGCGGAAGTTCTTTTCGTGGGCGTGGTCTATTAAAGTTTTCCAATTGTAAGGAATCCTATCAATGGGATCCCCTTTGATATGAATGTGGAGTTGTACTTTGATCATCTTAATCGAATACGGCGTCTATGGATTCTTTTGCTTTTTCTAGGTCTTCTGCTGTTTCATCAATTTTGTCTTTTGTTTCTGTGAACTTGTCTGACAGTTCGTTAACCTCTTCTTTTAGATTTTCGTATGCTTTGACCGTGTCGTCTTTGATGTTTGTTGCTTCTTCTTTGATTTTGTCTAAGCAACCTGTCATTAGCAGAGTTGAGAGGATTAACGGTAGGATAAGATATTTTTTCATTCTAATTTAGTTATGAGGGTTTAGTTATGAAAAAGTTTTTTGAAATCTCCATCGAAACTTCCCAGGAAGTTTTTGACGTCCAAAATGTCGTTGTTTGTTATCCCGTTTTTTATCATTTGGTTGATTAATGGGACGTCTTTTGGGGCTTTTGATGATGCAATTATATCTGTTAGAGCTGTTTTTTTGCAGTATTGGCATTTGAGCTCAAGAAGGCACTCTTGCTGTGTTGAAGCTAGAACGGAAATGTCTTTTATGTTGTATCTCTTGTCGCAGTGCGGACAAGTGGTGTTTTTTCTGACGTGCTTGATTATGAGTTCTAGTTCGAAGAAGTTCATGTGGTGTTGTTTTGTTCTTGGCTTCATAATAAATTAAAGTTCTGTGGTTGTCGAGGTGAGGCTTTTGTTTTGTTGAAAGGTGAGTTTTTACTCACCATGCAATGGTTTTGAGATTTTGTCTTTATGAAATTGCTAGTTTGGTTGGTTTTAACCTGTTTGAGAGGGCTTTTTTGTGTTAAAATTGTGACGGTTTTTCATAGAGTTCGATTATTTCTGTCCATTTTATATTTAATTCAAATTTATTGTGTGACTTGCCGAGGCAGGTTGCTGGTTCTTTTTATTTCTTAACCAATTTGAAAATGAAAAAAATTGATACTAGGTCTGTTGAGCTGCATGTTCAGTTCTCGGAGTGTGGCAAGAATGCTAAGGAGTGGGCGAGGCGATGTATGTTGCTTTTGCCGGATATTGACAGGTATAAAGTTTGGCGAAAGAAGGGTTTTGGCAGTCTTTATGAATATGCGGCGAAGATTGCTGGGTTGAGTAGGAATCAGGTTGATGAAAGTTTGAGAATTTTGCGAAAAATTGAAGACAAGCCTGTTTTACAGGAAATTGCGCGTGATAAAGGCATTTGGGCTGTTAAGCCTGTGGCTACTGTGGCTACAAAAGATACTGAGCAGGAATGGGCTGATCGGGTTAATAGTATGTCTAGGCATGAGATTGAAGTTTTTGTCAAAGGTGTCCGAACCGAGTCGATCCGCCCCGGGGCGGAAATCCAACCTGAAAAAGTTTCTGTAACAATGTCTTTGGATCCTCAAGTTTTGGACCAATTGAAGAAGCTCAAAGGAAGTGGTGAATGGGAGGATGCGATAAAGAAACTACTTAATCTAAGAAAAGGAAAAATCGAGAATAAGAAACCTAATCCAGTTCAATCTGAATCTAGGCATATTCCGAAACCTATAGAAAGATTTGTTAAGTGTAGGGATAATTATAGATGTGTGGTTCCTGATTGTGGCAGGAAATTTAGCGAACTCCATCATGCAGATGGTTTTTCTCGGGTTAAGTGTCATGATCCTGATAGGATTTTTTGTCTGTGTTCTGGGCATCATGATTTGGCGCATCGTGGTTTGATAGCAAATGAGGCAAAAAAGCCAGGGTTGTGGCGAGTGCGTAAAGAAGCTGATCAAGCAAATAATAGATATGGTGTAGACCAGTTGGTGCAAAAGTGGCGAAAGGTCACTACATTCTAGTGATTGTGTGGTTGATGCGATCGAGAGATTCCTCTTTTCCCAGGGCCCATAGCATTTCGAATGTTCCTGGAGAGAATTGTTGTCCTGTGAGTGCGACTCTGATTGGCCAGAGGAGTTGGCCGTTTTTGATTTCGAGATTTTGAACGAGATCGATGAGAAGTTTTGCTAGATTTTCTTCGTTCCAGTCTTCTTCTGAGATTTTTTCTAGGACTGGTAGGGAAGCTTCTAGGGCAGACTTGGCCTGAGCTAGATCTACCTTCATTTTTTCGTGTGTGATCAGGTCTATTTCGAAGTCCGGGAGTGCGAAGAAGTAGTCCAAGTGTTCTGCAATTTCTTTTGCTGATTTTAGGACTTTTTCTTCATTTGCTATGAGTGCTTGGTTGAGAATGGTTTGATCGGCTTTTTTTTGGTCTTCTGAGAGGTAGTCTTCGCAGATTTTGTGTAGGGCGATGCCTTTTTCTTCTAGAAATTTGTCATGGAGTTCTTTCGAAGAGAAATTGTACTTGAACGTGCCGCGTTTTACCTCTTCGATTTTTACTTTTTCGTCTAGTTTTTGAGCTGCTTGGCCCATTTCTTCGTTGAAGAGTTTCTTTTGCCATAGCCAGTTGTACCAATCTAGTTTTTCGATATCGAAGATTGCGCCTGATTTGTGGACGCGATCTATTGAAAAAGCTTCTTCTAACTTTTTTAAGGTGTAAAGTTCGTTTTCATCGCCTGCGCCTGGATGCCAACCCAAGAATACTACGAAATTCAGAATAGCTTCTTTGAGATATCCTTCTTTTATGTAGTCTTCTACGGCGACGTGTCCTTGTCGTTTTGAGAGTTTGCTTCGGTCTTTGTTTAATAGTAGGGGAATGTGTGCGAATTCTGGGATGTCCCAACCGAATGCGTGATACAAAAAGATGTGTTTTGGTGTGGATGGGAGCCATTCTTCACCTCTGATAACATGTGTGATTTCCATCAAATGGTCGTCGACTACGTTTGCGAGGTGATAAGTTGGGAATCCGTCTGATTTTACTAGGACTTGGTCGTCGACGTTTTTTCCATCAAATTGTACGTTTCCTCTGATTAAATCTTTGAATTTCAGGTTTTCATATGGAATCTTTTGTCTGATGACGTGTGGTTCACCGGCTGCTACTCGTTTTCTAGCTTCTTCTAGAGGAATTTCTCCGCATTTGCGGTCGTACATTGTGGCTTGTTTTGCGGATTCCTGTTTTTTGCGGAGTTCTGTCAGGCGTTCCTTGGTACAGAAGCAATGGTAGGCGTGTCCGCTCTCGAGAAGTTTTTCTGCGTGTTCTATGTATAGGTTAGTTCTTTCTGATTGGGTGTGTGGGCCTTCGTCGTGTTCGAGCCCAACCCATTTCAATGTGTTTATCAAGCTCTCGGTCGCGCCTTCGACGAATCTTTCTTGGTCTGTGTCTTCAATTCTTAGCACGAAACTTCCTTTTTCTTTGCGTGCGAAAAGATAGCAATATAGTGCAGTTCGGAGTCCTCCGACGTGTAAGTATCCTGTTGGAGAAGGTGCAAATCTGGTTTTGATTTTTTTTGTTGGCATAGCTTGTCGCGTGGTTATTGCGTGGTTATCGGGCCTCATAATACATTTTAATAGAATTCAAGTAAATATTCTGATATAAATTGGTTTGATGGTTTTTAGTTCACCTACATTTCTATTTTTCTTTTTGCCACTTGTTGTTGGCGGATATTACTTGATGCCGAACAAGGTTAGGAATTTGTTTTTGCTACTTGCGAGTTATCTCTTTTATACCTGGGGATCTGTTGAATTTGTTTATATTTTGCTTGGTTCGACTGCTGTGGATTTTGTTTTGAGTCGATTTATTAATAAGAAGCGGTTTTCTGGTCGGGTGGCCTTTGTAGTTGCTTTGATTCTCAATATTGGATTACTTGCGTATTTTAAGTATGCGAACTTTTTTGTGGAGGAATTTGGTGCTCTCCTCGGTATAATGGAGGGTAATTTTATGGAAGTGATTTTGCCTCTTGGAATCTCGTTTTTTACTTTTCAGAAGATAAGTTATTTGGTGGATATATATAGAGGGGAGGTTGCGAGGCTCAAGAATTTCTTTGATTACGCTTTATATATAGTGTTGTTTCCGCAGCTTATAGCAGGTCCGATTGTGCGATTTCATCAGATCAGAAATCAGCTTCGGGCTAGGACTCATACTTTTGATAAATTTTTCAAGGGTGTGTATAGGTTTTGTATTGGTTTGTCGATGAAGGTTTTGATTGCGGATACTGTTGGGGCGTTGCACAACGAGATTTCGGGTATTGCCGATCCGAGCGCAGGTATGCTTTGGCTTGGGATTTTTGCTTATGCGATTCAGATTTATTTCGATTTTGCGGGTTATTCTTCGATGGCGATTGGTCTTGGAGAGATGTTTGGTTTCGAGTTTCCACAGAATTTCAATAGGCCGTATTTGTCTAGGTCGATTACTGAATTTTGGAAGAGGTGGCATATGACGCTTTCTGGTTTTTTCAAGGAGTATGTTTATATTCCACTCGGAGGAAATCGAGGTGGTCGCGTGATGATGGTTCGAAATTTGCTTCTCGTGTTTTTGTTGACTGGAATTTGGCATGGGGCTGATTGGACGTTCTTTTTGTGGGGAGTTTATTTTGGGGTGTTGATAGTTTTGGAAAAATTGTTTCTTGGAAAAATTTTGGCTAAGTGGCCCGCGTGGTTGTCTCAGTTGTTTACGTTTTTCTTGGTTTATTTGAGTTGGATTTTGTTTCAGGCGGAGAGTATTGCTGTTGCGGGAGAGACTTTGGTGAGGATGTTTAGTTTTGATGGTTTGAGAGACGTGGCTTTGTTGAGTTATACATTGAAGGTTAAGTTGGTGTTGATTTTGGCGGCTTTGATATCGTTTTTGCCGTGGGATTCGGCTCGGTTGCGAAAGATTGAGAGGGGGACTTATTTCCGTGTGATAGTGATTGTTGTTTTGTTGATAAATTGTATGACATCGGTTGCTGGAGATTTGTTTCATCCGTTCTTGTATTTTAGATTTTAACTTGTTCTTTTTGTGGAAAAGATGGTGAAAAAAATAGTTTCTGTAGCGTTTGTGGTTTTGATTGGACTGCCTCTTCTTGGAACTGTTTTGAATTGGTCTTCATTTGTTGGTGGCGAATTGAAGGAAAAGCCGGGGCTTGGTGAGGAAGGAAGTAGAATTTCTTTTCCGGAAGTTCATTTGACCCCTAAGTTTTTTGTTCATATGGATGCGTATGTTTCTGAAAATTTTCCTTTCAGAGATGCACTTGTTTATATGAATGCTTTGAGGGATGTGAAGTTGTTGAAGTCGTCTTTTAATAATGATGTTTTGGTGGGGAAGGATGGTTATTTGTTTTTGAGTGAGACGGTTTCTGGGAGTGATTTGTCGGAAGATGAGTTGTATGGAATTTCAAGTTGGTTGAAGAAAGTTGAAGATCGGGTTGTAGCGTGTGGAGCGAAACCGCTTTTTATTTTTGTTCCTGATAAAAGGAGTGTTTATGAAGATAAATTGCCTGGGCGACTTGAGGATGAAGTTTATTTTAATTATGAGGTGGTGGAGGCTCGATTCGATGAAGAAGGGATTGAGTTTGTTGCGTTGAAGGAATTTTTGAAGGAAGCTTATGACGTGTCTGAGGTTTATTCGAAATTGGATACTCATTGGAATCGTTATGGAGCTTATTTGGTTTTTGGTAGGATTTTGGAAGCTTTGAATTTGAAGAGTTTGTCGCAAGATGGTGTTCAAGATTATGAGAGGTATGGAGATTTGTCGAGGATGCTTGGGGTGGGGGAGAAGGAGGTGACTTATGAGCCGCAAGTTGATTTGAGTGGTGTGAATTTTTCGGGAAAAGTTGTTCTTTATTATGATAGTTTTGGGTTGGGGCTGTTGCCTTTCTTTGATCAGGTTTTCTCAAAGGTTGAGAGTCATCATATTATGGATGTATCTCCTTATGATTTGGAAAGGAATTGTTGGGGGAGAGCCGATTATGTGATTATCGAAATTGTTGAGAGGGCTATTACTCATTTGTTAAATTTTACTAATGACTAAAGCTGCAGTATCAGGAAGGCTGAGGGGGTTTGATGCTTTGCGTGGGATCGCGGCGTTGCTTGTGTTCATTTTTCATTTTTATGGTTTGAATGCGATGAGTGGTGTTGATTTGGGTGGGTTGGATCTGACACCGTTTTTTGATGCTGGGTTTGTTGGTTTGAATGTTTTCTTTGTTTTGAGTGGTTTTTTGATTTTTATGTCGATTTATAAGCATGGTGTTAATAAGGAGTATTTTTTGAGAAGGATTTTGAGGATTGCTCCTATATATTATTTTTCTTTGCTGGTTGTTGTGGTTTTTATGATGCCGGAGATTTTGATGACTTTTGCGGGATGGTGGGATGTTGTTAGTCACGTTTTGTTTGTGCAGAGTTTCAGTGCGGATACTTATTATGGGATCAATCCTGTGCTTTGGAGTTTGTCGGTGGAGATGATTTTTTATCTTTTTTTGCCGTTGTTTTTTCTTGTTTCTGGGAAGAAAGGATGGAGGATTCTGTTTGGGATAGCGATTATGATTTTGGTGACGTATTGGTACAGGGATTATATGATGCAGTTTTATTCAGGTTGGGATTGGAAGGAAAGAGTGATTTATACTGAGAATTTTGTTGGTAGATTGGATCATTTTGCTTTTGGAATGTTTGCTTCTTATCTGGTTTTGAAATTGAAAGGGAAGGATTGGTTGTGGTTGAAGATTGGATCTTTGGGGTTGATGGGGCTTGGTGTGCTTGGAATGTGGTGGGGGATGAATGTGTTCCATGAATTGGGAAGTTCCTTTCGAGATGTTTATTATTATCAGATTTTTTTGCACTCTATTATTGGTTTGTCTGCGGCTATTTTTATGTTTGGGTTGGCGAAGACGTTTTCTTGGTTCAAATGGGTGTTTGGGAATAAGGTTTTGGAGTGGTTGGGAATAATAAGTTACAGTTTTTATATATGGCATTTTATTGTGTCTGAGAAAGTTGCTGTTTTGGATATTGGTATCTATGGAAAGTTTGGTCTTTCCTTGTTTTTGATTATCATTTTGTCTTCTGCGACTTACTTGTTGGTAGAGAAACCTTTCTTGAGAAAAAAGCGCTACTAATGTTGCCATAAATGGTTATTTTGGCTATATTTTATACACTATGGCAAGAAGACGTACATATAGGTCTAGTACTGCTAGAAGAAAAGTTGGCCCGAAAAGGGTCGCTACTTATAAATCTACAAATAAAAGGAGGAAGAAGGCTTCGATGAAGATCAAGGTTAAGAAACAGATAGCTAGAGAGATTTGGGGAGTTGTTCTTCTGGTGATTGCCGCGGTGACTGTTTTGAGTATTCAAGGCGCTTTTGGTTTGGTTGGGAATATTTGGGTTCAGTTGTTGCGACCTATTATAGGTTGGGGGATTTATGTGATTCCTGGTCTTTTTGCGGTGGGGGGTTTTATGATTTTCTTGTCTAAAAAGATTACATTTGGAGCGAGTAGAACTTTTGGAATGGTTTTATTTTTGATTTCGGTTTTGAGTATTCTTCATATGTCTGTGCCGATTGATCAGATTTTGTCTTATGCGCAGGCTGGAAGTCATGGTGGATATATTGGGTTTGTGACGAACTTTGTTTTCAGGCAACTTTTAGGGGTTGGGAATTTTGGAAGTGGAGTTGTTTTTATTGGTTTGCTTTTGGTTTCTTTGCTTTTGACTTTTGAATCTTCTTTGAGAACTATTTTGAAGGCTGTGACTCCAAAGATTACTATCGAGATTGATAAGTCTGCGGATAGAGTTACTAAGGGTCGCAAGCATCAGAATATTGAAGCTTCTGAAGATGGTGTTGGGTTGATGGGTAAGTTGATTGGGAAGAAGGGAAAGACTGCTTCAGAAGAGATGGATGCGCCGGAATTTACTATAAAGAGAGCTGTTGGGGTTGCTGATGCCGATGCTGCGGATCCTGACGAAGATGCAAAGAAGAAGATTGCTGAAAAATTGGCTAAAGAGAAAGAAAAAGATGTTGCTGGAACTGCTGAAGCTGCGGTGGAGGAAGTGCGTGATGAGCTTGAAGAAGAATTGTCGGATGGGTCAGCTGGCAAGGTTTTGGATGAGGATTTTGAATGGGAATTTCCTTCATTGGATTTGTTGAATGCTAAGGTTGCTGAGATACAAGCTGATGATGATTTTTTAAAGAAGAGTGCGGACAACATACATAGGAAATTGGGGCAGTTTGGAATAGATGTTACGATGCAGGAGGCGAATGTTGGGCCGACTGTGATTCAATATACTTTGAAGCCGGCTGAGGGGGTGAAATTATCAAAAATTACAGGTTTGAAGAGTGATATTTGTATGGCTCTTGCTGCGAAGGCGATTCGTATTGAGGCGCCGATTCCTGGGAAGAGTTTGGTTGGAATTGAGATGCCAAATGATCATCGTGCGAATGTGCATCTTCGTGAAATTCTTGAGAGCGATTCTTTTGATGTGATGGATTCAAAGTTGCGTCTGCCTCTTGGGCGAGATGTTTCGGGGAATCCGATTGTTGCTGATCTTGAGACGATGCCGCACTTGCTGATCGCTGGTGCGACGGGAAGTGGTAAGTCTGTATGTATGAATGCATTTTTGATGGCTTTGCTGTATCAAAATACTCCTGAGGAATTGAAGATGATTTTGATCGATCCGAAGAGGGTTGAGCTCGGTCCATACAATGGAATGCCTTATTTGCTTACTCCTGTGATAAAAGACCCTGAGAAGGCTGCTATTAGCCTTAGATGGGTGGTTGCGGAGATGAGTCGAAGGTATCAGGTCTTGTCAGAAGCTAAACATCGGAATATTCAGGAATATAATTCAGATGATGATATCAAGGAGAAGTTGCCAAAGATCGTGGTTGTGATTGATGAGTTGGCGGATTTGATGATGGCGTCTGGGAAAGAGGTGGAAGCGTCGATTTGTAGGATTGCGCAGATGGCGCGTGCGGTTGGTATTCATTTGATTATCGCGACTCAACGTCCGTCTGTGGACGTTATCACGGGTTTGATTAAGGCGAATATCCCTGCTCGTATTGCGTTTGCGGTTTCGTCGGGAATTGATTCACGAACTGTGTTGGATGGGACTGGTGCGGAGGATCTACTTGGGCGTGGAGATATGCTTTATCTGCCGAGTGGAATGGGCAAGCCTTTCCGTATTCAGGGTGTTTTTGTTTCGTCTAAAGAAATTGATAAAGTTACAAATAAAGTTAAACTTACTATTGAGCCGGATTATGATGAGACCATTACTTCTACAGAAATAGCTTCGAAGAAGTTGAACGGTATTCCGAATTCTAAATCAGGGCTTGATGAGGATGCAATGTATGAGGAGGCCTATAATCTTGTACGTGATACAGGGAAGGCGTCTGCGTCGTTGCTTCAGCGGCGTTTGAAGCTTGGTTATGCGCGTGCTGCGAGGTTGATTGATATCCTGGAGGATAAGGGTGTTGTAGGGCCTGCTGATGGAGCGAAGCCTAGGAAGATTTTGGTTGATTAAACAAAGGTGGATTTCTGTCAATATTAGGTTGGTTTATAGGTTTTGGAGGGAGTTTTTTTTGTGGTATAATTATGGAAATTTAAAAGTAATTAAGTCTGTTATGTTTTCAGGACTAAAAAAAGTTTTTCTTGCTTGCGTGGTTTCTTTTGTAGCTTGTTTTGTGTTTTTTTGGTTGATTGGTCTCGAGGGGAATGTGGCTTATGCGAATACTTGTACTTCTCAGGCAACTGGGAGTTGGGGGACTGCTGGAACGTGGACTGATTGTGGAGGGGTGGCTCCTCAAGTTGGTGATAATGTTGTGATTGCGAATACTCATAATGTTACGATCGTTACTGAGTCTATAAATACTGTTACTGATATTACGATTCAGAGTGGAGGGACTCTTACTCAGAATAATACAAATACTCAAACGATTCTGGGGACTTTGACTATTGCTTCTAGTGGAACTTTAACTCATGGAAATAACTCTACGACTCATGCTTATGAGTTGGATTTTACTGCTGCGAATATAGATGTTCAGGGGACCATTACTGCATCTCGGTTGGGGTATGATGGTGGTCATCGCCCTGAACATGCTGATGGTTATGGTCCAGATGGTTTTAGCGGAGAAGGTACTTATATTAGTAGTCGAGCGGGTGGTGGTGGTGCTCATTATGGAGTAGGTGGAACAGGAGCTTTATCTACTCCTGGTGGGGTAGCTTATGATAGTGCGACCAATCCGGTACATTTTGGGTCTGGTGGTGGTGCTGCAGATGATTCTGGTGATGATAGGGCAAATGGTGGACATGGTGGTGGTTTAATAATATTAAATGTATCTGATACTTTGACTGTAGATGGAACCATAGTGGCTGATGGGAGAAGTCCTTGGCATTATGTAGATGGTGGTGGTGGCGGCGGTGGTGGTGCGATCAAGGTAATTACAAGTATAATAACTGGATCGGGATCGTTATCTGCGAATGGTGGTAATGGTAGTGATGCTGGTGGGGATGATGCTGGTGGTGGTGGCGGCGGAATTATATATATAGGATATAATAGTACGCCTGGTATGCCTTCGACTACTGTAACTGGTGGAACTAGTTATTTTGCTAGTGGGGCTGGAGGAGCTGGTATTTTTACGGCTGAGCAGCTTAATTCTGCGCCAGAAGTAACAACAGCCCCAGTTTTCTCATCACAGGCAACAGATGGAACTGGTTATGTGACTTTGACGATGATTGTGGATGATGCAGATGATGATGATTTAAGCTTTAAGGTTGAATATTCGGATGATGCTGGGTCGACTTGGTATGATCCTATTTTGGTAGATCCTGTGACAGATACAAGTGGTGATGGTGATCCTACTTTGGATAACGATGCGGCTACTTATCAAGTAACGGGTGTGAAAACTTCTGATGGAGCAAATACATTAACTATAGTTTGGGATACTCAATCTGCTTCGAATGGAAACGGAGCATTGGCTACGGTGGCAATTGAAGAGGATGTTCAATTCAGGATAACTCCTCATGATGGAACGGTTGAGGGAAGTGTTGGTGGTTCTGCATCATTCTCGGTGGACAATGTTGATCCAGTTGGATTGGCAAATTTTGCAGTTGATTCACAGGATTCAACAAGTGTGACGTTCAGTTGGACGGCAGTGACGTCTGAAACGAACTGGGATCATTACGAGCTTTGGTATAGTACTGCTCCAGGGGTTTCTATTGGGACTATTACGGAGTGGGATGATAGTGATGATGTTGATTTGGCTACAATGGCAACGGCTGCAACGACTATTACTGATTTAAACACTTTAGCGAATAATTATTACTTCAAGATATGGGGGTTTGATTCATTTGGAAATTTTGTGAGTCAAGATGAGCAGTGGACAGCTGAGACTCCGGGGGTCCCTACTGTGGATGGAGCGACGGCTTCTACTTTGGATGTTACGCTAGATTATAATGGGAATCCGGCTGGAGCAACTTTTGCAATAGAAGAAACTGGAGGTGGAAATTATGTTCAAGCTGGTTTTGGTCTTGGTGGTCCTGCGGTGTATCAGAGTGAGGCTACGTGGGAAGCTACTGTTATAGTTACTGGATTAAGTTCAAATACATTATATTCTTTTGCAGTTGGTGCTAGGAATGATACGCTTATAGGAGCTGGTTTTGGAACAGCGGCCCCTGCCTATACTCTCGCAAACCCTCCGGCTTCTGCGACAGCCTCTATTTCTGGTGAAACAGCTACTATTAGCTGGGGAGCGAATGGTAATCCATCTGCTACGCAGTATTATGTTACTAGGAGTGATGGTTCAGTGATTTCAAATTGGAGTATAGCGACTAGTGCTACTGACAGATCTATGACATGTGGAGGCACTTATACTTATACTATTAAGGCTCGAAACGGAGCTTCGGTTCCTGTTGAGACGGCTGTGGTAACTACAGGTTCTATTACTAGAATATGTGATTCGGTGATTGCTGGTGGAAATCGAAATCGAGGTGGTGGAAGTCGAGGAGGAGGTGGTGGATCTGAGGGGGAAGGAGAAGGCGAGGATGAAGGTGATGATGAAGGAGATGATGAGGAAGGCGAGGAGGAAGATTCTCGAGATTCTGGAGATGATGATGAGGTTGCTGATGATCGTGAAGAATATGATCGTGAAGATGAGTCTGTTCCTGAGGATCTAAGTGAGGTGGTTGATTCTCCAGTAGTTGAAATTGTAAATGTTGAGAGAAGACCTTTATATATTGCTCCTGAGCCAGAATATATTGCTCCTGAGCCTTTTGAGATAAGTTTGGATAATGAGCGTGCTGAGAGACAAAGGTTTTTGGAGTCCTTTGATGATTATGCGGATAGGGTTGAAAGTTATAATGATGAAGTGCGTCAGTATTTTGAGGTGGATTCTGATTTTGATGGGGATGGAATTTCTAATGTGGATGAGGTTGAGGCTGGTTTGAATCCGGCTTCTGTTGATAGTGATGGAGATGGTGTTTCTGATGGTGCTGAAAGGAGCTATGGGTCTGATCCTTTGGATTCTATTTCTGTTGCTGATCAGTTTGTTGATGTGGATGGATCTATAGATAGTGATGGGGATGGAATTTCTGATTTGGTTGAATTGATGATTGGGTCTAATCCTGAGGACTCGGATGATGGGGCTTCTGATCAATTCTTTGGAATTCAAGATGATGATGATACACCAACACTAACAGTTGGTACGCTCAGAAATATTGCGTCATCGGGAGGATTACCTGTCTTTTCAGGAAAATCTAGGTCTAAACCAAACGGGGAGGTTGCAATTACAGTGAAAGATGTGGATGGTGCTGTTATAAAAACAATGACAGTAAAAACTGATGCTGAAGGAAAGTTCGTCGCGGCGCCGTTACTTGCATTGGCTGATGCTGGTGTTAAAGAGGGAGATAATGTTTTTGTGCAAGTTGATGGTAGTAAGACATTTATGTTAAATATTGGAAAGGAAATCGCGGCTCCTGAGATAGAAGTTTCTGGTGCTGGAATTGAGGTGTTGGATAACGTGGACGTTGATGAGTTTGATTATGAAGTTGCATTACCTGATCAATGGTACAAAGTCACTGTTTCTGACAAATCACTTTTGTATATTAAAGGGACGAAACATGAAGGACGATTTGTAGCTGCATTGAAA
>Ga0233431_1004338_pt1 | contig 15322 bp, 10 predicted proteins | sample SI_118_April2016_FD_179867 | JGI IMG/M metagenome (GOLD analysis project Ga0233431, IMG submission 179867) | Seawater microbial communities from Saanich Inlet, British Columbia, Canada - SI_118_April2016_200_MG | ecosystem: Environmental > Aquatic > Marine > Inlet | place: Canada: British...
AAAAAGGCACTGGTACAAGGAATCTAAATTAATAGGTTCTGGTGCAAACAATACCTCGATTCCACTACTATTTTAGCAAACCGAGGTATTGTTGTAAAACTTCATTTTCTTACGAATTTGATACATTTTTTAAAGTGCTTCAAATCCACTGTTTAGGCTGGTTCTTGATAGTAAACGCTAAAGTGCTCTGTATCATGAGTAAATTAGAATTTCTATTTTAACTAAACAGCATCTTCTTGTTTTGATTCAGATTTTTGTTTTTCTTCTTTGATCAGATGAAATAATGATTTTGCATCAGGATCAACCTTATCATATTTTAGGAAAATGATAATTTCTTCAGTAAAGCTTATAAAATACAAAATCAATATCACAGTAAGAAATATTGTAGTATTAACTAATGGTGTTAGTATAACTAGAAAATAGACCAGCACACCGCAAAATTTGAGCATAAGTGAATGCATTAACATTGGTTGTTTCAATTTTACACCTGAAATGATAAACGACAATGCTAAATATCCAAAGAATATAAAGAGCATTGTTTTATTTGGCTCAAGATATTCTGGGCGAAGTTTTGCAATGAAATATGCCGAAGAAATATAAAAGGGAAGATCTGCAATTGAATCGAGTCTTTTCCCGAGTTCGCTTGTTTGGTTTAATTTCCTTGCTACTATACCATCAAAATAGTCAGTTGAACCTAGTATTGCATAGCAGATAACAAAGGCAATATCGAGCTTTTTAATAACCAATACATACAGTATCGGCAATAGTACAAGTCGAGATAAAGATAAAATATTTGGGATTGTTACATATTCTTTTTTAAACATGGTGTTTTCTCCCCATTGTATTTTATACCGAAATTCTACGTCAATTTAAACTCACTTTATTTGTAGTTAAATTGTAATGAATTCAGCATAATTCATACATAGAATACCATTTTCGAAACTACTTGTCTATAAAATAAGAGCAATTTCGCGTTTACTATTCGATTATCGATGTTTAAGAACAATACTGATTTTATAAACAAATATTAGTTCTGGTGCAAAGATTTTATTTGAATAGAATTACAATACACGGTATAATATAATTGTTAAATTAAATCATATGGGGTTAGTATTTTGACAGAAAATTTATTTAAGTGGTGACTTTGCCCCACAGAAATGATCCAAGTTAAAAGTGGTTTTTCGAGTCGTCTGAAAATAGTAAATGGAACAAATGAACCTAAAAAAACTTATTTGTATTTTTAGGTGGATTCTATACAAGCATACAATTACAATAAATTTAGTTCAATATAGGTAAATCTGAATAGAATTTTTTGAATCCTCCTTGCTTTGTTTTAAAAGAAGTATTGTCATCATGCTCCTTAACTATACCATAACTAATGGACAGTCCTAGTCGCTTATACTCTATATACCATCAAAACTAGTCATTAAGTAGCGGCAATTTGGTTTATTAGCCAATATGTATAATATTTCTTCGCATTATCCAATTTTTACTGTTATATTATTTATAAAAATACTGCGACCGATTTATAGTCGCAGTATTGATATGTTTATTTAGAATTAATCAATATTGTTTAAGCTTTACTTCTTTCTAATCATAACAATTATCAAAATAATAATCATTAATACTATCAAAGCTCCAACACCGATAATTATCCACACATAACCAGGCATCATAGACCCATTATTAGGCCTGTGATCAAAATCATTCCTAGGCATGCCTTCGTAGTTTCCTTCGGGCGGCATCTGCTCAAAATGCTCTTCATTATACTCCTCATGATTTTCACCAGGTTGTGGCATACCCTCAAAGTGTTCCGGATTATACTCTTCGTGATTTTCACCTGGCATCATGTCTGGATCAAACCCATCTGGTGGTGGCGGATTATGATCATTATTTGGTGGCGGATTCTGCTGTGGTGGTTGCGGATTTTGCTGTGGTGGTTGCGGTTTATTCTTTGGCTTTGGAGTCGATGGTTTCGAGAATATCCTTTGTTCGAAAGTTGCATTCTTGTAACCATAGTTATTGTTACTCCCCACAGAATACTCAATAACAATCGTTTTAGTATTTTCTGTATACTTGATATGAATGTTGCTAGATCCTGGACCATAATCATTCACTTTAACTGATTGATTTGCGCCAAGCTCTAGATTAATAGCACAGTTATAACCTGATGGTGTGTTCGGGTCAACTAAGTGTGCATTAACCATTGTTATAGATGGTATACCCTCAAGCCTAAACTCACATGTTCCCCTGCTTCCTGTCTCTTTCGCATTGTTTCCAAACTGGATAATGACACCTTTATATGGTCCGTTTTGATTCTTCACTACAAATCTTACATCAACTGAACTCGTTCCTTGTGCAAACGCTGGTATTGCTGTTAACATAACTATCAAAAACACGAGAATGACTACCATTGACTTCTTAGAATTATACTTTTTCATAACGCTCTCCTTTCGTTTCTTGCTTTTCTTGCAGGGTTTTTTGACCGAGCATTTTAAGCAATTCATTGATACCCTGCATAGATTGTTTGTCTTGTTTGATACCTTGCGTAATCCATGCCTCCATTTGAACAATTTGATCAAGGTGGTGAATGGTTAAAAACGTCCTTGCCTTTCCTTGGTCTAGACAGTAACAATATGATACATTGTCAATATCAACTAGCGCTTGTATATCAGAAGATGAATATTCATAAAAGTCTGATTTTTTTGCCCAATCACAAATTATTTTCTCGATATCATCTTTAATTGAAAACTCTATGATCGTCTTAATATTCATCTTTAAACCTATACCTTACTGTTAATAGCCATCTATTGTCTTTCCATATTTATATCGTATCAGCTTTTTTGCAAAAAAAAAGTGAGCCCAGAGCTCACCATTATTTATTCAGTTATTATTAAAATTCATGTTTAGTAAAACGATCTTGTGAGATAAATTCTATATCTTGGGAGTGTGTTAAAATATCGGACAGCATAATAAGAGAGTATACTAGAAATATTAGGAGGAAAAATCATGCTTAAACATCGAAACTATTACGACGAAGAATTTAAGAGGAATACTGTTAAGTTGAGCTATGCAAGTCCTAAAAAAGTAAGAGAAATTGCAAAGGATTTAGGGATTGCTAAAGGTATATTATATAACTGGCGCAAGAAATATACTGCTAAGGGAGACAAGACCCCAACAGCATCAATGCAGGATGAATTAGAATCGCTTCGGTTGGTAAATACGGAACTGAAAATTGAGTGTGATATATTAAAAAAAGCAGCGGTCTACTTTGCGAAGCACTAGAAGTAAAATATTACTTCATCAGCGAGCAAACTAAATATCCCGAATCAAAGTGGGTCAAGTATATAGGGATAGTGTACGCTTTCAAATAAACACATCGGTGTTGATTTTGATTGATCTTTAGTTTGCCATACTTTCATCCCTTCATCTCTAGAAGACAATATATCTAGTTTCTCCAATATGTATAAATTGGCATTACTAACAAATGGCTTTATTGTGATTTAATTCATTAGAGCAAATAAAAAACCACTCTACGCTATAAGAATGGTAAGAAAGTTTAAATATCAATTTTTCTGATAAATCCATTATAAAGTTTACTAAGATAAAAAAAAATTAACACATTCAACTTGGGTAAAAATCCTCAACACAATTATTATACTCCTGTAAATAAGCGATGTCAATTTATAGTAATATTAATTAATAATAGCTGCTCAAAGTATTTTTACTTGTCTAATTTCGATCTTAATTTATAAATGTTCTGTTTTGTTTAGTTCGTCTTATAATTTTCATGGGAGGCGAGGGGAGAATTCGTTTCACGAATTTACTTGTTCGCATTTGCTCACACCGCTCCACTAAAATGTATTATCAATGCATTTTTTAACGCTTTGCTCCCTCTCAGGGTTCGATTCCCTCCCGACAAATACCGCGCACTAGAGATAGCGATTCTTGAGGAGAAATGTTATGCAGAGCTACATTGTAGGACTTAACACAGCATGATTCAATATCAAAATAATATAGTCGAGCAAGATCATAGATTCATTAAGAATAAGACAAATCAAAAGTTAGGTTTTAAGAGCCTTGAAACTGCAAAGAACCCTTGCAGGAATAGAAATTATGTATATGATACATAAAGGATAGATAGAAAATATTCAATCTATCCTGTAACTAAAAATCATTTTAACTAATTCAATCTTAGCATAAGTGATTACATGTTTTTTGCAATAATTTATTCACTGTATTGCTCAAAAACTTCCAATATTTTGTCAAAACACAAGCTGAATGCTTTTATAACCTCTGGGTCAAACTGTTTACCGGCTTGGCTAACTATCTCATTATACGCTTCTTCAGGTGTCCAAGGATCTTTATAAGGTCTTTTGCTTGTTAATGCGTCAAACACGTCAGATACACTAACAATTCTTGCTGTTATATCAATGTCTTCACCACTTAACCCATCTGGATATCCGTTTCCATCCCATCTTTCGTGATGTTGCCGCGCGATAGTTGATGCCATTTTTAGCAAATCATCATCGTATCTGACAAGTATTTTAGAACCTATTTCAGTATGTATTTTCATAATGGTCCACTCATCAGGATCAAGTTTACCTTTTTTTAATAATATGCTATCAGGTGTACCTATTTTGCCCAGATCATGCATAGGTGATGCTAATTCTATAAGCTCAGCTTCATTTTCGGGCATATTCATCTCGTTTGCGATGAGCCGTGAATACTTGCTCATTTTTAATATATGTAACCCAGTTTCGTTATCACGGTAATCAGAAGCAACACCTAGAGTTTTTACTAAATCAATACGGCTGTTATTAAGCTCTTTAGTTTTTTCAATAACCTTTGAATCTAGTTCTCTTTGCTGATTTGCAAGGGATATATGTGTTCTTAGCCGCGCTTTAACAATTATTGGGTTTACAGGCTTCGTAATATAATCAATCGCACCTACTTCAAAACCTATAGCCTCATCTCGCTCCTCACTCATTGCAGTTACAAATATAACTGGAATAGCGTGTGTAAGTGCGTTGCTTTTGAGTTGTCGGCATACTTCATACCCATCCATACCTGGCATAATAACATCAAGTAAAATTACATCTGGTTTGATTTTTTGAGCAATTTTCAAAGCAATGCTTCCATTGGTAGTAGCTTTTATGATGTAGTTTTCTTCTAGAATTGCTTTTAGAACATCGATATTATCTACATTATCATCAACAATTAATATGGTATTTTTCATACGATCATTTATGTACGTTATATGCACATATTCCTTTCCGAAATTATAGCTTATATATTATTTTCTAAAGCAGCTAATATTACCTCAGCTTGTTCTTTTGCTTTTTCATGTTCATAAAGCTTAATATGCATTATAAGTTCATCAACATTTTGTATGTTAATGTTTTTCAAGCTACCTGCGATTTCAGCAATAACAAATTCTGCTTGAGTATCAAACCCATCCAAATATCCTATAAGTTTCTTAACTTTTCCAACTAAGTCCTCTGTTTCAATTGTATCATCATCCTTCTCATTTGCAACTTCAATTTTCTCTGAAAAAAATTTGATTTCTTTAATATCAAGCGAAATGCTATTGAGCATCTTCGAATAGCATAGTTCCTTTAGCGCATTCTTTCCTTTTGATAAAATTGATTCAAATTCTTTTGCATAACCGCTAGTTTCAGTGGCACCGATATTTCCAGAAGCTCCTTTTAAAGTATGAATAATTCGCTTAATCGTATCAAAATCATAATTAGCAAACTCTTCTTCAATGTTCTTTTTAAATTCTTTATAATTTGTCATATAACGTATCAAAATATCAGCATATACTTGCTTTTTCCCTGCAACTCTTTCTAATGCCTTTTCGATTTTAAAACGTGTTAGATATTCTTCAAAATTATAGTCTGTTGTTTGGACTTCCTGTATATAATTGATTTTTCTTTGCATAGGTTTAATATATTTCACCATTATTGTAAATAACTCGACAAGATTAATCGGTTTGGTTGTTATTGCATCTAATTTAAATTTTTCTATGTTTTCCATTACCTCTTGCTGAACATCTGCAGTAAGTGCAATAATAGGGATATCATTAAACCCCTTTTCACGTAATAATTGTGTTGCAAGATAACCACTTAAAACAGGCATTTGTAGATCCATTAATACAATATCATAATATCCAGGATTTTCTTCAATTATCTGAATGGCAATTTTCCCATTTTCAGCTATATCAACATAAAAGCCTTCGTACTCTAATAACTCTTTTATGACTTGTTGGTTGATATCATTATCTTCTGCAACCAGTACTTTTGCACCGCGGATTGCATCAAAACCTTCAACAATAATCTTATCATCATTTTGTACACTCAGCTGTATGGGATCCTCTTCGCTAAACAGTGTGGATATAATATTGAGAAGTGACATTTGAGTGATAGGCTTCATAATAACATTCTCAATACCCACACTTCTTGCCTCATCTATAACTAAATCTTTACCATATGCGGTCAATAATAATACTTCTGGTGCATCATCGCCTAATTTCTCTTTGATTTTAAACCATGTTTCCCCTCCGTTTATTATTGGCATATTCCAATCCAATATTAAAAGATCATAAGTTTTATCTATTTTTGCAATTGCATTGTTTCCGTTAACAAATAACTCGCTTTTGATACCAAAATCCAATAAGTAAGACTGCACAACACTTAATGCTATTTCATTGTCATCAACAACCATCACCTTTAGGTCCTGTATATCATTTGGTACAGTGTATACTTTTGCCTTTGCTTGATTTCCAATCTTAAAATCTAAAGTGAAGTAGAATGTCGTCCCCACATTATATTTGCTTTGAACGTCGATTTCTCCACCCATAGCTTCAACAAGTTTTCTTGAAATGGAAAGTCCAAGTCCTGTACCGCCATATTTTCTTGTTGTAGATGAATCAGCTTGGCTGAATGCTTTAAACATCTTCTTTAATTGTTCTTCGGTCATACCTATGCCAGTGTCACTTACAGAAAACTCAATTTTAATATTATTTTCAATTGTTTTAATTTCTTTTACTGATACGATAACATTCCCGCCATCTGTGAACTTTACTGCGTTGTTCAAAAGATTGATCAATATTTGCCCAATACGTAAAGGATCTCCGATTAATACATTAGGCAAACCCGATGACTTTTGAATGATCAATTCAATTCCCTTATCAAATGCTTTTATGCTAATCACACTCGAAACACTATCTAATACATCATCAAGATAGAACTCAATATCTTCAATCAGCATTTTTCCAGCTTCTATTTTTGAGAAGTCCAATATATCATTTATTATGCCCAATAGATTATTTGAGGCTTGCGATACTTTATTGATATAATCACGCTGTTTAGAACTTAAATCAGTTTTGCTGACAAGACGTAGTAAACCGATTATGGCGTTCATAGGTGTTCTTATTTCATGTGACATATTAGCCAGAAACGTTGACTTTACGTTTGTTGCTTCATCGGCTTTTTCTTTTGCCTTTACCAGCTCTTTTTCAACAAATTTACGATATACTATCTCTTTTTTTAATCTAATGTTGAAAATAACAATAATTACGACAGTAATAACAATGATTGCACCAATTATTCCAAGTATCTTGAATAAAGTGGAATAGTCTTTACCTGTCTGTTCGATACCAAGCCATTTATTATTAATATTTATTTTCTCTTCTTCAGTGATTGATGCAATTGCTTTATTCATAACTGAAATAAGTAATTGATAATTGCGTGATTTTAATACTGCGAAAGCAAGTGGCTTTCCAGCCATTTTCTCATCAATTTCGATGTTTGTGATATTCATTCTGCTGATCAAATATGATGTCGTTTCTAAATTGCCCACAAAGACATCGATTTTACCTTCAGAAAGTGCGAGCAAACCACCTTCTAATGAAGCAAACCGAACAAAATCAATATTATTGTCTGTCAAGAAACCATCATGTGAAGATTTTATTTGTGCCCCAACTATTTTCTCAGAAATATTATCAATCGTATAAAAGTTCTCATCATCTTTGTTTGAGAAAATAGCACGTTGATAATATATATAAGGTTCAGAATAGTCAAAAATTTCTTGTCTCTGGCTATTTATACCGATGCAAGGTAGCATATCAATATTTGTTTGACCTTCTTGAATTGTTTGATTATAGGTGGTAGGCCAGTCCAAACTACTATCATATATTTCGAATTTTATATCAATTTTCTCCTGTATCAGTGCTAAATAGTCTGCAGCCATGCCTTTATATTCACCATCAATATCTACAAATTCATATGGAATAAATCCAACATCCACTCCCATCCATATAGTTGGATGGCTGTCAATAAACGCTTCTTCTTCATCTGTAAATTGGATTTCACCTTCTGCCCAAGCTAATGGCTGAGCAAATGACGCTAATATAATAACTAGTATCAATATATATATTAATCTTTTCATTTAAACCTCACTCCCTATCCATAAACATAATTGATCCCTTTAAATTAGGATTTCATATTTTGTCTTAGGTTGAACAGCCAATATTTACTTTTTCTTTTTCAACATTTCTATTGTATTGTTAATATATTCATTAACATTTTCGATAACTTGCGAATTTATTATCGATTTAAAGTTATCGATATGAAGTACATATTCGAGTTTTCCATCTATTTCAAGAGGGAGGGTGATTGAAGAGATTTTTGTACCAGACTCCATAATATCAACGATATTTAATTTGTTTGTATATTTAATATTCATGATATCTTTGTATGAAATTTCACTGTGCTCAGTGCCTTCATCCAATTCTTCTAAGTTGTTTTCAGAGTAAAGCATGGTCATTCTTTTATTCACATTATCAACTTTATATGCATAATAATTACTTGTATTAAGCATTTCTTGTAAATCCATTGATATCTGTACAAACATATCATCTCTTCCTAAATTATCAAATTCTCTGTATAAATCAAGCAATTTACTATTGATGTAATGCTTAATTCTCTCTTGGTTTGCTTCCCTAAACATAATATAAAGAGCAGGCTTATCTTTAAACATGGTTGGAACCATTGTAATATTAGTTATTTGGATGTTTGAATCTTTATCTAAATAGTAAAAATCAAATTCAGACGTCTTAGAGCTTTTTGAAAGTAGTAAACGTTCTTCTAATACATAATTAGACATTTTCCCGTCCGGCTGAAACTTAGGAAAAATTGAATTTAATCTTTTTCCAACAATCTCTTTTGGATCATTATAGCCGAGTGAATCTTTCAAAGTATTATTAACAAATACGATTTTATTGTCTAAAACAAGTGCATTACCAATGGCTGGAGAATTGAACAGTGAACTATACATTTCTTGCGCAGCTATTAGATCGTGATTTAATGCTTCTACCTTTTTGATCATTATATCGATATTATTCTGCATTGTTTGGATACTTGTAGACAACATACCGTATTCGTTTTGCTTGCTTAGAAGATTTTCTGGGATTTTGATACTTAAATCATTTTTTGATCTCACTTCGTCAAAGTGAGTTGCCAAAATTTTAAATGGTTTTAAATAATATTTCGATGTAAAATATGTGCTCAAAATTATTATGAATAAAACAGCAATTCCGAATAAACCAACAGTTTTGAGTATGCTTTTCATATCGCTTTTTGTATTTTCAGAAGAGTAAGATTGGATTATATACCATCCGCTTGCACTATTAATAAATTTAGTATAAACCTGATTGCCATAATTAAAATACTTTTCATTGCTGTTTAAAAACTCAACCAAACCTGGCACCTCTACTAGCTCACCAATACGGTCAGATTCTGCAAGTACGTACGTTCCTGAGTTGTCCATTATAAAAGATGTATATCTATTATCCACTCTAAAGTCAAATGCACTTTTTGAAAAATTGTCGATGTATATATCCATAGCTAATACACCTAATATTTCACCTGAATCAGTATATATTGCTTTTGATGCGGATATTATGGTTTTGATATTTTCTTCGTTTTCCCTGTCCACATATGGTGGACTCCAATAGACTGAGCCATTGTTTTTAATTGCGCCTATGTACCAAGGTCTTGTTGTACAGTCGAAGTCAGTATCGACACCATTTATCAATGATGCGTCAGCACCAGGATTGTTTCCAAACATGTTCTTTTTTGGTGTACCTATGTATATGGTCTTGATGGTTTCATCCAGCTCAAAGGAAGTTATCAAATCCATTGTGCTCTGATAAGCCTTCTCAAACTTATGATCATTCATCAATGAAAAATCCGAATAATATGTTTTTATCTCTTCTTGAGTCATTACACTGTTTTTATCATTAAATGTTTGCCATGACTTTTGATCTTCCAAAGCACTCAGCACTTTAGAATAGCTTTCAAGATATTGCTCCAAAGACACATTCATGCCTTTTGCTCTAGAAGCGATTTCATCTTTATGTTGGTTTTCAAAAGTATTTGTAAATAAGTTAAAAAAGATTGTATTTGTAAATAAAACTGGTATTAATATACTTATCAATATCACTATTGGTATAATAATTTTGATTGAATGTATCCATTTGATTTTTTTCATATCTTTACCTCAAATCTTATTTTAACTTACTAACTTATTATATACTGCAAAATTGGTAGAATTATCATCTGCTACAACTACTGAATCTAAGTTAGGAAGCTTTTCAAATTTATACTTTAGACTGGTATATTATGCATTCAATTTGATGTGTAAATATAGTAAAACTAGACGTGTAGGATCTAATGAATAACACTCTTTTACATTACTTTTATTATATTTTTATCTGGCATTTTTATATTCTCTTGGTTCATTTATTTATAGTTATGTAGTTATTGAAATAATTGTAAATATTAACAAATACGGTCAACTATATAACTGATCCAATTCCAACAATAAGTATAGTAAATTTACTTTTTTTCATTATTCCCACCTGCCTTGGTTCCCTTTAATTAAAATCCAAAATAGTTGAGGTTTAAATATAATTTGAGTATGCAACGAATTCTAATCCGACCTAATATTTTACTTTTTTTATAGATCAAACAAGCTAAATGCATAAAATTAGGGACTTAATCAATATTCGCATAATGTGTTTAGCGAATTCGATAGCATCATTTAATCTTATTATAGCTTTTTTATTATACCACTGCAAGAGCAGTTTAGTCTCTAAGTCTCGGTTCTAGTGAAAAGTTGTATTTAAATAGAATAACAATTGATGACTTGACTGACCTTACCCCACAAAACTGTACCAGTTGAAAGTAAAAAAGTTCGACTAAGAATTCTAAAAGGAGCATATGAACCCAAATAAGAACTTATTTGTCTTCCTGGGTGGGTTTGGTGTTATCACTAACTTAGAATGATATATTAATGATTGGAGCTCAACATCTCTATTAATATTAGGTTTTTTACCCTAAAGGGCACTTTGCACCAGAACCTCATTTTGTTGACTATCGGTCAGTAAAGGTGTATAATTATATTAACCGATGGAAAGCAAAGCATAAGGAGATGATATTTTGCCACTAAAAGTTTATGAAAAAGAAAAAATAATAGATGAATGCTTCAATATTTTTGCTGAGAATGGATATACTTGCACATCTACTGCGATGCTTGCAAAAGCTGCAGGAATATCTAAAGCATTAATCTTCCATCACTTTAAAAGCAAAAAGAATTTATATATAGAAATATTAGAAAGATGCTTTGATAAAATGGCTTCTGAAATCTCACATGAACCATCAAAGGTATATAAAGACTACTTTGAGGCTAAAGAACAAAGCGGGATACATAGAGTCGAATACCTAAAAAAAAATCCAAAAGTAAACAAACTACTATTTGAAGCTTTTTACTCTACACCATCTGAACTAAAAAATGAAATCAAAAAATTTAGAATTAATATAGAAGACAAATATAAGGCGCATAATAGAACTGCTAACAAGCAAATGAAAAAGTTGTTTAGTGAAATCTCATTAAAAGACAATGTAGATCCAAAAGAAGCATATGAACTAATCGATATAGTATCAGAATACTTCAGAATGAAACTTGCCTCTGAATTAACTAATGATGAAAAGCTATTAGATGATTTATACTGGGATGATTTTTTTGATAAGAAAAGCAGATATCTTAACATGATCCGTTATGGAATTGAAAAGAAGGAGTAGAAGTATGGGTAAGTATTTATGTAATTTAAGAGACATAGATAGCAACAACATTGATCTAATTGGTGGAAAAGGAGCTAATTTAGTTGAACTTTCTCAGATTAGAGACATAAAAGTTCCGAATGGATTTTGTATTACTGTTGATGCTTATAAAGAAGTATATAAGAGTATTGATAATATTAAAGCTTTAACTAATGAATTGAAAAAAGTTAATCCAGATAGAATTGACTCTATAAAGGATATTAGCAAGAAGATTAGAGGTACAATTGAGCAAATTGATTTTCCTGAAGTTATTTTGAATAAACTTAATAAACAACTATCCAAATATAATCTAGATAAGGCCTTTGCAGTAAGATCAAGTGCTACTGCGGAGGATCTTCCAAAGGCTTCTTTTGCGGGTCAACATGATACATATCTAAATGTAATTGGTAAAGATTCTATCATAAATAGTATTAAGAAATGTTGGGCTTCACTTTTTACCGAAAGAGCAATAATCTACAGAAACCAAAATGAATTTGAGCATGACAAAGTTTATATGTCAGTTGTTATTCAAGAGATGATAGACTCAACTATCTCTGGAGTAATGTTTACAGCTGATCCTAATACATCAAATAGAAAAGTTTTGTCTATTGATGCTAGTTATGGACTAGGCGAAGCCATAGTTTCTGGTATAGTTAGTTCAGATAATTACAAAGTAAGAGATGAAAAAATCATCAAAAAAAAAATATCTAGTAAAAATAAAGCAATTAGGACATTATCAAATGGCGGAATCAATGAGGAAGTTGTAAATGAGATTAACAAAAAATCTCAAGCACTGGAAGATGAAAAAATTATTGAGCTTGCAAAACTTGGCAGACAAATTGAAAAGCACTACTGCTCACCTCAAGATATTGAATGGTGCATAAAAGATGGTGAAATATTCATAGTCCAGAGTAGGCCTATCACAACTCTTTACCCTCTTCCAAAAGTAGAAAACGGAGAGAATCGTGTATTTTTCTCATCTGGCCATTTGCAAATGATGACAGCACCTATTAAACCTTTAGGTATATACTTCTTCAGATCAGTAATTAGCAATCCTCCATCTCAAGTAATTGGAGGAAGATTATATTGCGACATAACTCATGATTTGGCATCTCCAATCGGTAGAATACTGACTAAGAATCTTCTAGGGGTAATTGGAGATCGTCTTTTAACTGATTCTATAGCCAAAGTAATAAAAGACAAAAAATACATTCGAACTCTCAAAAAAGGCAAAGAGAAAGTAATCCAGCCTGATAATAATGGTGGACTCTCAGTATTATTCCATGCCTACAAAATATATAAAGAGAATAATCCAGATCTAATTAAAAGCTTCATGAATGATGAGCAGAAATCTATTGATGATATGGAAGCAAAAATCAAAACTTTATCTGGCGCAGAAGTTTTTGATTTCATATATCAAGATCATGAAGGACGAAGAAGTAAATTAATGCAACCTGTTAATGCAGGGGCAATGGCTACTGTCATGCTAGCTAATATGTGGTTCAGTAGAAGGATTAAAAAGCTGTTTGGTATAGAAAATGCTGCTGACACAATAATTCAGTCTATACCAAATAGTGTTACTTCTGATACAGGTCTTGCCTTACTTGATGTTGCAGACATAGTAAGGGAATATCCTGATGTAATAGAGTATTTTAAGAATGCAAATGATAAGACGTTTTTCGATGATATATCAAAACTAGATGGTGGCAAGCAAGTATGTTCTTCTATAAAAGCGTACTTGAATTTATATGGGATGAGATGCTCTGGTGATATTGATATTACTATCCCTAGATGGAGCGAAGAACCAACCAAGCTAATCCCAATTATCATGAATAATATCAATAATTTTGAACCAAACTTTAGACAAAAAAAATATGAAGATGGACTAAATGAATCAAACAAGAGAGTCAGTAGCTTGTTAGAGCAAGTAGAAAAATTGCCTAGGGGCAAAAACAAAGCCAAAAGAATTAAAAAAGTAGCTAGTTTAATACGTAATTATATCGGATATCGTGAATACCCAAAATTCTCTTATATTAAGAGATACTTCATCTATAAACAAGCTCTTTTGAAAGAAGCTTCAAAATTACTTAAAAAAGGAATACTAAAAGAGATTGAAGATGTTTATTACTTGTATTTTGACGAATATAAAGAAGTTGTAAAAGCTCAAGAGCTCGATTATGAGATTATTGTAAAAAGGAAATTTGACTATAAGTTCTATGAAAAACTTACTCCACAAAGAGTGATAACTTCTGATGGCGATGTAATTGAAAGCGAATACAACAAAGCTGATTATCCTGAAGGAGCTTTGATTGGTGTTCCTGTATCTTCAGGGATTATTGAAGGTAGAGCTAGAGTAATATCAAATATGGAAGAAACAGATTTAGAAGAAGGTGATATTTTAGTTACAGAGTTTACTGATCCTAGTTGGACTCCGTTGTTTGTTTCTATAAAGGGATTAGTCACTGAAGTTGGAGGTCTTACTACACATGGTGCTATAATCTCAAGAGAATATGGTCTACCAGCTGTAGTAAGTGTTGAAAATGTTACTAAACTAGTTAAAGACGGTCAAAGAATAAGATTAGATGGATCTAAAGGATATATAGAAATACTATCATAATACTAGGAGGTTTATATTAGTATACATGTAATTATCTCACTAAGCATATGACCTTACCCCAAATAATGTGTCCAATTTTTAAGTTAGTTTAGCAATTCAATTGTATTATAGAGTTCGTCTAAATTTTATAAATGGAGCGAATGTACCCAAAAAAGAACTTGTTTGTTTTCTTGGGTGGATTTGGTGTTGCCGTTAATTTGGAATAAATTATTTGAAATTAGTCAACATATACTTTTGAATCAACTTTAGCTTTCTTTTCCAACCCTCATAATCATTCTGAATCTTTCATGTCCAACCATTACTTCGATTTCTTTTAATTTGCTGATTATTTGCTCTGCTGTATAATTCCTTTTTGACATTTTTGTCTCATTTCAAAAATCAATTATATCCGCTGCAATTTCTCAGTTTCAATTCGGGGGGGGGGGCTAAGGATGAGATTGAATTCCTAGACTCAAACTGTACGCCATAGGAGCAAGTTCACCCTTAGGTGCGTGATTCGAATGATAAAAGCAAAAACCCGAATAATTTTATTTCACTCTTT
>Ga0233431_1004339_pt1 | contig 15317 bp, 15 predicted proteins | sample SI_118_April2016_FD_179867 | JGI IMG/M metagenome (GOLD analysis project Ga0233431, IMG submission 179867) | Seawater microbial communities from Saanich Inlet, British Columbia, Canada - SI_118_April2016_200_MG | ecosystem: Environmental > Aquatic > Marine > Inlet | place: Canada: British...
CGAGTTTTATATAATTTGAACTCAATATTCATTGTGTTCAAACTATATACTCAAAACATTCAGAGCTTTTATTCATATATAACAATTTTACTATTAAATACTTAAGTTCTTTCTGAACAGACACTAGTTAGTTACACACATGACAATGGAGATTTACATTTAAAGAAAATAGATGGCAGTATTTAATATATGTCTTGAGATCCGCCATTGGTACATGAACCTAGCCCTTCTCTTGTACCTGCTACTTGTCCATAGTTACAGGTGGTATTAGCTGTTCCTCCATTACTGCAAATACCGATCCATTCAAAACCGTCCCAACCCAAAACGTTGGATCCGTAAGAACAGAAGTAGGCTTCTTTATTTTGTATACCATCCCGGCAACCATTCGTAGCAGTAGCCCATGCCCATAGGTTCACATATTCCTCCTACTGTCCCAGGAGCACTTGATCCGGATGAACAGCGGAAATTACCTGAGCCTACAGTTCGTAGAATGGGGGGGGGGCAATACTTTAGTTTTTTTGTCATAAATAATTTTTCCCATATTATTATTTTTTACCTTTCTAAAAGATTTAATTTCTGATCCAAACCAACTATTTTAAATACTTTTTTAACCGAAGGTGTTACATTGATAATTGAAAAGTTTTCAGTATTCACTTTATACATAGCTTTTCCGCAGAGACGCAGAAAACTGGATGAAATATATTCTACTCCAATAAGATCAAAAACGATCTCATTACCAACTTCTATATTACATATAATCTTTTTCTCTGCTTCAAAACATTTAGTAGTATTCATTCGCATATCAAATTTGTAGACAGTTTTTCCGCTACTTTCATTTACACATTCAACAGCCATCTAAAACCTCCAGCATGATCTTTGTCATTCATTAATAAAATAAATTATACTTCTTCTCAAATTATTTTGTAGAGATCGATTCATCATAAAACATTGAAGTGTTAAAATTACTAAACCTTTCATTTACACATCTTTGTGCAACTCTTTTAATAATTATAAAATCCTTAAAAGTAATATTTTTAGAAATAACCCCTGCCATTTTTTGATCCTCTATGTATGATGTAAAGCCAAATATATGCACAAATTGAAAAAGTTTATAAAGATAAACCTATTTATTTTCAATAGGTTTAATATAAAAACCGCCAAAACATGGGACCTCAACTTTTTTCAGACTGCTTTTCGAATATTTAGTCGTTCCCAATCCAGTTTTCACCTAGTATGGATCTAAAAAGCGCAACGGTCTCCAATAGTTTTTCCTTTGCACTACTAATCGCCTTTCTGCATCTCTTTTTCCCTGTTCTGCAATCCGTTCTGCTGAGGATAAACGATATCCAAAATTTACTTCTTTTGATCTCTCTTCAAATTTTCTTTGTAAATAAAAAGGATCACGCTTTAGCCGTTCAAGATCTTCAGTCATTCTTTTCGTTGCTTTAACCTTTGCAGCTTTTGTTGTACGAAACATGTCTTCTCTTATTTTTCGTGATCTTCTTATTCTTGGATTTTCTTTTTCTATCGCTTCTCTTGTTTCTCTTGCAGATTTTGCCCTTGGTGTTTCTATTTCTTCAATTTCTACAGCTTTTGTTAGATTATACACGGAGCGCACGGCTACTATCATAGTTAGAGCTGCAAAAATAGCTCCCACGATTATTTCGGAGTTATTATGTGCCTTCACACCACAATAAAGAACATATCCTGGAACAAATCCTAGAAGATCTCTTATAATACCAGGCATATGCCCTGTCACATCAGTCGTAGAGATAGGATTACCACCACCATAAGTATATCTATTAGAAAGATCATAGGTGTCTCTATTTATAAATCTCATCAGTTCAGGCGAATAATATCTTGCTTTCAGATAATAAAGTCCAGATTCAGAATCCTGATAATAACCAGAGTATTTGAAAGGATTGTCATTAATGGTTAATTGTGAATTATTAATTGTTAATGAATGTTGATGTTTATCGTAATTCGACATTCGACATTCGACATTCGTAATTATTAGCAAACGCTGATTGAAAGGTGAACAGCACCATAACAGGCAGCAATATATACCTTGTTATTTTTTGTAATTGTATATTCGGCTTCATAAGTGAATCCCTTAACATTTAATTCTCACAACATATATAAGAGGCTAGTCTAAGCAAAACATCTCAAAACGGTTAACCAAAAAATCAAAAACATACAGCAAATAATTAATATATTATTCACCTTCTACAGGTTTAATATAAAAACCGCCAAAATATGGGACCTCAACTTTTTTCAGACTGCTTTTCGAATATTTAGTCGTTCCCCATCCAGTTTTCACATTCCAGTATTTATCAGTTTCACCTTCAATAATAGATTTAAATTTTTGATATTCACAACAGATATAAACTTCGTCCCCAACTTTCATTTCTCAGTTTCCCCTTTTTTAATATTATATTTTTTCTTATAAATTATTTTAAATCATACTGTTTTGTTATATTCAGCCTCTTACACAGACCAGTTATCTCAAAAATTCTTTCAACAGAAGGTCCGGTATTGATAATTGAGAAATTTTCTATACTCACTCTACGCACAGCTTTTAAACACATACATAAAAAACTGGATGTAATGTATTTAACCCCTGCAAGATCAAAAATGACTTTGTCACCAATTCCTATCTTATTTATAATATTCTTCTCAGCTTCAATAGATTTAGCGGTACTCATTTGTTCATCAAATTTATAGATTATCTTACATCTCCCTTTTCCAACAACCTTAACAGACATTTATGACCTCCAGGACAATTTAAAATTACGATATAATATAAAATATTGCTACGTTGAAATCGGACCACTTCCTACTGCATTACATGGAGCTGTTTTTATAAAACTCAAGATACTACCACCGTCACAGCTCTGCCATCCTGACGCTTGAATGCTAGTGCCACAAACACCATTATCAGGAACGGTTCCAGGAGAGCATCCTTCAATAGTCCCAACAGTAGTACCCGAATCACAAACACCACCTACATTGCTTCCTCCAGGATAGCAAAGTGTTGCTGTAGTGCCAGTAGCACCCGAACCATTTGTGGCACAAAAAGTTGCTGAATTATCAGTCACACAATGCAATCGGGGTTTAGTATATTTTATTTTATTTCTCATGTTCCAGTTCCTGCTATTTATTCAAGGTTATTAAAAAATAGTTATGATAATTGTGAACAAATCACATGTAAACTAAACCTGTTATTTCGGTATTTATCAAAACCAGCTATTTAAAAAACAATATTTACAGCATAAAATACCATAAAGTGCCATATTTTACTGATGTATTTTTAATACATAGTCAGAAGATTACAAAAGGAAGTATTAACATAGAATTCTATACAGATAAAACTAAAGGTAATCAAATGAGCATGCAATTGATTACAGGACAATCCTCTGTTAGTTTATAACAGGTAATACCACGTTCCCCCTCCATTTACACTTTTCTCAACAACACTTTTATTTGACAAACTACCCTCTCCCTTTTCGTTACATAAATAATTTTTCATCATAAAATGCTACAAATCAAATTTGGGGAGTAATAAGGAGTTCTATGTAGTGTTTTCCAGCTAGCTACCGCAAGAAGCTATAACCTAAAAAAATCAATGCACATGTAATAACGCTTAATATTTTTACGTTTTTAATCTTCTTTACTTCTAGTTTTAATATTTATTATTCTGCGTCATTTCAAGCAAAGTTTTCTGCCTTTAAGCTTATCTACTATGTCAGATGTTGAATTTTTCTATAACTCCTGAATACCATCCATTTGAACTACTATTTTTTCCAGTTCCTACATATGGTGAATGTGTGTATCCATAACCGGTTGCAATAATATTACCTCCAGTTTTACTTATCTTTACAGAGCAGCAAATATTATATTCGTCGCTTCCAAACCGATGTACTGTTTCTAATTTATTGCTAACTATTTTTTTTATAACTAATGAATGGGGCTTATCAATCTTTTTTTCAGCCATAATAATTTTATCTTTATCTGAAATTGAAACTGTGTTAATATGATAAACACTTGTTTTATATATTGTTTTGCCCCATGTAGTTCCACCATCTGTACTTTCAATTAAATATCCATTATAGTCATCATAATAATTACAGCCTGTATGATCATTATTTCCAGCAAGTACAATAGTTTTATCATTTACAGCTATTGAACTTACATAAGAAATTTCGGTAAATGAAATATATTTCCAGCTTTTACCCTCATCATCACTTATTGCAATTTCTCCCTCCCCGTTACTTGTTGCTCCTCCAATTATAATTTTACTACAATGTCCGGTAGAACTGGAAGACATGGCAATTGCATTACCCGAAAAGTTATCAGCTAAACTTACATCTGTCCATGTTGCTCCCCTATCAGTACTTTTCATTATTTTAGTAGAGTTATTGCTGCTGTCTCTCTTTAAGCCAACAATCGTTGTACCATCAGCAGACATTGCCACAGAACTAATATCTGCCATATCAGTAGAAATATGCTCTATCCAACTTTCACCACCGTTAGCACTTATTTGAAATATATCACCTGCGACAGCAATAGTCATCCCATCTGAAGACATGGCTATTGCACTCAATGATTTGTTATTAAAATACGTTTCCCTATATACCCATTTCCCTTTATGATTAATATAAATATGGCCATTATCATTTTTATCATTTGCTGTCACTGCAAACACATGCCCATCAGATGAACAGGCAATTGAATTTGGACAATATGTTGAACTTGTGTGAATCACACTGGCTGATGCTGAGAAGCTATAACCTAAAAATATAGTTGTTCCTAACAGTAACGTAAATATTTTTATCTTCTTCATCTTCTCTACTCCTAATTTTTAAATTCTATTATTCTGCTTAACACCAATACCAATTATTATTGTTGTTTATCTAAGAACTATTCCATTAAACTTTTACTATCCTAATACATTCTGATATTAAGAGAGTAAAAAGGATTATAGATTGTATGTCCCTATTACACCTGAATATTCAGTTACCCAATGAGGTCTATAGACTCCCTCTCCCATATTATAAGGACGATATACTAAAAATTTACCACTTTCTGTAAAAAAAACTTTGTCACCTGTCTGATTAATAGCAGCATTATTAAAAATAGAGTAATGTTTACCAGTAGTTTTATGAATAATTGGCCAACTCTTACCACTATCAGTACTCTTTTTTACAACTAATTTATTTGGATCATTCTTTTCCCTATCTGCAATAACTATTATTCCATTATCCGACACTGATACATTATTAATATCATAATATTCTGTGTTGTAGACTCTACCCCAATTGGCTCCAAAATCATTACTTTCAAGAATATAGCTTTCTCCTTTTGCACCATCTCCAGCCACTACAATATACTTCCCGCCCGAAGACATGGAAACAGAATTAACTGATGCAATTTCTGTAAATGGAATGTATGTCCAGCTATTACCTTTATTACCACTTATTGCAATTTCTCCCTCTCCATTATTTGTCGCCCCACCAACAATAATTCTGTTACAATGCCCGGTAGAGGAAGAAGACATGGCAACTAAGTTCAGCTTAGTGAGTTGTACGTCCACAGCTTTAAGATTCCAAGTTTTACCACCATCTACACTAATTCCAAATTTATCATTACCTACAACAGCAATAGTCCTTCCATTAGAAGACATGGCAATTGAGCTTAGTGATATTTTTTTAAAATCTGTTGTATCCTGATATGTATATTTACCATTATGATCAACATAAATTTGGGATTCAGAATCACTATTAATTGATGCAACAGCAATTACATGCCCATTAGATGACGTTGCAACTGAAACAGGCCTGTAAGTCTTCAAATTTCCAAATTCAAGATTACGCCAGCTTTTACCTGAATCTATACTTTGTTCTACAACACCACTGTAATTTGATGTGCTATGATGCTTCTCCGTGACATAAATTGTTCCACCATTTGAAGACATAGCAATTGAATTTGGATAATATGTTGGACTGTGAGGTGTAACATTCCAGTCACCTGCAAATCCTTTACATCCCAAAAAAATCATCAAAAATCCGATAAAAAAACTTAAAAATTGAATTCTTTTCATTATTATAATTCTCCTCTATTTTTAATAAATGTTTATAATCTGTACATATAACATATTTAATGTTCATATATTTATCAAAATCCTTTCACAATACTACCATAAACACAACATATAAAACCATATAACACCACTAATTTTTATGGTGTTTCTTAAGAAAAGCTATTTAAAAACAGTATATATACCATAAAATACCATTAAAGCATTATGTGTTTTTGGTACATTTTAAATATATTGTGAGTAGTTAAAGTGCGGAGGTAATAAAATGGAATTCTATACAGATAAACTAAAGGTCATTAGGACACTGCAAAAACTTTCAGCTGAAAAACTTGCTTCCAAAATGGGAATTAACAGAACTACATATTGCAGTTGGGAATATGGAAAAAGATCCCCTTCTGAAGCAAAAATAAGATTATTAGCAAAAGCATTAAATGTTTCAGTAGATGAAATTTCTGATTTAATACCTGAAGCACCGGTATCAACAGTCCAATTCTCGGATGCTGCTCAGTCCTGGATTTCATTGAGTTCTACCGGAAAAGAAAAACAACATAAAAAAATTAAATTTTTAATATCAGGTATTAATTCGTTATACAAAGAATTAAGCGATACAAAATTATTTACAGATGCATTGATGACATCAATTGGATCAATATTTTATATTAAAGATATAAATTTAAATTACGTAACAGCTAATATTGCTTTTCTCGAAAATTTATCTCTAAATAAAAATTATTCCGTTCTAAAAAAAAATGATTTTGATCTTTTCTCACAAAAAGAAGCAGTCCTAAACTACGAGCAGGATAAACAGGTATTACTTAGTGGAAAAAGTATAATTAACCAGGAAGGGTATATCCCTGGCAGTAGAAAAAAGAAATGGGGTTTAATATCTAAAATTCCTGTTTTTGATGATGAAAATAAAATAGAAGGACTTGTTGGTTCATTTATAGATATCACAGATAGAGTAAAAGAAGAAAAACAGAGAAAATTACTTGAACGGGTTATCAATAACGCTGAAGATATTTTTTGGATAGCACAATATGATGAACTTAAAAATGATTTTAAATATCTCTTTATTAACAGTGCTCTTAAAAAATTATATGGTTTCAATGCAGTAGAACTTGAAAAATTTAGAGAACATGAAGAAAAACACCCACTTTCTAAAGCAGAAAATAATTATTTAATCACTCAGCCAATTGAGAAATTTCCTTTAATAATTGAAGGAACAATCGTTAGAACGGATAAAACAAAACGTATTGTAAATAGAAGGATTTTCAAACTTCCTGAAGATAATATTTACTTTGGAATGACAAGAGATATAACTGATCAAAAGAAAACAGAAGAAGAAAAAGAAATCTTATACAAACTTCTTTCAAAAAGCAAAGATATTATCAATCTGTTTGATCTAGATGAACAAAAATATATTTTTATATCAGAATCAATAGAAAAATTAACAGGGTATCCTGCTGATACTTTTTACAATGATCCAAATGCTTTTTTTGAACTATATTCTGATAATCAGTATAAAACAATGTGGAAGAAATATAGAAAAGAACAAAACTGGCCGTCAAATAGTATATACAAGCTGATCAGAAAAAATGGAGAACAACGCTGGTGCGAAGAACAGATAAGCACATACACTTTATCAGATAGAAAATTTACTTTTTCTATAGTTAGAGATATAACTGATCAAAAGAAAACAGAAGAAGAAAAAGAAATATTATACAAACTGTTGTCAAAAAGCAAAGATATTATCAGTCTGTTTGATATAGATAAACAAAAATATATTTTTATATCTGAATCAATAGAAGAATTAACAGGATATTCTACTGATACTTTTTACAATGATCCAAATGCTTTTTTTGAACTATGTCTTGATGATCAGTATAAAACAGTGCGGAAAAAATATAGGAAAGAACAAAAATGGCCGTCAAATAGTATATACAAGCTGATCAGAAAAAATGGAGAACAACGCTGGTGCGAAGAACAGATAAGCACATACACTTTATCTGATAGAAAATTTGCTTTTTCTATAGTTAGGGATATTACAGAACAGAAAAAAAATGAAGAACATAAAGAGATATTACATAAACTGCTGTCAAAAAGCGATGACATTATATCCATATACGATATCAATAAAGAAAAAATTATTTATATTAACGATGTTATAGAAAAATTTACAGGTTATTCTGCAGATATAATATGTAATGATCTAAATGTTTTCTATGACAATTGCCTCACCCCTTCTGACAAAAAAATTAGAAAAACATTTGCCAAAAATAAAAACTGGCCAGAAATAACAAAATATAAACTCATACATAAAGACGGTACATCACGTCTAATGGAAAGTAGAATTAACAGGGACAATATTTTAGGCAGAAATTGTTCAATCAGTATATCTAGAGATATCACTAAGAAAATAGAATATGAACAAAAAATAGAATACTTGGAAATGACATTAAACTCTATGTCTGCATGTCTAAGTCTCAGAGATCTAGAAACCAACAAATATCTCTATACTAATAAAGCTGCTGAAAAAATATGGGGGTATCCAGGTTCATCTGATGAGTTTATCAAGGGCAATGATCATGATTTTTGGTTAGATAATTTAGTTCATGAAGAAGATAAGAAAAAAATAACCAAATATATGAAAACAGGAAAATGGCCCGAAAAATTTGAATATTTATACAAAAAACCAAATGGTGATTTAAGTTGGATAGAATCAATTTCTACGACTAAGCAATTTTTAGATCGAAATTGTGTAGCGTCAATAAGCAGAGATATAACTAAAAAAAAAGAACAGGAACAACAGAGAATTCTATTAGAAAAAACAATTAATGACATGACTGATGCCTTCAGCCTCAGAGATTTAGCGAGTAACAAATATATTTACTTAAATCCTGCAATAGAAAAAATTTTTGGTTGCCCTATAAAAAACTTTACTGACAACAAATCTGCTTTCTGGACAGATAATATTGTCCATGATGAGACCAGAAAAATAATTAAAGAAAAATTTCAGACAGGAAATTTGCCGGATAAGTTTGAGTATCTATACAAAAGGCCTGACGGCAGTTTAATATGGATAGAAACAACAACATCAACAATAAATTATTATGATAAAAGCTGCATCTTATCAATTAATAGAGATATTACAATAAGAAAACATAATGAAGAAATACACAGGTTGCTGGATCTTCATCATGAAGCAACATCAACTGCTGTGGTTATACGAAATAATGATAAAGTAATATATGCCAATCAAGGTTTGGCAGATCTTTATGGGTATCCATTAAAGAAATTAATAGATGGATATTTTGATTTTAGAATAAAAACCTGTATACATCCAGATGATAAAAAAGAGGAAGAAATGCATATAAGAGAAGGATATGCAAATATAACAGAATGGCCATTGATAAAAGAGCAGAAAATAATAAGACCAAGTGGAGAAATCCGTGTTCTTCAAATAACAGTTATACCTTTAGAATTTTTTGGAGAAAAGTGCTTTGCGACTATAATCAAAGATATTACAGAAGATAAAAAATTAAAAGAAGAACTTTCTAACATAAAAAATAAGTATTTTTCAAAGAGTCAACTTGTTAATAGCATGAAACAAAAAGGCTTAGATCAAAAATTAATAGATGACATTATCAACTCAATGAACCCAAAGAATAATTAAGGAAATAATGCAAGTAACTAGAGAACAGATAAATAATAGAATTGAAGCATATGCGATTGCGTGCAAAAATAGAGATTCTGAATCTGTATCAAAGCTTTTTGCTGAAAATTTTGATCATATAGTCCATGGTATTGGGACAAACTCTGACAATCCATGGAATACCAAAAAAGCGACAAACAGAGATGAAATAAGAAAACTCTATGAAGTGTTTTTCTCAAATATTGCAAAGTATTCAGTTGAATATATAAATAGAATTATTGATACAGAATCCAACTCTGCATCGATGGTTGTTTTGGTAAAATCAGAAACTTCAAATATGGAAAATTCACTTCATCTCAAATGGAATAAAAAAGGAGAAATCATATATTTTTATAACTGGTACGGTCAGCCTTTTGAGTGAAAAGATTTTATCCCAACTCAACAGGCTAAGATAAAATAATATGTAGTACTTGTTCGAAAACACCTGTTTTTTCCAAGCACTGTTATTTTTACCAAGCCGAAGGCATGGTGTTGAGTTGTTAATTTCAAAAAAGATATATGCAGTTATACTGTAATTGGTTGAGAATTAAATATTTTTATAAAAGTAAAACGGACATTCCTGTCCGTTTCCTCGGGCAAGAATGCCCAAGTTACCTAACTTTAGAATAATTAAGATATCATCCGTTTATAGTATAAGTACAAAAGGTTATGTGAAAAATCAATTATAGTAATGCATTAGTAAAGATTCAAATCAACTTTATAACTTTATAACTTTCAACTAACCAGTTACATTCTTTTAAAACAGTCACTATGTATGACTTTAAAATATATATAGTTTGCCAAAAAGTTTGTCCCTTTTTTAGCTAAAGACCTACAGCACAGTAGAAATTTTTTCCACATTGCAGATTTTTTATTCTCATTCATTATTTATCTCCTAAAATCAAAGTTATAGAATAACCTGGGATATCCAAAGTTTTTATAATATCACCTGTCTTTCCCGGTGTTTGTATCGACGTTGGATAAGATAAAGGATTAGCATTAAACTGTAGATAAACAGAATTTTCATTCAATGTTTTAGATAAATCAAGCTTAATACTACTACTGGAATTATTCACTATTATACCTTTTTTTTCATTTTGATTATTCGAAAAAAGCCAACCGAAGGAAGAATCATTTATTTTCAACTGAGTTGCTTTATTCATATTTTTCATTGCTGTTGCAAAAAGCTGTATTACATGTCCTGTAGCAGTTAAATCATATGTCGTAGTCTGGAAATTCGTCTGTGGTGCCAGATCTTTAACAAGAAGGCCACTAAAGAAATTCGAGTTTGAAAAAACAGCAGAATATTCTGGACCGGAAAAGAAATTATGCATTAATATATGTGTAATACGGCGATCTTTTAAAAAGACATTCAGAGTGTTGGCAATTAGAAGTCCATGTGCCCATGTTTCGCGAGTTGGTCCTGTTGTATCATTAATATTAAATTCAGTTATCCATATATTTTTTTTAGATGATTTTAAATAGGGTGTATAATTTAAATACTGTTCCCATACTTTAGCAGGTCTCTGCAGCATAGAAGCAAGACAATCTGAATTCTTTAAGTTATTATACTGCTGTACCTGTTGATTTTTTGTCCCCCAAAATGGTGAACTGCTTTTTCCATCAGAAGGAGTTACCCCGCTGTCAAAATAAAAATGTACAATCAGAGCATCTGCTTTTACATTATTTTTCATCATTGTTTCATTCCAGCTTTTTCTGCGTGATTCAACATTGGAAGCTGTATTTAAATTAGCAACTATACCAATTTGGGCATTTGGAAAGACTTCTTTAATTTTCTTTATCCATTGTTTGGAAACTTCCCCATACTTATATCCATTTTTAAATGAGGATTCATATGAAGGATTAACGCTTGGTGGATAAAAAAACTCATTTCCTAATTCAATATATTTAACCGGAATGCCATCAGATTTTGCTTCTTTTAAATTATTTATAAAATCCTTACAATTCTTAGTCAGCATATTAGCAACAAAAAATGGTGTTATTTTTGTTGATTTAGAACACGCTATAGCTAGATCTTTTAATGTATACCTATCTTTTGAATTTTTTAATTTACCAATCCAACCGGGCATATCATTTAGTGCAGCATTTGGATCTATCCAGCCTAAAGACATATCCCAATAATTTCCCAAAGTTCCCCCGGGATAACGAAAAATAGAAACATTTGAACATTTTAGAGTTTCTAAAAGGTTTTTATTTTCCCAAGGATTATTTCCGGCAGCAATCATATTACCGTTGAACCCCAAATAATCGTTTATTTGATGTGAAATTCCTATAGCAGGTGTAATAGAACTATCATTTGCAAATATATTTACATTACAGTAAAACAGTAAAGGAAACAGTAATATAAATAACAGCTTAATTTTATTTGTTAGAAAATACATAATCAACTTCCTCTTTTAACTGTTAACAAAACAATTTTTTATGCTTTATATTCTTCTCAAAAAGCATAAACGTTACAAGATTTTATGCGTTTTTAAAAAATTAAATTGATACTTTGTTGATGATTGCTATTCACTATCTCTGCAAATCAAATCAAACTTTCTTAAAAGATATTCTTTATCATCAGGACGAATCCTATTATTCCTATGCACAGCTTCAGCCATAGTTGGTTTTAGTTCATCAGATAAACTTTTTTTCTCAGCATTTTTAGTCTTAATTAGCTTTGTCAATTGCCCATCATCAGAACTGTATTCTATAACTCTTTTTTTGTATTCAACCTGATAATGTGTTAATTTACTAAGGTCAGACTCAGGATCATTTTTCAATTTTGTCAAAACTTCTAGCTCATCGTCACATTTCTTTATTTTAGCCGCTCTATACACCTTAAAATCTTCTAGGTTTCTATCCAGCATATCACGACCCTCTCCCTTTGTACTTTCTACCAGTGACCGTAAATTTTTTAATTTTTTTTCATTTAATTCAAATCCACTATATATCCAGCAACTGGCCGAAAGAAGTCCTAATATAAGAGATGCTGCCCCGCTTCTTTGTTTTTTAAAAAAATATGAATAAGCAGTTGAACCTGCTGTTGTAGAATCAGCTAGCATAGAGCATCCCCATTCATCTGCAAAAAATCTAAAAGGTAAGTCTACAACTCCTGAACAATAAAGTCCAATTATAGTTCCGACACACGCTACGACAGAACCTAACCACTTAGGCATATGTCCTGACGAGTCAGTATTAGATATCGGATTACCGTTGCAATACGCATATCTGTTTGACAGGTCATATGTATCTCGATTTATAAATCTCATTAATTCAGGAGAGTAATATCTTGCATTCAGATAATAAAGTCCTGACTCAGTATCCTGGTAATAACCGGAGTATTTGAAAGGATTAGTATTAATGGTTAATTGTGAATTATTAATTGTTAATGAATGTAGATGGTAATTGGATTGCTGCTGACCACGGTTTACGGACCTCTGACTACGGTAGCTACCTGCAAACGCTGACTGAAAGGTAAACAGCACCATAACAGGTAGTAATATATAACTCAAACTTTTTTTTATTTTTTTTATTTTCATAATCAATATCTCTTATTCTTCACTCTTATATATATAAGAGACCGGTTCAACAAGAATATCTCAAACTCATTCATTACAAAAATGATACATACAGCATAGAACACCATAAAAAGCCATAATTAATTATGGCGATAGGGGTTGTGGTATGGGGGCTGTGGATTTGTAGATTTGGCAAGTTATCGCACTTTGTGTGTACATTGAGTCCTACTTTAGCAGTTCATTTCATAAATCTGCTAAGCTAGTGATACTGAAGTGCCTGATATACAAGATAAGTTTACCTGACGAGTACCGATACTACACCCATAACAAGTGTTTGTTCGAAAACACCTATTTTTCCCAAGCACAGTTCTTTTTACCAAGCCGAAGGCATGGTGTGAAGTCGTTAATTTATACTCAAAATAAATTATTAATTTTGTGGAAATAGTATTTTTTGAAAAATAATAGCGATTATTACTGCGAATAATTGTTAATCTTTTTTAAAAATATATGCTCTTAGGCACAAAAGATTATGTGAAAAATCAATTACAGCAATGCATTAGCAAAGATTCAAACCAAACTTACAGCTTTACAAATTAGCAACTAACCAGTTATGTTCTTTCAGAACAGACACTAACAGTATAACAGTGTCTCCTACCCCTTATCCTGGCATGTTAGATTGCCAGTCAGACTTTAAGTAGCCTTAGGAAGAAAGGTTTTATATAATTTTTTAAATGCCTGAGGAGTAGATATGTTTTCATATGCAGTTTTTATTTGAGCTGCGGTTTTTTTCACTGAAAGAATTGAGTTATCAATTTCAAAATCGTAGATCATATCTTTATGGGTTATTTTTGAAGAACATCGATGCCAGCCTCGTGCTCTAACACCGGCTTGTACATCACCCCCCGCTTCTACACCTCTCTTTTCTTCACGTCGCGAACCCTCTTCATCTGAAGCATGAATGCCGACAAAAAAAACATGATAAGGAATCCAGGCTTCTAGTGCCACCCTAAACCATTCAGGTTTCCAAAACAGTTGATCTGAAACAACATTAACTCCTGACTCTAAGTATGCAGCAATAGCGCTATAACCGGCATACATCGCTTTATCCAATAATGGCCCTGGTGTAATGTGGAAATAGTCTTGTTCCTTTTCTTGATATGTTTTCATTATAAAATAATTTTGTTCTACTGTATCAAGTTGAACTTGTCGTGGAGGCATAGCCATCCAACAGCAATCAATGCCGACATTTACCCAAAGAGAATCAAACATATCCTGCAGCGCATTCAAGGTTGAAGTCTTGCCTGCACTGGATCCACCATTTAAAACGATTAAATGTCCTTTTTCATATTTATTCTTCATAATTTATATTTTCCAATTTGTTGGTGCCAGTAAAATATCTTTAATGCAGATATGCTGCGGCTGCGAATATATCCAATATACTATTTCTGCAAACTCTTTTGTTTTTATCATTTCTCCTGTTTTTTTTAGCTCATCTAATTGTTGAAGTTCAATAGAATCAAATATTGGTGTATCAATAAGTCCAGGAGCAATATTGCATATCCTTACATTTTTTCCTGCATTTTCAGCTGCTAAAGAATCAGTCAGACTTTTTATCGCAGCTTTTGTTGCACCATATGCAGCAAGATATGGGCTTGTATATCTATCACTTCCACTACTAATATTTAAAATTGTCCCCTTCTTTCTTTCCTGCATTCGTGGTAAAATAATTTCAATTCCGTTCATATATCCTAAGATATTAGTATTGATTATTTCTTCATTTGTATATCTTAAATTTTTATCTGTGAATTCTCCAAAATTGAGTATCCCTGCATTATTAATAAGGCAGCCTACTGGACCAAATTTCTTTTCTGCTTTGTTTCCTGAACTCCCGTAATTTGTAACTAGCTTATTATTAGATACTCTGTAACCCCTTTAAATACAGGCACATTTCTGTTTTTAAAGGGTTGTTTTTTACTTGTTCCATAGTTACATTATAGTATATATG
>Ga0233431_1004341_pt1 | contig 15314 bp, 12 predicted proteins | sample SI_118_April2016_FD_179867 | JGI IMG/M metagenome (GOLD analysis project Ga0233431, IMG submission 179867) | Seawater microbial communities from Saanich Inlet, British Columbia, Canada - SI_118_April2016_200_MG | ecosystem: Environmental > Aquatic > Marine > Inlet | place: Canada: British...
CCAACGGTTTATTGTGATAATAGAAAATTTTCGCCAAAATGTGACTTGGAGTGTATTTCTTTCTATACTCTAGATATTATTCCATATTATCACATTAAAACCTCGTAACCAACTTTATTCCATCTTAGGTTTGCATAATTGGGATGTGGGTTCGATTCCCAAATTGACCACAGAATTAAAAATGATATCCCAAGTTTTTCAGATCTATTATTAGGACTTGAACAATGAAACCATGTCCTATTTCCACTCATATTTGGTTCCGATTTTCTTTATTGGTCTTATAATAGTTACATCTCTACCAGCTTTGAGGTGGTCCTGTTGGAATATATCGTGGTTTTTTGTGGTCCCATGATCGCGTGACAGGGACACTATGGGTCGGCTCATAAATAACTTCACATTCTGTTTGAAAAATGTCCAGTGTTTTGGGGGCTTTTGCAAACAGAATGTGAAGTTATTTATGAACGCTCCCTATGACATCATAAGCCCGGGTAGAGGCCATTTTATTAGAATCAGACGAAAAAGGGTCTGATTCTTCATTTGCTGTGTTGAGTCCGCAAACAAGGTCAGCGGGAATGCTTGATTCGCTGGTATTCCAATGGAGTGACGCAGGTGCCGGAAGCTTTGCAGACAAGTAGCGGCTTCTCCAGGAGTGTGGCAGCTGTTTCTCCGTTTCCCGGATCCGGAGTGATATATTTCCAGGCTTCGAACTCCATCTTGCGAGATGTCTTGCCAACCTTCACGATTTTCCCCCTGGCTTCAATAAAATCCCCTGCATAAACAGGTGCCAGGAATTCCACGTTGTCATAAGCCCTGAAAAGTCCTTCATCACCATCGAAACGGACTAATAACTCTGTTGCCACATCACCAAACAGATTCAGCATTCTGGCCCCATCCACCAGGTTTCCGGCATAATGGGCGTCATGTTGGCTGATTCTCAACCTGATACTTGTTTCCATCATTTTATTCCTCGTTTTTTAAGCAGGAGGCATGTCTCCTGCGATTTATTTTGCCAGCAGTGTTGTAATCAAATAGGAGGCGACCTGGGAGGGTCGTGTCCCGGGACCGAATCCAGCATCGTAACCCAGTTCAATGGCCAGGTCATTGGTTATCCTGGGGCCTCCTGCAACCAGCAGGAATTTGCTTCTGAGGTTTTCTGCTTCCAGTAGCTCGACCAGTTCTGTGAAATTTCGAATGTGCGCGTCTTTCTGGGTGACGGTCTGGGAAACAAGGATGGCATCCGCCTTGAGTTCCAAGGCCTTCTTCAGGAGCTCTTCGCTTGTCACCTGGGCACCGATATTCAGTGCGTTGATTTCAGAATAACGCTCCAGCCCGTAATCCTGGTTGTAGCCTTTCATATTCATAATGGCGTCAATTCCAACCGTGTGTGCGTCTGACCCGATTGTGGCTCCCACGACGGCCATTTTCCTGTTCAGCTCTTTTTTAATCAGGTTGTTGATCTGGTAGAAGTCAAGTTCAGCTGTCTGCACCTCACTGGCTGTAACCGTTGAGTAATCCAGGCTGGGCTTTGCCCTGGCAAACACCACAAAATAGGTGAAATTGTCAGCAATTTTCTCGGCGTGGGCGACAGCGGGATTTTCAAAATTTAATTTGGTGACGTAAATCTCAGCGGCCTTTCTGGCTTTCGCACTGTTTTCAATGGGCAGTGTGAAAGCAAGCTGGGTGATTCCGTCATTGAGGGTGTCACCATAGGGCTTGATCATTTCACTCATCTGCTTACCTTTTTTGGGTTTATGGGTTCAATGGTTTTTCCAGCAAATCCATGACCGGATTTGAATAATCTCGGGCCTTGGTGAAGACCCCGTCGTAACCTTTGCCACCCTTTGCAGCGCGGGAGATATCCGCAAATTTTCCGCCTGAAATCGCTTTCATCAACCCGGAGCCCTTAATCTCGTTTAGAAACGCTTCCGTTTCCGTCAACACTGTCTGTGCCCGCCTGTTGATGAAACCGTCGGCTTTGAACTCAATTTCGTCACCCAGGTTCCGGGCCACATTGAAAATAGTGTCAATGTTGCGAAGAGACTGAAAACGGTCCTGCATCAGAGGTGTATGGCTTGCCTCGGTCAATATGCCGGCCAGGTGAATACCCTGACCGGTTGTAACGGACGCCAGGTTGAACATGGTGTCCAGGCAGTGGGCGTGGAAGATATCGGTACTTTTGTATTTGGTGGGGGGCATATATTTTAACGGCGCGTTGGGAAAAAGCTGGCGAGCCAGCTGGGCATGCGCTAATTCATATAAGAAGGCATTTTCGGTCTGCGGATTGATCTCGAAGGCATGCCCCAGTCCCAGTAAATCATCGGGCAATTGTGCTTTTTTTGCCATGGCTTCATTGATCAACTGGGAAGCGGTGACTGTATGAGCCGCTTCGATGGCATCGGAGGTTGTTAAGTAATTGTCCTCACCGGTATTGATGATGATGCCGGCATGGGTGCAGATCAGGCGACTGAAGTATTGATCAACAAATGTCCGTTTCATGTTGATATCGCGGAACAGGATGCCGTACATGGAGTCGTTCAGCAGCATGTCCAGGTCTTCAAGGGCGGCACAGGCGGCAATTTCCGCCATACAGAGACCTGACGAATAATTGACCAGGCGGATATACCTGCCCTGCTCTTCTCCAGCTTCATCCAGGGCTTCTCTGATAATTTTGAAATTGGCCTGGGTGGCATAGGTCCCCCCAAAACCCTCTGTGGTGGGACCGAAAGGGACATAGTCCAACAGTGACTGCGCGGTGCTTCTGATGACGGCGATAATGTCGGCACCGCTGTATACTGCCGAACGGGCCTGGGTTCTGTCTTCGTAGATGTTTCCTGTGGCTACGATAATGTAACGCCAGGGCTGAGCAGGCAGCGCCTGGGATACCTGTTTTCTGAGCTTGTTCTCGCGGGTTTTTTGCAGTGTTTTGAAAGCGTGCCGAGCCAGTCCGGCTTCTTTTTCTGCAATTTCCGCCGCCGGAAAGGACGTCTGCTTGTCGATGCTTAAATTTCCCCTCTCCAGAAGTTCAGCGGTGGTTTGTGGATCTCTACCGCTTTTCAGCATCGCCTGCGCAAAATAGGCTGAGATTCCCCTGTCCAGCATCTCCTGTTTCCGGGCCAGCTCAACAATTTTATTGGGCAGGGGAGTGTTATCTTCACTGGCTCCGTCCACACCAAACAGTCTCAGAACTGCTCGTTCCACAGATACCGACGAACAGGTGCAGATCTGTGCCTGTATCTCGTCAGCAATGTCGGCCGCCAGCTTTTTCACTTTAGCTATTTGGGATTGATCCAGTTTCAGGTTTGCCATATCTATCGTTCCAGTTTTTCAAGCAGGTTTTTAAGGATGGTCCCGGGTAAAGGAAAGCGCAAAGCTATCTGAAGAGGTGCACTGCTGACAACAGCCTGTTTTTTTACAGCGCCGGGAGATAGCGGTTCAACCTGATAGGGGACTCGTTTTAGCAGTGCATTGAGATCCGGCTGCTCCGGGATTTCTCCAATGTCTTTCATTTTAAACAGGCAAATGCCTGGTATACTCAGCACTTCCGGATAATGAGAGGTGCAGATGAAAATGGAGTCTTTTGCCGGCAAGCCCTTTAAAAAAGCTTCGGTCAGAGCCACTCCGTTGATTGGATCAGTGGAATGAAACAGTTCATCGACCAGGTACACGGCAGTTGACGGGCTCATTTCACAGAAAAAACGGATTTCTTCCCCAAACCCGGACAAACCGGAGCCCGTTTTTCCGGAAGATCTCAAATGCAGGCCGACATCTCTGGGGAACATGGTTGACAGTGCTCCGGCAGGAACCGGGAGTCCGAATTTGACGAGGATCAGGTGGAAGTAGAGCGTTTTGAGAACAGTGGTTTTGCCGGTCATATTGGCACCAAACAACACGTTGACGCCTGCCTCCAGGGACAGATCCAGTGGAGAATAGTGGATCCCTGCATGCTTTTTCAGTTCCGGCAGGATTCCCTGATTCATGTTAATTCGTGGAACCAGCGTCAGCTCGGGGAGCGTCAGGCCACCTGCCTTTTTTGCGGATAGCAGAAGATACTGGTAGGCCCTGTTTTTTCTCAACTGGTAGTAAGCGGATAGATCCTTGTAGAAAGGGGTGAGGGTGTTGTTGATTCCCTTTAGTTTCTCTGCAATTAATCCCTGCCAATCCAATTGCCTTTTTTCCTGTTCACGAAGCAGGTTTTTAACTGCAGCGTTCAGTTTATATTCAGTTCTGTAAAAATCGCCCTGCTCAATAAGATTCAACAGGTTGCATTGCAGGATCTTATCCAGGTTTTCATGGTCTTTCGATATCTCCCTGGGATAAGGGTAGATGAGCTTAATCCCGGTTTTCAGGAAGATTGTCTGTTCATAGGCCAACAGTTCTCTGCTCAATTGATCACTCAGATTGTTCAGAGATTTCTGCAGGCTCTTTTCAGCTGACGAAAGTTTTAATCTGGAAAAGTCGTCCGCTGTTTGTTTGGAGAGGATGTGCAGCATTTTTTGACAGGGATTTTCCCGGCAGGGCAGGGGGGATGCCTTTTCCAATTGTTGAATGGTCCAGTTCTCCTGCAGATACCGGCCCAGTTCGAACAGGTGAAATGCTTCCAGCGTTCCGTCCTGCAGGAAAGGAAGCAGGGATTCCAGGTTGGGCAGGTTTGCAGTGTGCTGCAGCAATGCCGACAGTTCCAACTCCCCACTTGCAGCAAAAGCATCCAGTTCAGCCAGGGCCTTGAAATGCGCTCTGGCTTCCTTTTCCCCGAGCGGCTGCAGAATGGATCGCGGCAGGATTGGAATCTCCTGTTTGAAAAGCGCCAGGTAAGATTCAAAACCAAGATCCCTGAACAGGTGTTCCGGTATAATCCCGCTTTCAAATTCTAAAATCATCTAAATCATCCCGATACAGGTTGATTGCAGGAACATCCCCGGGAACATCAATTCTGGTCTGGTCGCTTTCCTGCCGGATAAAAAGGTACTCCAGGGGAACTGTATGTCGCAGTCTTAGGGTCGGCTCAAAAAATACTTGGCATTCTGTCGGCAAAATGTCCGGTCTTTTGGGGACTTTTGCCGCCAGCTTATGCCAAGTTATTTTTGTACGATCCCTTAACTCAGGTTTAAATTCAGGTGGGTCATTTCCCGTGTTTATATTCTGGTAACAGGTAAAATCGTGTAATACAATTGTCAGGTTCTGCAGGGGGGCTAAAAAGCGATACAGAGACCTGGACAGCGAACCTTTAATATACAGGATACAGGGTTTGTCCCTGTGTTCCAGGCAGTGACTCCTGAGTTGGTCGTCCAGATAGGGAATCTTGTATCCCTTGTACACTGTTGAATCCCAGTTCAGGATCAAAACCGATTTGGTTGAGTCATTCGTGGACGCATCGATTATTTCGGTTGCTTTGCTTGAACATTTCTCCAACCCCAATGCGGTCAGAAAACCTTGAGCCTTCTGCTGCTGCTGTGGCCGTGATGAGATTAGAAGCGCAAAACAGAGGGCGTCGCTGATACTTGGATGACCAAGGAATTGCCGATCGATTGATCCGTCGATCAGGCAAATGCTGTTTGCAGCAACCCTGCTCATTACTTTTTTCATTTTCAAAACTGAATCCCTGTCATTCGGACCTTCCAGCACAACCACAAAATCGTTGGTTGCCCTGGCCAGGACGTAGAGCTTCGTAAAGCCAGGTCTGTCAAATACATGCAGTATCTGGTATTGACCGCCCAGCTGCCTCAGGTGGTCTCCTGCCGTAATAAACAACGAATTCCTGAAGATGCGGGTGGGGGGCTTATCCTTGCCCTCAAAGGTGTCCACAGACTCTCCGTTAATGCCGATTGAGGTCAGAAAGACAGCCTGTTCTGCATACCGCCTCTGCAGCAGTTGCTGGTAGAAGAAGGTAAGCGCTGTTGTTTTACCGGCATTTTTATCGGAGCCTATGAACGAGTATGTTTTCATGCTTATCGTTTTCGCCTGACCAAACCCTCCGGTTCAAGATAGAGTTTTTCACCGCTCAGCAGTTTTGCAACGCCATCCAGTGGTTTATATTGCTCATTGTCACAGATATGGCAGCGACCGCAATCCGAGAACACATTATCCGGCTGTGTATAGGTGGTGATGACCCCCTCATAATTGCGAAAGACCAGTCTCTTGTCCGATTGAGAAAGCAGATAATTGGGCATCAGCGGGATTTTGCCTCCGCCACCGGGTGCATCCACCACGAATGTCGGGATAGCCATGCCGGTTGTGTGGCCCCTCAGGTTTTCAATGATTTCCATCCCCTTGGTGATGGATGTCCTGAAATGGGAAATCCCTTTTGAAAGGTCGCACTGGTAAATATAGTAAGGTTTGACACGAATGGCCAGCAGCTTCTGTACGAGCTGTTTCATGATGTAGGGGCAGTCGTTGACATCCCTTAACAGAACGCTCTGGTTGCCCAGCGGAATGCCTACATTGGCAAGCCGCTCACATGCTTCCTTTGATTCCCGAGTGATCTCCCTGGAGTGGTTAAAATGTGTATTCAGGTAGATGGGATGATACTTTTTCAGCATCTTCGCAAAATCTTCCGTGATGCGCTGCGGCAACACGACGGGCATGCGGCTTCCAATACGGATGATGTCAACATGGGGAATGGCTCTTAATTCCTTGAGAACATACTCTATCCTGTCATCTGCTAAAACCAGCGGATCGCCCCCGGAAAGCAGGACGTCTTTGATGGACGGGGTGGCCCGAATATAGTCCAGACCCAGGTCTACCGTTTTTTTGGTAAAATTTGCATCTTCCACTCCGACCACCCGCCTGCGGGTGCAGTGCCTGCAATACATGGAGCAGATATGAGTTATCAGGAACAAGACCCGGTCCGGATAGCGATGGGTCAACCCGGGCACCGGTGAATCCACGTCTTCATCCAGGGGATCGTCCACATCCTCTATCGTATCTTCTGTTTCCTGGACCCTGGGAACCGCCTGCAGCCGGATGACACAGCGCTTGTACTTTTTGTCCATCAGCGATGCGTAATACGGCGTTATCGCCATTTTAAACTTTTTCAGGCATGTTACCAGGTCTTCCTCCTCTTTTTTCCCCAGGTGAATCACCTTTTTCAGGGTGGGAATATCCCGTATGACATTGCGAAACTGCCATTTCCAGTCATTCCACTCCTCCCGGGAGACCTTCTTAAAGAGTGAAATGTCCCGGTAGTCTGTGTTCAGAAAAGGTCCCATAATTTACTCTCAGCAATATAGTTTCTCGAACAGCTGCATGATGACAGGTGATTCCCTTAAAACGCTGTAAGTGATTTCTGCATGACCTTTGGTATAGCCGTTCCCAATGATCATGTTGACGTCCTTGCCGATTCCTTCGGCTCCCAGGGCGGCTTTTGTGAATGAAGTGGCCATGCTGAAGAAGTAAATAGTCCCCTCTTCCCTGCACATGAGAATTGAACCCAGTTCCGTGTTGGGAATGCTCACATTGTTAATGATCAGATCGGCCAGTTTTCCAGCGGTCAGTTTGGAAATGCTTTCGTGGCAGGCCAGGGCGTCTGTGGCATCCAGCTTGATTACATCATCGCAGAGGTTCAGGGCCTTCAGCTGATTGCAGCTCGCATCCGAGGTTCCGGTGCCAATGACTCTTCCGGTGACACCGGCTCTTTTTTTTGCTTCATAAGAGCAGAGGATGCCTGATTTTCCAGTGGCACCGACAATCACGACCGTGTCCCCGGGTTTAACCAGCCTGGCGGTTTGTGCCGGGGCTCCCGCCACATCCAGAGCAGCCATGGCCAGGGTTTCCGGCAGATCTTCGGGCAGCTTGGCATAGATTCCGCTTTCGAAGATGACTGCCTGTCCTTTCACCCGCACCTGGTCGATATTCTTTTTGACCTCCAGCACCTGGTCGATACGAAGGGGTGTCAGCGACAGGGAAACCAGTGTGACAATCTTATCACCCGGTTTCAGATCTCTTTTCCCGGCCAGTGCGTCACCAATCGCGGCAATCTCCCCAATCAGCACACCACCGGAACCGGTCACGGGGTTATGCATTTTCCCCCGTTTTCCCACGATTTCCAGGATTCTTGCTCCAATTTTCTGTTCGTCCCCATCCACCGCTGTTTTAATCTGAGTAAAACTCGCCGAGTCTACATTCAACGCTTCCACGTTGATCAATATTTCATTGTCCCAGATACTGCTGAAATCGTTGTTGAGCTTTTCTGACGGTTGAGGCAAAACGCCAGCCGGTTCCAAAACGCGATGACTGCCAAATGGATTTCCACCCTTGATTATTTGTACCATTCTTCTTCTCCCTTAAGTTTAGGGATCGTACAAAAATAACTTGGCATAAGCTGTCCGCAAAAGTCCTCTAAAGCCAGGACATTTTGCCGACAATATGCCAAGACAACGTGTTTCCTTTTCCGTCAATGCGGAAACACTTGAGTAATTTTTGAGCCGACCCTTAATTCAGTTTCAGTAATGACCTGACGTCGTCGGGGGTGGCAATGGAACAGCCGGCATCACGCGCGATATTGACAGCTCTTTCAACCAGCTGTGCATTGCTTTCAGCCAGGACCCCCTTGCTGTAATAAATATTATCCTCAAATCCCACCCTGATAAATCCGCCGTAGGCTATTGCGCCGTAAACAGCACTTAAATTTGCCCGGCCTCCGATCCCCATCACGGTCCAATAGCTCCCTTCGGGAACACGTCCGGTGAATATGCCCAGTGTCTCCGCATCGTAGCGGATACATCCCGGGACATTCAGCACGAACCCGTAATGATAGGGCGCCTGGATCAGTCCTTCTTTGATAAGCTGGATAGAGGTATCGATGTGGGAAAGGTCAAAACACTCCAGAGTGGGTCTGATTTTCTTCTCTTTCATTATCTGACCTGCTTCTCTGATCATAGGCAGGGTATTGACGATATATTCATCGCCGAAATTAGCCGTGCCGCAGTCAAGAGAAGCCATCTCCGGTTCCAGCTGCAGGGGCTGAAGGCGTTCCTCCAGGGACATCCCCACTGCGCCGCCTGTAGTTACTTCGATCACAATGTCACACCTCCTCCTGACAAGCTCAATGGTCTCCTTGAAGACGTTGAGATCCTGTGTTGGCTCCCCTTTTTCGTCTCGGACATGCAGGTGAAGAATCGAGGCTCCCGCTTCACGAGCCTCTTGAGCCGCATCTGCGATTTCGCAAGGCGACACCGGCAGGTTCGGGTTGTCATCCCTGGTTGTTTCAGCGCCCGTTACGGCGCAGGTTACCACTGTTTTGTACATGGGCTGATCCACTTAGTGTTTGGAGCGTTCATGTGGTCCATTCCCTCAGCCTAAATTGGGGGACATGATGTAAATTGGGGGACATGATGCTTTTTTTTCTATCGTGTCCCCTAATTTATTGTCCCCTAATTTACTGTCATGACGCCAGCGTCACAACGAAGAATGAAAAAATTACGCGGTACGTACCCGCGTCAGCTATGAACCCCTTTCAGTCGGAAACTCGTTTCAAGATGATCTATAGCTCATTTCGCTGAAATCCCGAACTCGCTGCGCTCAAACAGGCGGGATTTCGGGCGCTCAATTTCGCTAAGATCATCTAAAAACTCGTCTCAATCAACTGAAACGGCTTCATACCTGACACTCAGTTCCCTGGTTTTTCCTTAAACTCTGTGAACTCCGTGTCCCCTAATTTATTTTTCATACAAAGGCCAAAGAGGGTTGCTTCTTAGGGAAATATACTCTAGATTGAATAAAAAGTAAAATTAATTATATTTATAATGAATTAATAATTCTAATATCAAATGCTGGACTATAAACTCCTGGAATCCCTGGCGGTGGTCATTCAGAAAGGCGGATTTGAAAAGGCCGCCAGCTTTCTCAACCTGACCCAGTCGGCGGTATCTCAGCGAATCAAGCAGCTGGAAGAGCAGACCGGCCAGGTGGTGATCGCCAGGGAGACCCCCCCGAAGGCAACCAGGGCGGGGCAGCAGATGATCAAACATTATCTCCAGATCAAGCGCCTGGAAGACGATCTTTTTATTGAAATTGAACCTAATGAATCCAGGGACTTTGTGTCATTGTCTGTGGGTACAAACCAGGATTGTCTGTGCACCTGGCTGCAGGACGCCCTGCAGGAATTTCTTCTGTCAAACAGGGTTGTCCTGGAATTCAGGGCTGCTGATCAGGAACAGACGCACCAGCTCATGAAAGACGGTGAGGTGATGGGGTGTATCAGCGTGAAGAATCAACCGATGCAGGGCTGCCGGATTGAACACATTGGTAAGATGGTGTACTGGCTTGTCGCTACTCCTCGCTTTAAAGAGCAATGGTTTGCCAATGGTATTTCAGAAGCCGCTGTTGCGAAGGCACCGCTGATTCTGTTTGATCGAAGGGACGAAATGCATCATCTGATTTTGAACCAGGTATTTACCCACCTCCCGGCAAAGCTCCCGATTCACTACGTCCCATCAACCAGAACCTATACAAGCTTTATTCTGTCGGACCTGGCCTACGGTTTACTCCCGGAACAGGAGTGCCGTGTCCTGCTGAAATCCGGAGACCTGATCCATCTGCTTCCGCAAAATCCCGTGCCGATTGATCTGTATTGGCACTATTGGAACTTGAAATCGAAACTCCTGGAGAGTTTCTCTAAACATCTGGTCACAAAGGCAAAGTCACTGCTTCTGCAATAAAGAATCCCCGCTGCAAGCAGACGGGGTATGCAGCAGTTAGCGTTTAGCGATTAGCGAAAAGCCCTCAATGGCTAATACCTGACCCCTAACAGCTTTTTGAGTGGCCTGTGATATTTACTCAAAAATATAGCGCCGCAAGCGGCTGGGTATTAAACCCTGGCTGCAAAATAAAACTGGATCCGGGTTATCCGGAGAAAAATGAGAGTTGACTACCCGACTTTTTCACTTTCGGTTTCATACTCTCCGGCTTTCACCCCAATCAGGGAGGTTAATAGCAGTATGAGCCCGACAAGCGTAACCAGCGCAATAATCAAGCTGGCAAGGGCACTACCTGTCATGCCAGCCGCAATAAAACCGACAATGGTTGCTGTGCCCGCTAGCAAGGCATACGGTAATTGAGTTTTAACATGATCGATGTGGTCACAGGTACAGCCGATGGAAGACAAAACGGTGGTATCAGATATCGGTGAGCAATGGTCGCCAAAAACACCACCGCAAATAACCGCTGCAATCGCCGGGTAAACCGATGCATCAAGAGACAACGCAATGGGAATTGCAATTGGCATAAAGATTCCAAAGGTGCCCCAGGAAGTGCCTGTTGAAAATGCGGTGAATGAAGCAGCAACAAAAACTGCGACATATACCATTGATGGTGTTAAGAAATGTTCTGTAACACTGACGATATAGCCGGATGTACCAACCGATTTGGCTACGCTGCCAATTGCCCAGGCCAGGATCAAAATCAAAATGGCTTCAAGCATTTGACGAATCCCTCCAATCCAGGCATCCAAAGCCTGTGGAAAACTAAAGACCTTGGCTTTTATTGACATATAGGCAGCTATTATACTGGCTGTAAAAAATGCCATAGTGAGGGAAATGACTGAACTGCCGGAACCAAGGGCTGCGATGGTCCCTTTAGTAGGGAAGCCGCCCGTCCATAAAAACATAGCGAAGATCATGATGATCAGAATGATGACCGGTATGATCATGTTCCAGACAGTCGGATGGGAGTCTTCCGGTATTTCGATGGTGACTTCTTCCCTAATCGGTTTGGCATTGTCTCCAATCAGTTTGCCTTCTTTAAGAGCTCTCTCTTCTGCCTTTCTCATCGGACCGAAGTCCTTGCCGATCAATGCGATCAGAAGCACAAGCAGAATGCACCCGATCATATAAAACATATACGGCATGCTGTTTACAAAAGCATAAAACGGCTCTTCCTTGATACCTGCGTCTTTATACTGAGTCGCAATCAGGCCCACCAGGAAAGCACCCCAGGCAGTAATGGGCAACAATGCCGGAACTGCGGCACTTGTTGAGTCGACGATATAGGCCAGCTTTTCCCGGGATATTTTCAGAGAATCGGTAATGGGCCTGAAGATCGGTCCAACGATAACCGGGTTGCTTGAGTCACTGAAGAAAACCGCCAGCCCCCCCAACCAGGTGACAAGCTGTCCCTGTCTCCTCGTTTTAACTTTAGTGCTCAGGGCTTTAGCAAACGCATGGGCACCTCCCCCTTTTTCGATCATGGCAGCAAAGGCTCCAACCAGCATCAGCATGATGAGAACCGAAGCGTTCCAACTGTCTCCCAGTGCCTTGGAAATAAAGACGCGGAAAGTATCTATCAAACCCAAAACAGGGTTCCATCCGGCTACCATTGTGGCACCAACCCAGACACCGGCAAAAAGAGACAATATGACTTGTCTGGTGATTATAGCCATAATAATTGCCAGCAGAGGCGGTAACAATGAAAGAATACCAAAATCTATTTCCATAACATTTCCCTCCAATAATATGGTTTAAAATATTACACTTCTGGTTTTTATCATAAAGCTACTCATCAAAGCCGCACCGATTCCTCAGGCTCTTTCTTTATTTATGCCAACAGTTCCTCCAATTCTTTCGCAGTCAGCTTTGAAAGGCCCAAAGTTTCCATTGTGCGCTTGGCTTCACCCAGATAGTCCCGATTCATCAACAGAGAAGCCAGTGTGATCACCGCCGAAATAATCGGTGTGGCCACCCCGATCTGTTCCCCAAGCTTCTGGAATAACACCAGAGCGTACCCCACATCCTCATTGAAATACCGGTAATCCAGATCACTCGGGGCTTTGACACCTTCGAAACCCGGTGCAGTATTAAATCCGGTGTCATACGTGGCTTCCAGCATGTAGCCCTGGATGACACCCATTTCCGGATCGGGAAGAACGTCCACATTCAGTTTTTTCCCAATGGCAATCCGTTCCTTATCCACCGCTTCGATCAGCCTACCTACCGTCGGAGTGACGCCATCCTGATAAAAGTCGAATTCATAGTCGGAACGTTCGATTGCTGCGACATTCATGAGCGTAATTGCAGGATGGATGACCGGATTGCCGTTCTGCAAGCTGGTCTGGAGGACATTCTTTGCCGCGCTCATCGCCGGATAGACATCGCGTATCTGCTCTAAGACATAATGGGTCTTTCGTGCCGGAACAGCCGCCAGTAACAACCCGCCTTTGAGCTTGTTAAAAATTCTGATTTTGCCCGGTTCAAGCAATCGCACAGCATACGGCAGCGTCGACGTTTCCGCCACCAGAATTTCTTCATCGCGAATTCCCAGCCCCGCACTGTTTTTAAACTCGATAGCGCCCCCGCACGAACTCGGGCACACAATCACGATCTGTCCTGGCTTGAGGTAAGGCCTGCAAACTTCGCCAAAGGGTTTGGTGCTGTACGCCGGGCCCACGGCATATACTATCTCAGCTCTATCCAATGCTTTTTCAATCTCATGCCCGGCATAGGCTACAGCTTGAAATCCTTCAAGGACACCCTCGCAATTGAGACCGCCATTGTTCTGGACAGCCTTGATACTCTCAGGAAACTGTTCAAAGTCAAACAGACTAACCTCATGTCCGTGGGCAGCACAGTCAAATGCCATTGCGCAGCCCCCGTTTCCCGAACCCAAAACAGTGATTTTCATAATATCGTTTCCCTCCGGATTTCTTTGATGCTCTTTAAGCAAAACAGATGAAAATTGTATCTATTTAGCACCCCTCCGGAATCGAGAGGGTATTGATTTAAAACGATGGAAAACAGGACGTTTTCCCAACGCGTTTCTGACGAAACACTTGGCTCCGTGGATGGATTCATGCGTGTTTTAAATCATAACCCTCTCGATGGAGGATATATTGAATAGTTACTTAAAATTATCATGGTAGTTAAATTCATGCATGAAAAAATTCTTCCAATTATTTGTAAAAGGAAAAATTCAAAAGATAATTATACCTTATAAGATATATTGTCAAGCAAAAAATTCTTTATTACATAGATTGAGCCTAATGCCCCGCCGCTTGCGGCGTCGAGTCATCACGGTGAAAGCCGGGATCTAGTAAAGAACGCGCTTCTGATACCCTACCGCATGCGGCGGGGTAGTTAATTGTAAATAAATAGGTTTTTGAGCAGAAGGAGATATGAGGGGATATCCATCATCCGGAAAAACGGTCTTCTTTTCGGTAAGCAAGTTCCAGCTAGACTCGTCTTCCATCTGAAAATGACGGATCGATTCTATCGATTAAATTTCCTTTTCAATTTCAGGTATTCCTAACCAGTTATTCTTGGATTTCATAAGGATGAAAGTTTCACTTCTAATGACATTGCCTATATTAAGAACAGTCTCAGTGGTGAACCGATATAGCTCCTCCTGTCCTTCCATACAAATGACTTCCGCAATTATATCGTAACGCCCGGCAACTACCGCTGCCCAGGCAACATTCGGCAGGTTTTCGATTTCATCCAGTATTTTATCCAGTTTTCCGCCTGATTGGATGCTCATGGCAACCAATGCGGTGATCATTTCTTGATGCCGGTTTGGATTGATCAACCCTGAAACTTTAAATATACCGTTTTTCTCAAGTGCTTTTATGCGCTTGCGAATAGTAGGCGCCGTCACCTTGAGCTTCTTTACCATTTCACCGATCGGCATCCGGCCATCCTTTGTTAGCAGACGAATGATTTCATTATCCATTGTATCAAGATTGATTTTTTCCACAATAATCTCCTTAAGACAGATTTTTTGAAAGATAACGGGTTACAATTCTCAGAGAAGATACAAAACAACCGGAGATAAGGCAAGACCTTCTCCCTGGAAAAAGAAAGGAGAATATGAGATAACTCTGGCAGGTGGAAAATCTCTTCCGGGACCTGATGTCGATCCTGGGATCCCGGTCAATCTATCACAAGCAGGACGAAACGATTCGCTCTGCGTCAGGAACTCAACCGACACCCTGAGCTTGCCGCTCCAGGCGTACAATAGCTGCCAGGTTCATTAACAGGTGGTGGGACTTCGAATATTCCTAATGACAGGGTAATCCCCCTATTAAGGGTCGGCTCATATATTACTTCACATTCTGTTCGCAAAATGTCCGGTGTTTTAGCGGCTTTTGCAAATAGATTAGGGTTGGCTCAAAAATTACTTGGCTTTCTGTCTGCAAAATGTCCAGTTTTTACCAGCAATGTCCGGTTAGATTTTTGCAGAAAGCTGAATGATGAAACCTGGATCGAGCTTATAAGGATTTATTAGATTTTCTTAGTTTAGCGTAGCGAAAATGAGCCTTGTTTGAGCGAGGTACGAGTGAGTCTGGCGGTGCGACCGGCATGGTCATTAACTAGTTGGTGAAAATCCAA
>Ga0233431_1004342_pt1 | contig 15313 bp, 22 predicted proteins | sample SI_118_April2016_FD_179867 | JGI IMG/M metagenome (GOLD analysis project Ga0233431, IMG submission 179867) | Seawater microbial communities from Saanich Inlet, British Columbia, Canada - SI_118_April2016_200_MG | ecosystem: Environmental > Aquatic > Marine > Inlet | place: Canada: British...
GGAAATAGGTTATAGAAACATGATCAACCTGCCTGCCGGCAGGCGTGATTTCAACGTGATACGACTGATAACATTTATCATGTTGTATCAAAGGAGATCAAGTTGATTAAGTTTCAATATTATATGATACAAGTACAATCAATGTTAAAATCAGCAGATAACTCTGGAGCAAAAAAAATCCAGTGTATTAGAGTGCTTGGCGGATATAAGAAAAGATATGCCGGAATTGGTGATGTTATCACTATTACCGTAAAGGAAGCAAAACCACATAGCATGGTAAAAAAAGGAGAAGTTCTGCATGCTGTTGTTGTCCGAACAAGAAAAGAAACGCGGCGAGCTGATGGTTCGTATGTTAGATTTGACGATAATGCAGCTGTTATTATCGATCGAAAAACAAAAGAACCCAAAGGAACTAGAATATTTGGACCGATTGCAAGAGAGGTCAGAAAAAAGGGATTTAATAAAATTATTTCATTAGCTCCTGAAGTATTATAATGTATTACAGATGTACAGATTTGTTTACAGATAGTGCAGATTCACTTAGTGTCAGTACAATCTGTATGTTAATCTGTAAATCTGTACCACGATATTTATGAAATTAAAAAAGGGTGATAAAATTCAAATCATTGCTGGTAAAGACAAGATCAAAAAGAATAAAAAGGGTGATAAGACTAGCAAAGGAAATCAAGGCAAAGTTTTAACTGTCTTGAGAGATAAAGATAAAGTCGTCGTTGAAGGCTTAAATTTAAGATTCAAACATATCAAGCCAAGAAAAGAAGGCGAGAAAGGCCAACGAATAGAATTTCCAGCGCCAATTGAAACGTCGAACGTGATGCTTGTTTGTCCTAAATGTAGTAAGCTAACAAGAGTAGAGTATAAAATGCTAGATAGTGATGTGAAAGGTAAGAAAAAGGTCAGAATTTGTAAAAAATGTAAGGAAGCAATAGAATAATTACTGTCGATATGACCATTTTCGGTCTCAAGTTTAATAATATGAATAATTTACGAAAACAATACAACGAACTGGTTATTCCAAAGTTAATGGAAGAGTTTGGTTACAAGAATAGATTTCAAGTACCTCGACTTAAAAAGACGGTAATCAATGTTGGAATTGGTTCAAAATTAAAAGATAAAGAATATTTAAAAACAGTGAAAAGTGACTTAGAAAGAATCTCTGGTCAGAAGTCCGTAGAAACTGTTGCACGAAAATCAATCTCAAATTTCAAAGTTAGAGAAGGGATGGTTGTTGGTGTAAAAGTAACTCTGCGAGGCGACAGAATGTGGGATTTTATTGAAAAACTAGTCAAAGTAACTCTTCCTCGTGTTAGAGATTTCCGAGGAGTACCCAGAAATAGTTTTGATGCATGTGGTAATTATTCTTTAGGTTTTAATGAACACGTTGCTTTCCCAGAAATAGAGCAAGATGAAATAGAAATTATTCATGGGTTAGAATTATGTTTAACAATTGACTCAAATAAAAAGGAAGAATCATTTAGAATGTTAGAATTACTTGGGTTTCCTTTCAAAAAAGAGATCGAAAAAAAATAATATAGTATGGCAAAAAAATCACAAATTGCAAAATCAAATAAAAAACCTAAATTTACAACTCGGATTGTAAATAGATGTTGGAAATGTGGTAGACGACACGGCTATCTAAGAAAGTTTGGTGTTTGTCGTATTTGTTTTAGAGAACTGTCTGAGAGAGGTGAGATCCCTGGAATAACTAAATCTAGTTGGTAATAAATATATATTTTAACTTTTTAATATTTCAATATTATGACAGATCCAATTGCAGACATGCTAACAAGAATCAGAAACGCTTATATGGTAAGTAAGCCTACTGTTTTAATTCCTCATTCAAAGATCAAGTTGGCAATCGCGCAAATCATGAAAACTGAGAAATACATCGAAGATGTAGCGGTTGTTGATGAAAAATTTCCAACAATTAAGATTAAATTAAAATATAAAAACCGGATATCTGCAATCGAGAGCATTCAACGTGTAAGTCGCTGTGGTAGAAGAATGTATTCAGGAAAAGAAGAGTTACCAAAAGTATTAAATAATTACGGAATCGCAATTGTTTCAACATCAAAAGGATTAATGACAAATAAGAATGCGAAAAAGCAAGGTATTGGTGGAGAAGTATTGTGTGAAATCTATTAATTAAAAGTGGCTAATGTTGGCTTGTGGATTATTATCCCTCTATAGCCTTCTATATCCCTCTTATAATATATGTCTAGAATAGGAAAAAAACCAATAGAAATTCCAAGCGGAGTGCAGGTCATTATTGACGGGCAAAACGTTACGATTAAAGGACCCAAAGGTGAACTCAGTCAAGAGATTCATCCTCAGGTTAGTGTTGCCCAAGTTGAAAATACTGTAGTTGTTACAGTTGAAAATCAAGACAAGCCAAAAGAAAAAGCACTTTGGGGATTGTTTCGAAGTTTATTGAATAATATTGTTGTTGGTGTTACGGAAGGTTTTACCAAAAGTCTAGAAATTAATGGTGTCGGATATAAAGCAGCACTCAGCGGGAAAAATTTAATTCTGAATGTTGGTTTTTCTCATCCTGTTGAATTTCTAATACCAGAAGAAATCAACTGTAGCGTAGAAAAGAATGTAATTACAATCAATGGAATTGATAAACAAGTCGTTGGAGAGGTTGCTGCTAACATTCGAAAAGTGAAAAAACCAGAACCATACAAAGGTAAAGGAATTAAATATACTGATGAAATAATCAGACGAAAAGCAGGAAAAGCCGCTGCTAAAGCTGCTGCATAAATAGTATGAATAAAGAACAAAAAATTAGAAATAAAAATCGAGTACTTCGATCAAATAAATCAAGGGTTAAAGCGAAAAGATCTGCTTTGCCTAGATTATGTGTGAATAGAACGTTAAGACATATTAATGCTCAGATTATTCTTGGTCAGAAAACAATTTGTAGTTCATGTGACTGCATCTTAAAAGATATCAAAGACAAAAAACCTCTTGAAGTCGCGGCTTTGGTTGGTAAAGATCTTGCAAAAAAAGCAATAGAAAAAAAGGTTGAAAGTGTTGTTTTTGATAGATCTTATTATAAATTTCACGGTAGAGTAAAAGCTTTGGCTGACGCTGCACGTGAAGTTGGCTTAAAATTTTAATTTTATTACTATGGAAAATCAGAACGACAATAGATCAAAGAGAAAATTTGTCAAAAGAGAAGCTCCTGAATACGAGCAGAAGATTATTGATTTGGCTCGAGTTACTCGTGTGATGGCCGGAGGTAAAAGAATGAGATTTCGAGCAACTGTCGCTATTGGAAACAAAAAAGGCCAAATGGCAATTGGTGTTGCAAAAGGAAAAGACGTTGCTCTTGCCGTTAATAAAGCTGTAAACAAGGCAAAAAAGTCTTTGATTACTATTCCATTTGTTCGAGAAACAATCCCACATGAAGTCCGAATCAAATTTAAGGCAGCAAAACTGTTATTGAAACCAGCTCCAAAGGGTACTGGAGTAAAAGCTGGTGGTGCTGTTCGTGTAATGCTTGAGCTAGCTGGAGTACCAAATATCGTTGCGAAAATTCTAGGTACAAATAACAAAATGAATAATGTTAAGGCTTTGATGCTAGCTGTTAAAAGACTTCGAACTTATGAACTTGCTCCAGAAAGAAAGAATAAGGATGTAGCTGTTGATGCAAAAAAAGAAAGTTCAGTGAAGGAAGACGTAAAGGTAGAAGAAAAAAAACCAGCAACTAAATAAATTAGTAAATTAGTAAACTAAAATATGGCGATTACATTACATACTTTCAAAAACAATAAGAAAAAAAGAAAAGTACTTGGTCGAGGTAATTCTTCTGGCCGAGGAACTTATTGTACTCGAGGATTAAAAGGACAACGAGCAAGATCTGGTGGTAAAAAAGGTTTGAAATTAAAAGGTTTTAAACAGAATCTATTAAATCTTCCAAAATATAAGGGAACAAAAAGTATTCGTCCAAATAATCAGATAGTAAAATTAGGTGAACTTGAAACAGCTTTTGGTAAAGGTGAACAGGTTACACCAGGAACTTTGTTTGAGAAAAAACTTATTTCAACTGTAACAAAACCAGTAAAGCTTTTATCAGGAGGAGATCTTACAAAAGATTTGCAAGTTTTCGGTTGTTTAGCTTCAGCTGTTGCTCGAGAATTAATTGAGAAAGCAGGTGGTAAGTTCATCACTATTGAAGAATCTACTCAAGATGATACAATCAAGGAAGATACTAAAAAATAAAATGTTACGTGTTTTATGATACGTGCTACGTAATCATCTATGTGGGAAAAAGTAACTCAAATCTGGCGAGCGAAAGATCTTAGAAAAAAGATCTTGTTTGTTTTAGCAATGTTAGTCGTTTTTAGAATAGCTGCCCATATTCCCGTTCCAGGTGTAAACGCAGAAAATCTAAAGGAATTTTTTGGATCAAATCAAATTCTTGGATTAATGAACTTATTCTCTGGTGGAGGAATGTCAAATTTCTCAGTTATCATGATGGGTGTAGCTCCTTATATTACAGCATCTATTATCTTTCAATTATTAACAATGATTATCCCAAAGCTTGAGAATCTTTCAAAAGAACCAGGTGGACGGGAGAAAATCAGTAAATATACTCGACTTGCTACTGTGCCATTGGCATTCTTGCAAGGTTACGGAATGCTTGCGATCCTAAGACAGTCACCAAAACAGATTATTAACGACTTCTCATTCTGGAACGTAATGGCTATTCTGATTACTGTTACAGCAGGTACGGTCTTCTTGATGTGGATTGGTGAGCTTATTACAGAGAAAAAGATCGGTAATGGTATTTCGTTATTGATTTTTGCAGGTATTATCGTTCGAGTTCCTGAGATCCTGCAAGAAGTTGTTATTAACTTTACAAGAGAACAATTAATTACCATATTAGTCTTCAGTGGAATTGCACTCGTTACCATTGTGGGCGTCATTTTCATTACTGAAGGTCAGCGCAATATCCCCGTTTCATACGCAAAGCGTGTTCGTGGTATGAAGATGTATGGTGGAATGAATACTCATTTGCCACTTCGAGTTAATCAGGCTGGTGTTATTCCGATCATCTTTGCAATCTCAATTATTCTTTTCCCTCCAATGATCGCTCAATTCTTGCTACGAGCAGAAGCAGTCTGGGTAAGAACTGTTGCTGAAGGTGTGATTAGTATATTTAATAATCAGCTGTTTTACGGTGTTGCTTATTTCTTACTTGTATTTGGTTTTACATATTTTTATACAGCGGTTGTTTTTCATCCTTATCAGATTGCTGAGAATTTGCAAAAGCAAGGAGCCTTTATTCCAGGTATTAGACCAGGTACAAATACAGCAGAGTATCTTCAACATACAATCAGTAAAATTACACTCACAGGAGCCTTATTTCTAGCCCTTATAGCTGTTTTACCTCTTCTTCTGCAAAATACCATGGGAATGTCATCTATGGTGATTGGAGGAACAAGTATTCTAATCGTTGTAAGTGTTGTGATTGAGCTAATTAAACAAGTAGAATCACAGATTTCAATGAGAGAGTACGATGCTTAGTAATTTGAACAAATTTAGATATATGATAAAATGCTGGAGTGAATCTGGCATTTTTGATACAATGGATATAAGTTTAATGTGAAAAGGTAAAAGTATAAAGTTTAGCCATTAATTTCAAAACTTTTAATTAAATATAAATTTATGTCTGTAAAAATTACATATTTTGTTCATGGAACAACAACAGACAATGAAAAAAATATTTCATCTGGTTGGTTTGATGTTGAACTTTCTGATTTAGGAATCCAACAGTCAAAGGATTTGAAAGTTATAATTAAGGATAAAAAGTTTGATGTAGTTTTTTGTTCTGATCTAAAAAGAGCAGTTGATTCAGCTAATTTAACATTTGGGCCAGAAGTTGAAATTATAAAAGACAAAAGACTTAGAGAGTGTAATTATGGCGATTATAATGCTAAAAGTTCAGATATTGTAGAACCTCTTCAAGAAAAGAACATTAACAAGCAATTCCCCAATGGCGAAAGTTATGAAGATGTAAAAGCTAGAATAAGTGATTTTTTGAATTCTATAGGAAATAGTTATGATGGAAAACATATTGCGATTGTTGCTCACAAAGCTCCTCAGCTAGCATTAGACGTTTTATTAAAAGGACAAACTTGGAAAGAAGCATTTGATAGTGACTGGAGAAAACAAAAGGCTTGGCAACCAGGTTGGAATTATACATCATAACTTTATTTATTTTTCAAAATTTTAATGTTTAGATTATTATGAATAAAAATATTATCTTAATTGGTCCACCTGCATCAGGAAAGGGGACTCAGGCTGATCTATTAGCTAAGTCAAAGGGGTATATTAAAATATCTCCAGGTATTGTGTTGCGCCGAGAGGTTGAAGATGAAACAGAGTTAGGGAAAAAAATTCAGCCGTATATGACAGAAGGTAATTTGGTTCCTGCAGAGATTGTAAATAAAATTGTTTTAGGCAAAGTCAGTGAGGCTCAATCAAGCTTTGTTATCGATGGGTTTCCACGAGAAATGAAGCAAGCGGAGGCGTTAGATGACACGATTGTGAAATTAGAGAGTGAGAATTTCGTTATTAATATCGATCTTTCAGATGAAGAAGTGATGAGTCGGATTAGTGGCAGATTATCTTGTTCGAAATGTGGTGCTTCTTATCATTTTGATCACAAAAAACCGCAAAATGAATTGGTGTGTGATCTTTGTAATGAAAAACTTGTTCATAGGAGTGATGAAACAGAGCAAGCGATTGCTCGGAGACTTGAGAACTATCATAATTTAACAAAACCACTCAAAGCATTTTTTCAATCAAATAATAATTATAAATATTTTTCAATTAACGGAAAGCAATCAATTGAAAAAGTGTTTTCGGAAATAGAAAATATAATCAAATAGTATGGCTTTAATAAAAAGCAGTTCAGAAATAAAACAACTTAGAGTTGGTGGGAAAATACTCAGCAAAATCCTTAGAAAAGTCGCACAGAAGGTTAAACCTGGTGTGACAACTAATGAGTTAAACGACTTGGCCGAGGAATTGATCCTAACGGCAGGTGGTGAGCCTTCATTCAAAGGATACGGTGGTCCAAATAATCCCTATCCAGCTACTTTGTGTACTTCTGTAAATGATGAGATCGTGCACGGTATTCCATCTGATTATATTCTGAGTAAGGGGGATATTGTAAGCCTTGATGTTGGGATGAGATATCCTCGCGTGAGTGGACTCTATACTGATATGTCAATCACAGTTCCTGTTGGTCGGATTGATAATGAGACAAAAGATTTGTTAAAAGTAACAAAGGAATCTCTTGATATTTGGATTAAAAATATCAAACCAGGTAGAAGCTTGAATGATATTGCAAAATTAGTTCAAAATTATATTGAAAAAAATAATTATTCAATTGTACGCGATCTTGTTGGTCACGGGGTTGGGCATGATGTCCACGAAGAACCACAGATACCTAATTATAATTCACCGAATTTTGATATGGAATTAAAGGAAGGCATGGTTATTGCACTTGAACCAATGGTTTGTGTAGGCGATTATCGAATTCGTGAGAAGAAGGATGGCTGGACTTACGCAACGCTTGATGGGAGTTTGTCAGCTCATTTCGAGCACACGGTTGCGGTTACGAATCGGGGCTGTATTGTGATTACGAAGTAAATCGAAATTAGATGAATTGTTAAATTGACGGTTAACTGGTTAACAGCGAAGCGGGGTTAACTGATTAACTGCGATTATTCGCATATATTATGAATTACCTAGGAATAGATTGGGGAATTAAAAAAATTGGATTAGCAACTGGATCTGATAGTACGAAACTAGCTAGTCCTTTTAAGATTTTAAATATAAAGAAGTATGATGAAGCAATGCAAGAATTAGAAACTATTATCAAAGAAGAAGATATTGATGTATGCGTTGTTGGTAATCCACTTGATCTAAGAAGCAATGAAAATCAAAGTGATCTATTGAAAAAGTTTATTGCTGATTTAGTTAATTTAGATCTTGAAGTTGTGTTGGAAGATGAACGAATGAGTACGAAGTTGGCTAATAAGTTGGAACGAGATTTTGGTCGTAAAAAAAGAGATCAAGATGATGATTTGGCGGCGACGGTAATTTTGCAAACGTATTTGGATAAATTGGGATAAGTTTTGCGTGACGTGGGAACAGATTTCTCCCCTTCGTTTCTTTACTTCATAAGAAGCTACGGTCGAAATGACAGTGAAGAGGAGAGTGATTAAATGCGTTTTCTCCTCTTTGTCATTTCGACTGGAGCTACGAGCGGAAGGGAGAAATCTGTTTTTACTTCTTATAAAAGTATTTCAGTCAAAGTCAAACGAGTCTTATTTTGAAGTCTTTATGAACAGTTATAAAACACAAGCAATTGTGCTAAAAAAAAGGATCTGGAGGGAGAGCGATCTCCTGTTTTCTTTTTATACAAAAGATTTTGGGAAAGTGGAGGTTCTTGCAACTGGTGCTCAGAAAATAAAAAGTAAATTAGTGCCACATTTATCAAGTCTCGGTATTGTTGAAATAGAGTTTGTTATTGGAAAAGTTTTCAAGAAGTTAACGCAAGCTTATCTTGTCGAAAATTTGAGTAATCGTTCTGATGAGAACTATTATTTTACAAGTTTGATCCTCGAGATTGTTGATAAAGCAGTTCAAGAAGATTATCCTCAGAAAGAAATTTGGAAGTTGATAATTTGGGCGATTGGTGAGATAAATAAGACTGATAGTCTTGATAAGAAGAAGTTGATTGTGAATATATTTAATCTTCTGTTATTACAGACGCTAGGTTATCAGATTAAGTTTACTGAAAACTTGATTTGTAGAGAAATTAATATGTCGCTAGATAGTCCTGCGTATGAACTTGTTCTGAAAATACAGAAAAAAGAATCAGTTGTTGATCTGGGTTTGCAGAAAAGAAGTAATGATAGATTGTTCAAGTTTCTTCATAAATATTTTCAACATGTGATTGAAAGAAAATTGAACTCTTTTGATTTAATTAAATAAAAATTGTTTTTATTTTGTGTACGTTGTCAGTCGGAACCAGACATGTCATACTTAGTTTAATGAGAGAGTGTTTCCATTTTATAATTTGTTAGTAAATCAAAGCTTATGCAATCTTTTAATATAAACAGATTTAGTGGTTTAAGTAGTACTGTTCTTGCCCTTGGGCCTGAGTCAGATGGTAATTTTTGTGTTTTGAGAAAGGGTAACATTGTTTATGAAAATGGTTTTGGCGATTTATTGGATGAAGAAAATTACAAGGAGTACAAAAAGTGTTTGATGCAATATTTAGATGATGAAAAGATTGTACCTGATACTGTTATCTCTGATTTGCATCCATTTTTTAAGACCACTGACCTGGGTGAAATATTGGCAAAGCAATATGGAGCAAAACTAATTCAGATTCAACATCATCACGCACATATTTTTTCCAGTGTTCTTGATAATATGATTCATGACTCCAGCTTTCAATTAGATGAATTTGTGGGAATTGCGAGTGACGGAACGGGGTACGGACTCGATGAAAAAATTTGGGGTGGAGATGTTTTTCATTGCACTGGGGGAACGATTAGTAGAATTGGAAGTTTAGAAGAGCAAGTTTTAATTGGGGGTGACATCTCCATTCGAGAGCCAGCTAGAATGCTTCTGAGTTTGTTGTTGAAAATTGATAAAAGCAATTTTGCTTGGGATGTTTTGAAAAATTATTATCCAAAACAGAACTTTGATATTCTAATAAAACAGTACAATCAAGAATTTAATTGTCAGAAGACGACAAGTACGGGCAGAGTTCTTGATGCAATCTCATTTCTGTTGGGTTTTTGTGAAAATAGTCGAGAATATAAGCATCAGCCGATTGATTTATTAGTAAGAAATAGTGGTGATGTTCTTGCGTTGGAACCAACTGTTTTTTTCGATAAGGACTTGAACCGAAAAGTTGTTTCAACGTCTGGTTTAGTTAAATTTTTAGTTGAAAATATTGATGAAAATAAGGGTCGGTTAGCCTCAACTTCTCAATTGTATTTAGCTAAAGGTTTTCTTCAATTAGCAAAAGGTGGTGATTGTTTAAAAATCTTTTTCTCGGGTGGAATGGCAAATAATGCAATTATGAAAGAATATCTTGCGTCAAACGATGTATATGTGAACAAAAAAATCCCTTCTGGAGACAAAGGGATAAGTGTTGGTCAATTAGGTTGTTATTTGTTGAACTTTTGTTAGCAAATTCTTGGAATGAGTTTCCCACGTGGAGTATCAATTCTTCTTTGTGTTCCAATTTTAGTTTTTATAAAAACACCCTCGCCTTCCATAACTGTTCCAATTACTTTTGCTTCAGGGTTGAATTCCTGAAGTTTTTTTAATACTTCTTGAGTTCTTTCATTGCTAACAGAAGCAATGAATCTGCCTTCTGATGGTAGGTTGAAAATATCAAGACCAAGAAGTTCTGTTAGAGCGATAACTTCTTTTTTGTATGGGATTGTTTCTTCATTAAGTAAAATTTTAACCCTTGATTTATCTGCGATTTCATTAATATTTGCAGCTAAACCTCCTCTTGTAGGATCTTTTGCTGCGTGAAGAGACTCCTTAACAGCTTGAATTTCAGATAGGAATGGTTGGCAATCACTTTGTATATCTGTTGTGTAGTCGAATCGATGAGCAAGCAGAGTTAATCCATGTTCGCCAAGGTCGCCTGAAGAAATTATATTATCACCAATTTTTGCGCCATCATTACTAATGGCATTATCAACAAGTCCAACACCTGAAGTTGTTATTTCAATCTTATCAAGTTTTCCTTTTTCTGTTACTTTTGTGTCACCTGTCACTATTGGGATATTTGTTTGTTGAGAAACTTTATTGATTGATTCAGCTATTCTAAATAGATCTTTTTTTGGGAAACCTTCTTCAATAACAATACTTAGTGATAATCCAATTGGTTTTGCTCCCATTACAGCAAGGTCGTTGATTGTTCCACACATTGCAATTTTTCCGATATCGCCTCCATCAAAGAAAATAGGATCAATGATAAAAGCGTCTGTTGTGAAGACAATTTTTTGGTTTCCTAGATCATAAATTGCAGAATCATCGTCAATGTTTGTCCAGCTGGTTTTTAAATTGATGATTTTTCGAAGTTCACTTATTAGTTCACTTGATTTCTGACCTCCTCCGCCATGTTCGATGTTTATCATATTATTTTTTGTAAGTATATTGAATTCTGCATTCACCCTCAGCTGAAACCATGCAGGCTCCTTGAGGATTTTCTGGATTGCAAACTGTGTTAAATAGTGGGCAGTCCTTTGACTCCTTTACTCCTTGTAGTATTTTCCCACAGATACAGCTGCTTATTTGAGGTTTTACGTTCTTTTTTATGCCTTCGATTAAATCTTTATAGATGTATTTCGCGTCTTGTTTTTTATACCTCTCTTTTATTTGAAGTCCTGAATGAAGAATTGTTCCAAGTCCTCGCCATTTGCCATTGCCTTCTTCGAAAACATCGCGGATAGCTTGTTGAGCGATCAGATTACCAGTTGGTTTTACCACCTTTGTGTATTGATTAATGACTTTGTTCTCTTTGTTGATAAGTAATTCTAGAAGTAGCTTTATGGATTCAATAACGTCTTCAGGTTCAAATCCTGTGATTACTTGAGGAACGTCAAAGTTGTTGTAAACGGAAGTCCCAATTATTGCGGACACATGTCCTGGGTTAATGAAAGCATCGATATTTAGATCTTTATTTTGAAGTAGTAGTTCCATTGCGGGTGGGAAAAGTTTATGCGTGCAATAGACTGTTAGGCCTTGTTTAATGGCCCATGCTGTCATCGGAGTAGTTGTTTCAAATCCAATGGCAAAGAAAACTATATTTGGGTATTGATCTTTTAATTTGACAGCATCAACTGTTGAGTAGACAATGAAAATCTTTTTCCCCAGTTGTTTTGTTTTTTCTAGACTTCCAGTTGATCCTGGCAAAGATAAAGTGTCTCCATAAATTGCGATTGGGATATTTTGCATTGCGAGACCAACTACAATGTCAATGTCTTCTTGATCTGTTACACATATTGGGCAACCAGGACCAGAGATTAGTTTAATGTTTGGTGGCAGGATACTTTTTATATTAAATCTGGCAACTGTTTGAGAATGCGAACCGCATAGTTCCATTATTTTAATCTCGCCAAGTTTTGTTGCTAGTGATTGGATCGTTTTAATTGTGTTTTGGGTATCGTTCATTTATTGGAATTTATTGAGTATTTCTTCTGCTTCGGTTTTTTCTAATATTTCAATTGCAAAACCAGCATGAACGATTACGTATTCATCAATTTTTGCTTCGACAAGTGTAAGATTAACTTTTTTCTCAATCCCATCAAAATCAACGGTTGCTATTTGGTTATCTATTTGTTTTATTTTTCCTGGAAATGCTAAGCACATAGATTAATTTGTTTAGTATAGGTATTTTATCAAAAATAAGAGAAAAATGGAAGGCAGTTTTGTTGAATCAAAAAATCTCTGATAAACAGAGATTTTTATGGTGGACGCATGAGGAGTCGAACCTCAGACCTCATCAACGTCAATGATGCGCTCTAACCAACTGAGCTATGCGTCCTAAAATTATATTGTGAACTTTCTATTAAACAAACAAAACTTTTACGCTATAACCAACCCCTAAGGGGCCCCTTTGGGGCTGAGCTATGCGTCCTAAAATTATATTGTGAACTTTCTATTAAACAGACAAAACTTTTACGCTATAACCAACCCCTAAGGGGCCCCTTTGGGGCTGAGCTATGCGTCCAAGTATTAAACTTTTGTAGAATGGTCAGATTTAATTAAATTTTCTTTTTGAATTTTCGTCCAACCTTTAATCTGAATTTCTCTTATCATAGCCGCTGATCTACTATCAAATTCTTCGAAGTAAATAATCTTTACGGGAGTTCTTTGTCTTGTATATTTCGCTCCCTTACCTTCGTTGTGTACTTTTTCTCTTTGAGTGATGTTAACACAATACCCCGTATAAAGTGAGTTATCATTACAACGAGCTATATATGTATAATAAGACATAGTATTCCCTTTTCTAAGATGGCCGTGCCATTCGTAGCGCCGCCATAATTAGCAATATACATTTGGGGATTAATTGCCCTTCTTCGCCAAGGCTACGAAGGGCATTCTTCGCGGTGCGAAGAATGGTGGGCCTGATGGGACTTGAACCCATGACCCCCACGTTATAAGCGTGGTGCTCTTACCGACTGAGCTACAGGCCCTAAATTAATAGGATAAAAAATTTAATAGAACTGACAATATAATAGCAAAAATTTTACAATTTGTCGAGGGGGTGAACTATTGACTTTTTATTGTTAATTATGTAATATAGAGTAATTGTTTCACTGTTCTTTTCACTTCGGGTTAAGGAGATGAACAAAAATGAAGAAAATCAATTTTCAAAATCGGTGGACACAACTTTTATGCACCATGGGCTTTGTTGCTGTTATCGTACTTTCGCTTGCAATGGTTGATCTACAATGTAAATCATCTTCTACATCTTTATCCGAGTGCAAAAATCAATACGCTCAGAAATACAAAATGATCGCAGTGTATAATTCTATCATGAATGTTGCACCACTTGATTTGATGAAAGCGGATATTTCATACAAAATGAGTACTGTTATAGAGAATGGGGATCATTTTTCGATTGATGTTTTCTCATTGCGTGATTTATCTTTAAAACAGGTCATAGCAGTGTGCTTGGTGCCACGTAAGAGCGGGACCCCAGGGGGCTATACAATAGTTGAAACTTTTACCTCGACTCCTACGTACAAACGTTAGTTCTCAAATTAGCGTTTTTTTGTTGACTTTGTCATAGAATTTAGCTAAGATTTAGTTAGTCGTTTCGTTCATTTCCTACAAAAAGAAGAGGAGCTTAATCGTGTCAAATCAAACAATCAAATATAGCGAAAAGTTGTTCACAGGTTATATGATGTTTATTCTTTGTCTTTGTTTTTGCGGGATTGCGAGCCTGATGATGTTTTCGGGAGCTTGTGGTTTGAGTAACGATATAGTTGACTTGAACCCTTGCAAGGACGATCGTTCGATGAAGTATCGGGTCGCTGATCCTGATGATCGAGTCTTTGCGGCGGAAAAAGTTTATAAGTTAGATATTCTGGATACGGATAACAGCAGGAGTCGCGTATATGTATCCAGAGACGAAGAGCTTCATATGAAATTCGTCAGTGGTCTTTGTTTGCGTCCTATCATCTTTCCGGCCATGGGGCTTTCGGTAGATGTTGTGATGACAAATTATTCTTGTTATCAAATTACACAGATTTTTCTAGAGTTTCCAAAGGATGACGCTCAGTCTCAATAGACTGGCGTTTTTTATTTAGAAAAAAGTGAATATCTGCTATAATATAATCATATGATCTGGACATGGATTTTAATCTTTCTGGTTAGTCTTTACTTTTTGGTTAAAGCAGCTGACTACTTCACTGATTATAGTGAAAAATTGGGTAAGATTTTGAAATTGCCTAATTTTATTATTGGGGTTTTAATTGTGGCGATTGGAACTTCTCTACCAGAACTCGCTACGTCAATAATGGGTGTGAGCGCAGGTGAGGCTGAATTTCTGAGTGGTAATGTCTTGGGAACAGTGATAATTAATATTCTGCTCGGTCTTGGGATTGCTGTTATAGTAGTTAGAAATAAAGTGAAGTTTAATTGGGATATTGTTTCAAATGATTTACCTTTTCTGGCAGCTGCAATTTTTCTTGTCGTAATAGCACTCATGGATGGAGTCTTCTCAACCGTTGAAGCTGTTATTTTTATAATCGGTTTTTTTGTATACGTTTTCTATACTTATTTGGCACAGAAATCTTTTCAGGACAAGGTGAAAGCTCGCCTTAATCGGCAGATAAAAGAAGAGATTGATGAGGAGGTTAAACATGTCAAAGAACACGCTAAATTGTCAACGGATATTAATTCAAGAATTAAAATTGTTTTAATTCTTCTTGCAAGTTTATTTATTGTCTTGTTTGCCTCATACTTTGTTGTACAATCCATTTTGAAAATTGCAACAATGTTGGATATCGGTTCGACAGTGGTTGCTGCAACTGCCGTTGCTCTTGGAACATCTCTGCCTGAGATTGTTGTGGCAATTAGTGCTGCAAGACGGCGGAATTATGATATGATGATCGGTAATATTCTTGGCAGTAGCATCTTCGATATTTTGATGATCTTTGGATTCGTGGGCGTCTTCACAACTCTTATTATCACACCCGCCATCTATTGGATAATGATCCCGTTCTTG
>Ga0233431_1004343_pt1 | contig 15304 bp, 18 predicted proteins | sample SI_118_April2016_FD_179867 | JGI IMG/M metagenome (GOLD analysis project Ga0233431, IMG submission 179867) | Seawater microbial communities from Saanich Inlet, British Columbia, Canada - SI_118_April2016_200_MG | ecosystem: Environmental > Aquatic > Marine > Inlet | place: Canada: British...
AGTTGTTGGTGGAAAAGGGCTATATCAAGGGCTGACTCAACACCTGACTTAAGTCAGGTGTTAATATGAGCGGAGAGGGAGGGATTCGAACCCCCGGTACCCTAAGGTACGCTGCATTTCGAGTGCAAAATATGTACAATAGAATCAATAACTTATAGTGAGTGTGTCAAAATAATCCAAAAAATGCTAGGTTTGCCGAGTCAAATTTCAATATTTTCTGCTACAAGGGGGTAATCGGAGGGGAGTATATCAACATAGTGATCTTGGGTCACTTTGACAGAGCTATGGCGCAGGAATTTTGACACTCGAAATATATCAATTCCTTTTTCCACCAAGCGGGCGCCACAGGTTCGTCTAAGATCGTGAATAGTTGAAACAATTTTAGCCTTTTCGCACGCTTTCGCATATTCATATCTTAGTTGACTTTCTGTAAAAACAAACGGACGAGGTGTAGAGTCGATATACTTTTCCAATATGGTCTTGGCCTGTTGATTGAGATATAGATATTCTTTCTGTTTAGATTTTACGTGGGGGAGAAGTATTCGACCATTTTGAAGGTCAATATGTTTCCATGTACAATAGAGAAGTTCGTTCCTCCTGGCTCCAGTAAAAATATAAAGTCTTATTAAGTCACCTAAATTCATAGGCGAATGTTCGAGTAGTGTTTCCATCTGTGATTGACTGAGCCAATGGATTGGTTTCTTCTGAGCTTTAAGTTGTTTGATTGGTATTACATGGTCAATAAGCTCCCGCTCGTGTGCCCAATTAAGCAGAACTTTAAAATGTCGGAGAATAGTATTAATTGAGCTAAGAGAGAGAGTCTTTAAGCTGCCATCAGGATTCTTTGCGCTGCTAACGGGAATTTCTGAGCAAAAGGAAATCAGCTTATCCACATCTGACTTCTTAACTGAAGATAATGAATATTGTGAACCTAACGCTTCTTCTACATAATTAAGACCAAATCTATATCTTTCGATAGTAGAGGGTGATACCTCGTGCTTCTTAGCATCAAAAAATGCCTTGATGGCCTGATTTAGACTTAAATCAGAGGTTTCTTGTATTAGATGGGGATTAACCTGAAACCAAGTATATTCAGCTTCAACTCGTTTGCGGATTTCATCAGCTTCATCTCGTGTACAGTGTAATAGTTTCTGTCTCCACAAGGCAGATTGTGGATCACGGTAGCTTAACCTGTAGCAGGGCTGCCTCTTGGATTTTTTATATATCTTTATTGTAGCCATTCAATTTACTAGTCTTCTTGCCTTGAACGGAATGAATAGAGAATAGATAAATAGTGATTAGAGTTGGCACTCATTTTTGCTTCAGATGAAATTCTCATGAGCATATATTTCTCAAGACTTGAAATACCATGTTTCTCAATATTCTCATCAGTGAGTAATTCTTTTAGTCCCTTGTCTATAGGATGATTTCCATGATCCGCTCTCGTGGATTCCATGTTCACCCCTGAATCTTCATTTTGATTCGTTGGAATAAATCTAATGTTCCCATTCCCTTGAAAAATAAAGTTTCCATCAAGCGCCTCACCTAAAGCCCGAATATTTTCTTTCCTTATACTTTTGCCAATTCCTCTACGCCACCTATTGATGTTCTGAACTGAAATATTAGTTCTGTTGCTTATTTCTTTGTCAGATAAGCCAGACTGATTAATCGCTTGAGAAATCACAACTATTTGATCCGATGAGTTCATGTTTGCACCTTACGTTTAATATAATATAATAATAATTATATATATTGAAAGATAATGTTTACTGTCAATCGTATTTTATATTATGTTTGAATACGAGCATATCTTTAGCCTAAACACTCAAAAATGTATCGCAATTAAAGTTATAACTCAGTTATAGTCTAAATAAGAATATGCTAAGGCATATCTCAAAGAGGAGACCGACTATAATTATTTTACATATATTTAATAATATAAGTTGATCATAATCGTATAATATCCTATATTATAAAGAATTTGAATATGGAGGTATCTGAAACATGAACACTCAAAGACATATCGTAATCAGCGACACAACTCATGCACAACTCAAACAATACTGTACTGAGGCATGTCTCAATATGGGGGCTTACGTTGACAAATTGATTCGCAATACAATCAAAAAACCATCAAAAGCTGATGCAGAAATCAATCCAGGGAAAATGTGATGAAGGTAGCCCTCCCCTCGGATGAAAAATTTACTGGGTCCATTTAGGCAAAATGCCAATTAATCACTATTTAAGCAAAAAACATGCTGCTGAGATTCTGGATGTCTCCGTCCGCACGATAGATCGGTATATCAGTCGACGTATTATTCGCCCAAGAATCCTCAAGACCGGATCGGTTAGAATCCCGATTGATCAAATAATGAAATGCTTTAAACCATCAGTATTTAACTCTTCCAGGAATCATTTTGGGTGAAACGATGAAGGCTTTGCAGTGAATATCATTGGGGAATTGCATTACTTGATTGAGGGGCGGACAGGATTAACACAATTCCTGATATGTATTAGTAGCGCGATATGGCGGAGAATAAAGGTCCTGAATCCATGGCGAATGGTTTAAAAAAGGGATACACTAAAATGGCGAATACAATTTTAGAAGATATTATGGGAAATGACTTCAGTAAGCGTGAATACAAAATACTTCTGTATGTCTTCCGACATGGCTATGGATACCACCAAGAACAATCAGCCTGTGAATTAAATGTAAATCAAATTGCTCAATATACAGGTCTTGATCGATCACATGTTTGGAAGACAATACATCTATTAGAAAGTAAAAGAGTCTTGATGCGGGAAGAAGATGAAATCCAATTTAATAGACATGCTAATGAGTGGAGAATGGCTAAAACGGCCACGAAAAAGGTAAGGCCAAAACAGCCACAGCATATGGCTAAAACAGCCACAGATTGTGGCCAAAATGGCCATAGAAAAGACGTTAAGGCTGTGACTGTCAGCGACATACAGGTCCCTAAAGAAAGCCTAAAGAAAAAAGAAACCCCTGTATCCCCAGAAAATGGGGATTGCCTTCCTCCCAATTCAACCAAAGCAACGGAACAGATTATAGCATTTCTGAATGAAGCAACGGGTAAAAGATTCAAGCCCAAAAATACGGCAACTCAAAGATTGATTAGGGCAAGATTATCCGATGGGTTCACAGTTGAAGATTTTAACAAAGTTATCGTTGTAAAATCAGAACAATGGAAAGGTAACACAGAAATGGAGAGGTATCTGAGGCCCCAAACATTGTTCTCTAACAAATTTGAAGGCTATCTACAAGAATCAAATACGAATACAAGCACACAATCTGCCTATGGTTTTGGGGATGGTGACACTGGGATAAGAGGCTATGGCTTATGAGCCAAGAAACTTATCAGGATTACGGAATTGAATTACCGATGACAGTTGCTGGGCAGAAATACGCTACCTGCCCCAAATGTTCTGAAAGTCGCAAGAAATCAAATGACAAGTGTTTGGGTGTGGATACTGATAGACAAATATGGCATTGTAACCATTGCGGATGGAGCGGCATGCTAAAAAACCATATTGATCTACCGACCAGAACACCTAGACCTAAGTACAAGAAACCAGACTGGAAGCCCACAAAGGATTTGCCCAAAAAGGTAATCCAGTATTTCAAAGACAGAGGTATATCAGAATCCACTTTAAAGAATAACGACATTCAGTATGACAACGAAATCTATTTCCCTCAGGTTGAAGGCAAATTGGGGGCAATCTGCTTTCCATATAAGCGTAAGAATGAAATAGTGAATGTTAAGTATCGCTCTGGAAAAAAGCATTTCAGACAAGAGAAGGACGCAGAGAAGATATTCTTTGGACTGGACAGCATTGGTGTAAATGAGAAGACTCTGATTATAACTGAAGGTGAGATTGATAAACTCTCATTTGATGAAATCGGGTATAATTTTGCAGTTTCAGTGCCAGATGGCGCTCCCGCCCCAGGTACAAAGAATTTCCGATCAAAGTTTGAATATCTAGAAAACTGTAAATCTGAATTGGCGCATATTACCGCTTTTATCCTGGCTGTAGATAATGACCCCGCTGGCAAGACTCTAGAACATGAGCTGGCGAGGCGTTTGGGGTTTGAAAAATGTCTTAGGGTAGCCTATCCAGATGACTGCAAAGATGCTAATGAAGTGCTGGTGAAGCATGGCGTGGAGGGGCTAAAGGTCCTGATAGGAACTGCAAAACCCTTTCCGGTAATTGGAGTCAATGGAGTTTCCGATCTGCATACCGAGCTGGTCAACCTATATCATAATGGTTTTGCGAGCGTCTTTAGCACAGGTTGGACTTCTGTGGATGAATATTATAAAGTCCGCCCAGGTGAAATGACAATTCTTACAGGTTACACCGGGCATGGGAAAAGCGAATTCTTAGATGCATTATTAATCAACCTTGCTAAACTTCACAATTGGAAATTCGGGGTTTGTAGTCTTGAGAATCTACCTTATGAGAGACATGTTCTGAAGTTGGCTGAAAAAGTAACTGGAAAAGCATTTTTCCAGGTTTCCGACGACCGTATGACTGAAGCAGAGCTCACACAAGCTGAATCATTTTTGCAGCAGCACTTCTTTTTTATTAATCCTGATCAGGTGGAAATCGACACTATTCTGAAAATCGGAAAAGATCTCATATATAGGCATGGTATAAATGGGCTAATAATTGATCCTTACAATGAACTCGATCACAATCGACTGGTAGGAATTAGCGAGACTGAATATGTCAGCCAGTTTCTTTCAAAAGTGAGACGATTCGCAAGGCTCAATGATATTGCTGTCTGGGTTGTTGCCCATCCCACAAAGCCAAATACAGCCAAAATAGTTAAGGCTCCAACCGTTTATGGCATTTCCGGATCAGCTAACTGGGCTAACAAAGCTGATAATGCTTTAAGTGTATTTCGGGGAGCGGATAATAAAGTCCAAATTCATATCAAAAAGGTACGGTTCAAGGAGGTTGGACATTTAGGTCAGGCGGGTCTCGGATACGACCAAATAAGCGGAAGGTATTTTGATTTTAAGCCCAAAGCCAAAACGGAAAAAGCCGTTCAACAACTTGAGCTAATCAATGACTAGCCCAAAGGCTGTTATAACAGAGGTGAAAAATGCGACGATCAAACCCCTTTAACCTTACTGACAAACAGTATCTATTCGCCGGGCTGTATTTATGTAGCGGCGAATTGAATTTAGACTGAAAACCTACTCATCTATGACCACTATGGAGGCCTCATTGACTCCAAATACTCAATTTACAATCCATCAAGGGATTACATATGTCTCAAGATAAATCCCTTACGCCACGGCAGCAAAGATTCGTAGAGGAATATCTCTCTGATTTTTGTGGAGCCGCTGCTGCCAGGAGGGCGGGCTACTCCGAGACGACCGCTAAAGAAATAGCTTATGAACACCTCACAAAACCTCACATTAGGGATGCGATTCAAGAAAGAGCAAAACAATTATCGGACAAATCGGGTATCAGCGTTGAGCGTTGGTTAAGGGAAGTTGGTAGAATTGCTTTCTCTGATCTGAGGAAATTATTCAACAAAGAAGGTGATCTAAAAGAGCCACATGAATGGGATGATGATACAGCTGCCACAATTGCATCTCTGGAGGTCGGTGAAACAAGGACTACTAAAACATCTGATGGTAAATGGGAGCAGACGAGGATCAGGAAAGTAAGAACCCTGGATAAGAAAGCTGCCCTAGAAAGTTTAGGCAAATATTTCAAAGTCCTAACAGATAAGCCAGAACTGGGAGTAGATGACAAGTACGATAGACTGATCCAGCGAGGGATAGAGCTGGCAGAGAAATACGGTGGAATTGCCGAGGAGGAGGATGCCAATACCGAGAGGGGAGAAGTTTAAAGGATACACCTGCATTCATATAGGGGACGTCCAGGTGAATGCTCTCTCAATCCCTCAAATCACTTCCAACCACAGAAGACTGAATTTGATACGAATTACCACTGATCAACATTAGATTCACAGTACACATCGTTTGAACATTCGGATTAGGGAGACTTCTCATGAAAAAGATACTATTTCTACTATTATCGTTATCGGTCATTTTTTATTCGTGTGAGGAAACCGATAGTACCCCCCCAACTGTAACGATTACATCCCCACAAAATGGTTCAACAGTTTCTGAGATGGTTTCTATAAGTTGTGTTTCTACTGATAATAAAGGTGTGGAGAAAGTTGAGTTATGGGTGGACGGTGAAAATGTTGGTGTAACCGATGAAACAGAACCTTATGAACTTGATTGGAACACGACAACTTACGAAGATGGTACTTCATATACGATTACAGTAAGATCGTACGATACAAACGACAATAAGACTGATAGTGACCCGATTATTTTGACTGTTGATAATTCGGAATCATATCCAACACCGGTTGTTCTTAATCCATTAGAAATTACCACAAGTACCTACACAATTATTTGGTCTCAGAATCTGGATGTTGACTTTTACCAGTATATCCTCTTGGAATCATATGATTCTGACATGAGTAGTTATTCAGAGGTTTTCGAATCATTTAGTGTTGAAGATACATCATATATAGTAAGTGATATTCAGGTCGATAATATCCGATACTTTCAGGTGTCAGTGATTGATTCATTTGGTTTTGAGTCGTTGAGTAATATCGTAAAAGGAAGTAATCGACAGGAGATACTTTTCAGTTCTGGTAGAGATGAGAATAATAATGTCTACACAATGATGATTAATGGAGAAAACCAACAACCAGTAACCATGAGTACAGGATCAGACTACCAACCATTGTTCTCACATGATGGTTCAAAGATAGTTTTTCGTTCAGAACGAGATGGGAATATGGAAATTTACCTAATTAATGTTGATGGAACTGGTGAGTCAAGATTAACAAATAATACTTATTTGGATTACCAATCCAAGTTTTCCCCCGATGACCAAAAAATAATGTTTAGTTCTGAATTTGAGAATGGTAAGATGGATATATTTCTGATGGAAATAGATGGTACCAATCTCACTAGACTAACTGATTCCGGTGGTAATGATGGGTTCTCTAATTTTTCACACGATGGTTCAACAATCGTATTTGAGTCTGATAGGTCTGGTTACTCTGAAATATTCACTATGAACATTGATGGTTCAAATCAGATAAACATTACAAATTCAAACATTTATCATCGTACTCCTATTTTCACCAACGATGATTCGAAAATTGTTTTTGGTAAACGAACTGGGGGTAAATATGAAATTCATATGATGGACGTCGATGGTGGGAATCAGACTCAATTAACAGACAATAGTACAAATAAATACTACTTCGATATTTCACCGAATGATATGAAAATCGTATACACCTCACAAGATGACACCAAATCCGATATTTATATAATGGATATAGACGGTTCAAATCAAGTTCAATTAACAGATAGTAACTTCGATGATATTGGACCACATTTTTCTCCAGATGGGAGCCAAATCATTTTTAATTCCTTTAGGGATGGAAATTATGAAGTCTACACTATGGACGTAGATGGAAGAAATCAGAGAAACCTGACTAATAACCCCTCTCATGATGTAACCCCCTCTTTTAGACCATGATTATCAGTTCAATTTAGACTTTACTCTATCTGGGTAACAAAACACTCCCATAATCCTTGACTTTTTTATCAAATAGTGTTATTATCATCATATGTTCTAAATAATAACACATAGGAGATTAAAATGACAAAAATTGGCTATTACATGCGAACATCTACCTATCTTCAAAATACCGAACGCCAAGAAGAAAAAGTGGAGAAAGGATGGAAGCTCTATCAAGACAAGGGAGTGAGTGGTAGAACTAATTTTGCTGACAGACCTATGGGCAAGAAACTGCTTACTGATGTGGTGATGGGATTGCTTGATGAAGTCAAAGTCATCCACCTGGACAGACTTGGAAGAAATACTGAAGATGTTCTCAAAACAATACGAACGTTACATGAATCCAAAGTATCGATCCATATCATTAAACAAGGCATCCATACTCTTGTTGATGGGAATGAAAACGCCACAACCAAATTACTGGTTACCATCCTCACTTCAATTTCGGAGATGGAATACAACCTACACCGAGAGCGAATTATGGAAGGTATCCGTATAGCTCAGGCAAAGGGAAGTTTTAAAGGTAGGAAAAAGGGTAGTACTGAATCTATTGAGGCGTGGTCACAGAAGCCAAACGTCCAAAAAGTTAAAACGCTCTTAGAGAAGGGGGTCAGCGTTAGAAAGATTCGTGAAATTATGGGTGTCTCAAATAATTTCTGCTACAAAGTTAAAGATATGCTCTTAGTTCAAGCTAAATAACACTTATGGATCTTACCCTTTCGCAACTGCCCCAACTCAGAGAATTAGTCGTTGGTGGCTCCACCATATTTTAGTGCTATTTCTTCAGCCCTTGCAATTGCCCTCTCGAATTTATCCTTGGTATTGTCTTTAACCTCGCTGACATGTTTGAGATTCCACTCTGAGAATTTTCGCTCAATTATCCATGCAAATTTATGCCATTGAGATTCTGACTGTAGCTTCTTAAAAAGATGTCGCTTCTGCGTAATCAGGGACCTCACTATAAGGGACCCTAACTCTTCATATCTCCTCATATTTTCCAGGGTAGTATCAGATTTTTCTCCAGATGCAAAAGCCTTCCAGTCCTTATATGCCGACCAAGAAAACCTTTCCGGTGATGGAAGTCTGTCATTTACAAGTATAACGAGTTCCTTATCTGTCAGAATAATAGCATTCAAATCTTCACTCAACACTTCTTTAAAGGCATCAATTATTGTATCAGAAATTATTGTCGGTCTTGCCATTATTCACTACCTTTTGGTGATGGAAGAATATAACATTTATGTACTGCGAAGTCATCAAATAATACATCACAAATACCTATATTATCAATTATTTACTTTCCAATAATCTGCCTAAATATTTTGATTTAATTCGGATAATTTCATTCAACATAGCCCGTAAATTTGATTCTTCTTGATAGATGAGAAGGGGTTGAGTAATTTCCGACCGCCAAACAACAGCGTGCCTGTTCCAAAGAGGTTCAGGCTCCGTGGAAACCAAGTGGGCAGTCTTGCCCCCTGGGAGTCACTCTACGGAGTAAAATCAGCTGTTGTTTGGCGATAACTGCTTGAGACTTTCAGGGGCTTCCTTCCAACTAAAAAATGAGTCCCGTGTATTGCTCACAGCATTCAAATGATTAGTTGAGAAATGGAAACGATGTTCTCAACACCCAAATACTTTAGGTGATTATGAGAAAAGAAAAAATCTCAATCGACTCAAATGGTGAACCATTGTTTGAAAACTCATATGATAGATTAATTCTTAATGATGAGGAAAAAGCTGAAGTTAGTGCGGCAATAAAAACCCTTGAGCAATACAAACTTGAATACTCCTCACCCTCTGACAATTCAATTATCACGAGGCTCAACTCAAAAGCTGATACTTTAGACGAGATTGAGCACTATGGAGGATTTGCTTCAGTAATTGGAATCGTTTGGTCTGGTGCCGCTTTGTATTCACTATTGTGGGAACAGAATGCTTCAACAGCCTCTCTTTTTATGGCTCTTTGTTTTATCGGTTTCTGTTGTATTGCCTATATAATTTTCAAGAATCGAACAAAATGATTTTTCTGATCCATATGATACCTAAGGGATGGACACATAATGACTGAGAGCAAGCGAAATAGACTACAAAATTCGTCCAAATCTGTCAGTAGAAAAGACATTCCCCCCCAGGATACAAACACATCCTCTGACCCGAGTTTCGAGACATCCGTACAAACCTCATCGTCAGAGGTTGGGGTTGCACGATTATTTCTTGGATTTCCACTTTTTGGAGTTGCGCTATTCTTACTATGGATAAACCATGGTGCTATGAAAACCCTTCTTCTCCATTCATTTGGTCGAATATTGTTTTCCTTTAAAAATGAATCTATCGAATTGGCAATAGCAACAACCATTGGAACCCTAGGGGTTCCTTATCTCATGCTTTTTGCAGCTACATTTTCATTTTGGGCATTATGGCGGCTTTGGGATGCCCAGATTCCAAGGCCAGGGAGATCAAGGTTTAATTATTTTGATGTACTGATTATCTTTGTTTCACCAATACTTCTTGGGATGATCCTAACGCTCAAGTATATGTTCATAGGCTGAACAATTAACTAGTTGATAGTGTTGTAGGCAGGCTGTTTTTACGGCTTCTAAAAACTCAAGTTTTATCAGGTTCACCTAAATGGATATTTGAGGAGTTTCTCGTAATTTTACTACCCAACAAAACTTCACATTAAGTTCTTTTTATAGTGTAAGTAAACTCAGGTTCCCAAAAAGCTGATATTTCAGAGATATTGATCAGCTTTAAAACCTTACAAAACCTAATATTCAGTCCTTTTTTATAGTGCGAAGAAACTCAACTCCCTTTTTTAGCCAAAATGGGGCATATATTTAGTACTATTGTGGCTAAAGAATGGTGCTATTACTGTTGATGCGCTATTTTAGAGCAACTTGATTTTGAGTTGTGAAAGATCTATTCATTTTTTTAGGTTTTCAGTTCATCAGACAAAGCCTCAAAATTAGCGAATCCTATTAGAACTTTATTCTTCAGGATTCCCCTGAGAATTTATTTTTGCCAACTCCTTGGCAATCGGAAGATCCGCAGCTGCCAGGTCGTATTTGGTAAGCGCCACACTATCTACCCAAAGAATCTTATCATGATCTGACAGCCTAAAATTGCCAGCAACAATCTTTGTAAAATAAGCAGCAAGCCTGATGTCAAAATCACCATAAGAATGCTCAATGGTTTTGAACAAGCTTCCTATCTCAGTCGTTATCTCAAATTCTTCTGTAAGCTCTCGAACCAATGCTTCTTTAGGTGTCTCGCCTTCTTCAACTTTTCCACCAGGAAACTCCCATTTACCAGGAAGACTTTTATGATTAGCCCGCCTCGCTATTAACACCTTTTCACCATCAATAATTATGGCTGCAACAACATCAATCATTTATGAAAATATGCTCCCTGTGATATTTGAAATTTCCAAGATCAATTACATGCTTTTCACTTCTTGTAAGCGAGCCTACAATCCCTATCAAGGTATAGTCGTCGTTTATTGAATAGATCCCTTTATCGAGCATCACATGATGATTGGGGCACAGGCATAGCAAGTTGTCTGAGGTATCACTACCCTCATGATCTCGGCCCAAGGGCTTAATATGGGCTCCTTCAGCATAACCAATATCACGAACAGCTATTCGAGTTGAACATACCTGGCAAGTAAAGTTGTAAAGCTTTTTAACTCTTTTTGACATCGCTGTATCTCGAACGATTCTAACCACTGTAGACTTAACACGCTCAGGTTTCTTTTTTCCTTTTGGAATTTCAAAAGAATCATGTTCATCAACCTCTTGCTGCTTGCCATCTTTTACTAGCTTATATCTACAAATTCTGAAGCCATCATGTCCAACTTTCTCAGAATGTTGAACTACATAGTAGATACCACCATAAACGTAACCAGCACTTGGGCTGTATTTTGATTTATGCAGATACCCACGTGTAACCCGAACTGGTAAATTGTTCATTTCACTTACTAAAAGGGCTTTATTACCCGATGCATCCCAATTTTGATCACTTACCTGTCGTTTTGTATTCGGGTCATTCCCACCGTGTCCAGTATAAAGGATAACATCACCCAAATCGTAATCGTCAACAAACCCACCGTTGAGGACAATCGAGCTGCTTCCTTCTGTAGGGTTGCCATCAATACCCGCCTGAAGAACTCTGTGGACCTTTGCTTCCATCAAGGCTTTTCTATTTTTAAAGGCTGAACCTTCTGTCACCCCGTGTATTTCACCAAAAATCTGTTCAGACATTTCCCCTCCGATTATTTTCAAAACTCTATTGGTTCTCAAAATTTTTTATAGTCAATTAATATGAGAATCAGATTGATATTCCAACTACAGATAAAAGACCTCATTCAAACATTGTGATGGGGTCACTAGAATGTATCAAATTGGTTTTACTCGTAATAAAGTCTCTCGCCAATGTATTCTGGATTATCACTCACAAAATCTGCACCTTCGATTATTCCCTTGCTGGCTTTTCGAGCATTAGAGGTGAAGTCTACAATTGAAACTTTGATCCCTTCAGGAATCGACCCCACAGACACCTTGCCATTTGGAAGAAGATACACATATATGTGATTTGACTTTTTTGGAAATTTCAATGCCATTAAAAAACCCTCCTCCAATTATCAGCATTTGATAGGTAATGATAGTCTACAGGGATGCTTACAATAATCTTTTGAATTTGATTCATTTTACCTCCATCTATGAGGACAAATATACCAAAACACAATTCTACTCTGCTTACCAGGTATCAGGGAAACAAACGCTTCTTTCAATTAGTTGCTGTTTCAGACCAGGCCAATGGTTGTCAAGTGCAAGAATAATGATATTTGGGGCGAATTTATTTCTAACCTCGGGATGTTCAAAAATATAACGTGAGACTATTTCCCAATAAACACCTAAAGCAAAACCTTCTTCTATTCCACAGGTCAAAATAAGTGTCTCTGTCACCCCCTGAGTTCTAAAAATAAATTCTCCCACCATGGTCTCTTCATCCCTGGTTAAATTTCCGCTCGGGACTGTTTCAATAATCCTCCAACGGTAGAAAAGTAGACCTCCCTCAACAAACGTGTCGTCCGTATCATAATCATCACAATATGACATGATCGGAAGACACAACACACTCAACAACGCTGAAACAATTGTAATATTAATTTTTCTCATCACAACCTCTCCTTTAGAGTAGTCCAATTTACCTTGTTTTCTCTTTGATCGAATTTCCAAATTTAGGACAACTTTTTCCATTGTCCCTTCGGGAAAAGAACTGGATATTCTGCATCCCATTCCCAGAACTCCACACCTTCTGGTATCAAATGCCCATGCAACCGTAGATAATATGCCAGCAGTGTTTCATTAGTCCTTTCGTTGACATCCCTTACCACCACAAACATCTTTCTATAAATTTTAGGTGAAAGGAAAAAATATAACATGGCTTGATCCCAAGTCGTCAACTTCGCTGATGGTACGTTGTTACCCTTCGTCCAGGTGTGTGATTTGCACTCTATAATTACTTTTTCCGTTTCACTACCCAAATCGTACGAGTGTGATTTCTTTTGTGAATGACCAACTTCTATAGGGAAATTCAAGCGTAGATCAGGGATCTCTCTTTTAAAATAATCAAATACTCTCTGCTCAAACTCACGACCCACATGAGCGTTACTGACAGAACCTTCACGTTGATATGTTGGCTTGGTTTCGGTCATCCTCTATCACCACCAATACCACCGACACGCCCAGACTCTGGTAACAGCTCAATTCCAGCTTCCTCAACTATCTTACCATAGAGGCTATTTAAGTCCTCCCTGACACCTACCAGGGTTTCATCTGGGTGCGTTTGCTGGGAGATCATCCCTTCGACCTCTCCGAGCTTCCTGGTCACGTAGAGTAATGAAGGTAGTGTGGCGTCTTTTTGAAGCTGAATCATCATCGCCTCGAGTTCCTCTGGCGTCATCTTTTTCTCTGGTGGTTTCTGCTCTTTGTTAGTCCTATCACCCATTATTCGCACTTACTTCGTATATGAATAACAAAAATTCTAAATCTTGTATTGGTGGACGATAACTATCCGTATGCCAGCCAGAATCCAATTCCACCCATTATGACAATGATTGCAATCCCAAGGGGTAAATTGAAAAGGCAAATGACGAGACCTATTAATATTCCCATTATTCCAATCGCATTTCCAGCTTCGTATCCAGCTCTGGATTTTTTCACTCCCTTTTTGACATCGTTCACAGAATCATTTGGTGCTTGAGCTTTCATAGGACGTCCACAATGAATGCATTTTTCTGCTTGCTCAGAAATCTCTTTAGAACAATCAGGACACTTAATTAAAGCCATAGTCTTCCCCTTTTTGGTATTATGTAATAAATTATACAGTTTTCTGTTTATTCCAACTCGCTATCCTGTAGGTATCCTGATTGTGTGATCATTTATGAGTAGATATGAGTCCTTTGAAAATAATGCAGATTGATTCAATTTTTTGGTCTGGGAGGCTTATATTATCCAACATATGACATCAAATCGGTCAATCCGTAGCTTATAATTGTGATATTCACTACTCTATTCCTGTATCAAGTTTACATTTTTACAAAAGGGGGATATATGAAGTTTAGACACATAACATATTTACGATATTTTTTCTTATATGCTGTATTCACAGTATTAATGAGTCCGTCTGGAAGTATCGCTCAGAGTCTTCACCATCATAAGAGTGAAATGATGCATCCCTTGATTGAAAATTCGTTGGGAAATCTTGTCAAAGTTACCTTCTGGGTTGCATATGAAGCAGAATACACAGAAGGCCAATGGAATCGACAAACCCTCAGCTATGACGATGAACAGCTCATCGGCGGCAAACCTGTACTACGAACTATGAGAAGTCCATACCTCAATGATGCCGTGCAGATCGAATTATCAAAAAATGAACTTAAAAAGTTCACAGCTTTGATTGATAAGTATTTTGAGTGGAATAAAATAGCCATAGAGAATAATGTGACTAATAACAAGAGTCTCGGAGATGTATCAGTCCATTTATCGTTACATTTAGGTGATGAGTGGGTTGACTGGGATACATCTATGAATGTTTCTTTCTTTTCACAAAACACTACACGCCACCAACTATTACTGAGATTTCAGACTTTAGAATACGCTGACGGTTGGGTGAAGTATAAACATAATACTAATTATTTTGATTTTGAGGATGTAACTCTACTCAAAAAACTTTTACAACCTGAGTTAGCACAAAAAATTGTAGAGGAATCGATAGAAAAGCAAAAAGTTACTGAGGACCTTTTCAAATAGAACTCAGGTGATTGCGACAATTACGAGGGACCCAATAGCTCCAAAGTTATTCGGTATCCCGTGGGTATCCCGCTTGAGTGATCATCTATGAGTAAATATGACTACGATTGACTACTTAGACTGCAATCTTGGCTTAGCACCCATAAACGACAAAACCCTTACAGGTGTTATCCTACAAGGGTTTTAGAAGTGTACACCGCCCAGGACTCGAACCTGGAACCAATTGATTAAGAGTCAACCAACTGAGTCAGATAACCAGCTGTGGATCAAGGGGTTGTGACGATATGAATTAGTAGGCATCCCGAATATGTATCCCTAATCATCTTCCTTTGCAT
>Ga0233431_1004346_pt1 | contig 15301 bp, 13 predicted proteins | sample SI_118_April2016_FD_179867 | JGI IMG/M metagenome (GOLD analysis project Ga0233431, IMG submission 179867) | Seawater microbial communities from Saanich Inlet, British Columbia, Canada - SI_118_April2016_200_MG | ecosystem: Environmental > Aquatic > Marine > Inlet | place: Canada: British...
GTATAATCAAATTCCCATATATTGATGTTGAACTGACACCATCACTATTATCTCTAGCATAAACAACAACTCCTGGTGCCACCGCCACAACACTCGGCTTAGGGTGTCCTGGTCCACCGGAAGTAGACTTAATGTCGATACCTTGGTGCCAATATTTCGGACCAACATTAGGACGTTTACCATAACAAGAAACAACGTGAGTGTGTCCAGGCACCGGCCAAGATAAACCATCACCAGACACCGCAGAGTAACCAGGAGGTACAACCTTTTTACCCGCATAACATAAAGTATTCAACCATTTAGTGTACAAATCAAACACAGAATTTACAAATTGTTTTTTGTGTTCTGAAGAACCAGAAGTGCAAAGACCTTTATCTTCACCGGTATCGTATTCACAGAAAGTAACTTTTATTTTATCATAATAGTCTTCTAATGATTGAAGGAAAATATAATTAACACTATCTTTTGTTACAGGATCAGTATATTTATTAATACTCGCAATCAACTCGCCAGAAGCTATATCAATCTCTTTCACCATCTTATCAATCCTGCCAGTACCAGAGATTCCTCCCATAAGATAATCAACTTGATTATTTTTATTTCTATCAGTTTTATTATCGATTGTACCCGCACCAGACAATCGAGACATAATTGCCGCCATCATTGCTTCCATATGTACTTTTTTGAAATTTGAATTGGAAGGTGTTTTGATTGCCTTCTTAACTTTCCCTTGCCAATCAGCATAACTAGCCTTTAACTTTGCATCAACCATGGGGCCTTTACTACTATACATTTTTTCGGAACATGTTTGCCCTTCAAGAGTCACAGCTTTATAACCCTCAACTTCCTCAACATTAACATAAACAGATTCCTCTAACTCATATTCGTAATCAGCAGTAACTTTGAAATATTTTGTAGAAATTGGCGTTGCACCCAAAACTGTGGCTGCACCATCAGAAGTTGTACCTATGTTACAACGCAGTGTTTGATATGTTTCACTAATATCTATGTCTTTAGTTTTGTCGCCTAAAGCATATTTCAAATAATAAACATAAATATTATGATCTTCAATAAATTCAGTACACTCGGTACTATCTTCTTGCTCCGCTTCAGTTAATTGATCACAAAGTTTGAATGTGTATCCTCCACAAAAAGTCGCTATTCCGCCAGGACCTGGTTCGGGATCTTTAACAATCTCAAACTCTTTGGTAGGCAACATAATAACAACACGATTCACCTTAGTTACTTTACCCATCCAATAATTATCAAAAGTCATGCCTAATCTGAAATCATTATTCCCGCTCGTAGAAGTAAATTCAGAATACAAACCTACAGGCAGATCTTTATCTACCTGCATTCCAATATGCACCGGACCATTACTAAAAACGGCAATTGGTTGTCTATCTCCTATCTCATATTGACGAAAAATATCAATATCTTGGGAAGTCATATCTCTCTTTCGTTCTGCATCCATGAAATAAGTTTTATAGTATGACATCGTTTTAAAATTAAAATCAACATTTAACTTAATCGTATGAGACCCTTTCCCCAACTTACCAGATGGAAATAAACAATCAATCTGCTGCTCAATATAATTATAGACCTCAACTTGATTTCTCGGAAGAACTTCGCCACGAGGACCATCAGCATCACAATACATTGTAACATTAATTGGCCTTTGTTCACGGCCTTTAAGATCCAAATTTTTACCCTTCAAAGTTGCATAAACACTAACAGGTTCATCTTCATAATATTTAGGCTGAGTCATTCTTACATCACTAAGATAGATACCAACAGGTTCATTCTCATTCTCATCTACCATACCCATATAGTATTCCCCACCAAACGACGCCAAGAACCTTTTTCCGGCAGAGCCTAACCTCCCGGGAAGCCCTTTGTTTTGCTCCCACAACAAATTACCTGCATCTACCAACTTACCCCACACCAAACCAACAGCACCACCAGTATCTAAATTCCAACCAACAACATTACTTGCAGTTCTTGCTCCAAAGTAAACCATCAACAAGGCAATTAAAATAATTACAAGAATTATGATATAGATTGTTCTAAACCTTTCAAACTCATCCGTTGCAAACATTAAATAAATTGGCCAAGGTGGTAAGATAATCAAAGCAAAAGTAATCATTAACCTTATCTCTCGATCTGTTGGCATAAATCCTAGGCCTGTTAATGAAGGTACAATAAATGAAATACCTGATATCAAGAAACACATTCCAAAAGCTCTCCAATTAAATGCGCCCCCTTTATGAAATATCCAAAAATATGCTATAATTGACAAACCAACATAAAAGAAAAATCTTCTATTAAGTATTCCTGGAAAAGAATAATCAACCGCACCAAGCAAAGTTGGCGCTGTAAGATCTAAAATATGCAAAGCAAAAGTAAGAAAAAAGAAAGTAGGTAAAGCGCTCTTATTAACAAACCATTTACCTGCACCAACAACCGCCTTACCAGCACCAACAACTTTAGCACCTGCATTCATTGCTTTACTCGCAGCACTCTTAGTCGCATTTGCAGTAGTTCGTGCAGCATTCATAGTTGCACCAGCAGCACGTTTAGCTGCATTTTGTGTTGCAGCAGCTTCAGTTCTAGCGGCTTTCAAAGAATTATCAGGCGCATTAGCAGGTGCTGCTTGAGCACCAGGCGCGACAACATTCTGAGCAGGAGGATTAGGATTTCTAGGTGCACCACCAACCGCGGCGGCAGCAGTTCCTCTAACAGTTTCCGCAGCTTGTTTCAATGCACCACCAATAGAATCAGTTTGTTGTTGTACATGCTCACTTTGTTTTAAATTATTAAGAGATTGTTTAATATCATTTGTAACAGTACTTCTTATTGCATCTTCTGCCAACTCAGATTGGTGTTCAGTTGCTGCATCTACTCTTTCGCGAGTCTCTTTCAACTCATCTGCAACACTTTCCGCACTACCTTCTTCATCACCCATTTTATACAATTAAGTAGAACTTGCTCCTATTCACCTCTTTTAATTATCAATAATTAAATATGTTCCAAAGTAACTTCCATGCTTACAATATCAAGCTCGGATTCAGGAACAAGTTCAATTCCGTTATTACCAGGTTTAACGTATGGCGCAATGCTCTGGAAGTACACGCTGCTCCTTGTATCCATGTGCATTAAATGTCCATTAATATACAACCCAGCTCGTTTAACATCAACGTCGTTTACAAACTCGATTTTTAATATTGCATCGTACTCCGGCCTTAGAACGCTAGACTCAGCATACTTTGACTCATACATTGCAGGAGGTCCACAAAGATTTGGAAACTCTCCAAATGTAACATAACCTGTTTCGCAGTCATCACATTCTGCTTGATTCAAACTAGATTCACAAGTACTATCAATACCGGATCTTGGTAAATCATAACACCAGAAATTTGCTGCTCTATCTTCATAACAACAATCTAAATCGTGATTTTTATTACAATAAGCAGGACAATCGCCATCAGTGTCATCACCGCATTCTCCTATACAGAACACTGGAGGATAACCGTTAATCTCTTCATAACCTGAATCGCATCTATTACAATCCCTTGCACTAACTACTTCAGCACATCTATCGCCCTCATCATCTGTCGGCAAGTCGCACCAGAATTTACCTGAGCTGAGCATACAACAATCAATATCTAAATCTTCATCACAGTCCACAGGACAGTACCCATCAGTCTGGCCACAAAGTCCCTCAAATTGTGTAAGGCGCTCTCTTTCAACTTGAAAGATGTTATCTTTCATATCAAAGTAATATACCGGATAACTTTGTTTCTTCAACTCAGTCTTTACAACAATATTATCAATTAAATAGTTCCCACCAGAAGATGCAAACGTGATTTTATTCTCACCGATAACTAAATACTGAGGTAAGAAAGATATTGGTCTTAACAAACCACAATCGGGAACTCCCGAGAATACAATATTATTATTAATCGCAACAGTCAACACACCAGCTTTCGCAGGCATACAATCTGGAAAGAATTTTAAGTATGCTTTCTCAGCATTTTCTTTCTCTGTTCTAGTCACAGTAAAAGTAGCAGTACTTTGTTGTCTTGAAACATCAGTTACTTCAGCTAAAACTTTAACATCTTCAAGCAAATATTCATTAGATGCCCAAAATCTCCATCCAACTTCTGAAACTGCAACTTCTAATTTGTTAACATTTTGTAAAATATCTTTAGGTAAGATAACGGGATCAGCAACTTCTGAATTATATCTCTTAGTTGTTACAACTTCTCCGTTCAGCTTAATTATCAAGAAACCACTTCTCTCTGTTGGTTTAAATGAAAAAAGAATATTATGAGTATTGTCAATATCTTCCACAGTAAATCTAAAATCATCTTCAACTTGGTTAAATGCATTATTCTTTGCATAAAGTGAATCAGTTGATCTCAAAACTTCAGACTGAGTGATAGAAAACAAATTAACTGACGGGATGTTATGTTCCACTTCCAAATCATTAGGCTTAACAAAATCGAGTCTGCCAGGTTTTTCGCTAATAAGAACGGCCATCACTTGCCCAGTACCATATCCTGAAGGCGCATTGCCGCCACCACCATATGATGGACCTGTTTCTAATATCTCATCCCTTACATCTGGAGGAAGAAACAATATATAGAATATAATGAACAAAGCCATTAAAGCCACGAAAACTGCAGCTTTCGCCCCTGTTGCCTGCCCCTTTTTACCCAAACATCTCATTAAAGCACCCTAATATTAAGTTAAAAACATTTGAATCATAAAAATATATAAGTCTTTCTATTTTTCATAGTTCTTAAAGCCTGTATCCCTTAAAATTCAATAAAACAGGACTTGCTTAAAAATGAAGATTTTCAAGAAAGATTTGAAACAAGGATTTGTAGAACTCCAAACAGAAACACCTGAAGATCTCTGGTACTTGAGCAATATAATAGATACTGGAGATTTAATTAGAGGTAAAACTATTAGAAAAATAAAAATTGGTGACGCGGATCAAAGAAATGTTAAAATCATCAAGAAACCTGTTTTTCTAAAAATCAATGTAGAACGAAGTGAGCTAACAGATAATATACTGAGATTGTCAGGCAAAGTAACAGAAGGAACAGACGACATCCCCGCAGGCTCATACCACACTTTCAATGTTGAAGACAGCACACACTTCTCAATCACAAAAAAAGAATGGTTAAAGTATCAACTAGACAAACTAAAAGAAGCGACCGAAGAAAAAGGTTCTGAGATTTTGGTATGTGTGTTTGATAGAGAAGAAGCAATCTTCGCATTACTAAAAAAATACGGTTACGAAGTTTTAACAGAAATCAAAGGAGACTCCGAAAGAAAAGTCGAGGGAGTACAGACGACAGGTAACTTCTACAAAGATATTGTCAAATTATTAACAGAGTACAAACAAAGATATGAGATTAATCAAATTATTCTTGGAAGTCCTGGATTCTTCAAAGAAGACTTAATGAAACAAATCATTGATGCAGATCTGAAAAAATCAATAATTCTAGCTACATGTAACAATACAGGCAAATCAGGAATGAATGAAGTTCTAAAACGTCCTGAAGTTAGAGAGGCATTAAAAAAAGACAGAATGTCTCAAGAGATGAAAATCGTCGAACAACTTTTAGAAGAGATATCAAAAGACGGTCAAGCAGCATACGGCGAAAAGCAAGTTAAAGATGCAGCAAACGCAGGAGCAATTAAAACATTAATAATCACAGATAATTTCATAAGAGATAGAAGAGAAGAAGAAAGAAGTAAAGACATTGAGAAACTGATGAAGCTAACTGAAAAGACAAATGGCGATGTAAAAATCATCACATCAACCCATGATGGCGGGCAAAAAGTGGATGGTTTAGGAGGTATTGCCGCAATTCTAAGATACAAATTGTAACCTTTCAAGCCTCAAAGCCATAAATTTCTAAAAGTTCCGATGTTTCCTGTAAGAGGGTATATGGCCAAAAAGCCTACGGTTAATAGGGTCTTTAAAAACCAAAAATTCTGCAGTTTGGTAGTTCTGGAAGGGGGTGAAAAAGCGTAACATATTAATAGTAGTAGCACTTTTTTAGTCATTAGACAATAAAAAACGGGGGTTGATTTATTATGATTGTCAAAGACGAATTTCTCAGCAAGCTGAGGCGCTATTTTGCACTTAACTTGTACGAAGTAAAAATTTGGACTGCTTTGCTATCTAGAGGGGTATCTACAGCAGGAGAATTAAGTGACATTGCAAATGTCCCAAGATCAAGAAGTTATGATGTTCTTGAAAGCCTAGAGAAAAAAGGTTTTGCAGTTACCAAAATTGGTAAACCAATAAAGTATATCGCAGTTCCGCCTACAGAAGTTATTGAAAGAGTAAAGAAAAACATGAAGGCAGAAGCAGATGATAAAGTTGGCAGACTTGATCAATTAAGCAAAAGCGATGTGATCACTGAACTAAACACACTACACACTCAAGGAATTGAGCTTGTTGAACCAAGCGATCTATCCGGATCACTAAAGGGCAGACACAACTTATACAATCACCTTGAATTAACAATTCGAAATGCAGAAGAAAGCGTCATCATAATGACGACGACTCAAGGTCTTATGAGAAAGATCGAAGGTATGCTACCAACATTCGAAAAGCTCAAAAAAAGAGGAGTTACTACCCGAATTTGTGCCCCAATCACAAAAGAGTGCACTAATGTACTCAAAGAGCTTGGAGAAATTGCGGAAGTTAGGCATACACCATCCAAAGCAAGATTCTGTGTTGTTGATGGTAAAGAAGTTATCTTTATGTTGTTAAATGATAGCGAAGTACATCCAACATACGATGTAGGTATATGGGTAAACACGCCTTTCTTCGCATCTGCACTTAAAGAATTATTCGACTTGGCTTGGAAAGGATTAAAACCTCAAAAACAAGTTGCAGTGGCTAAACATTAAGTCACATTTTTTTCTCTTTTTCTTTCATCTTATTTCCTAATTATCAATAGCTTTTTAAATTAAAACCTAATCACCAAAGCACGATGGAAGAGAATAAAATAACCTCTACTCTTCACCCGCTAGAACGGAAAATACTCCCTTTACTTTCTAAATGTAAATCTTTGAAAGAACTCGTAGAAGCATCTAAACTTAAAGAAGTAGAAGTTATGCGGGCGCTACAGTGGCTATCTAATAAGAATATAGTTAAGATCAACATTAAACCTAAAGAAACCGTTACGCTTGATGAAAATGGACTAGCTTATGTAAAAGCGGGGTTGCCTGAAAGAAGGTTTCTAGAAGCAATCAAAACTAAAGCTTTACATTTGGATGCAATTGCAAAAAATGCAAGATTAGTGAGAGAAGAGGTTAATGCATGTATAGGTTCATTAAGAAAAAAGGCAGCAATAGAAATAACTCCAGATAAAAAAATAAAACTCACAGAACCAGGTAAAAAAATACTATTAAAAGAATCACTCGAAGAAAAATTCTTGAAAAAATTATCAAAAAAACCGATTAATATCAAAGAACTCAATCCAGAAGAAAAGTTTGCACTTCAAAATTTCTTAAAACGTAAACAAATAATAAAACAAGTTCTTGAAAAACTTAGAGAAACAGAGCTAACAGATTTAGGTAAAAAAGTTATCAAAATTAAGATTAAAACAAGCAACGACATTGAAAGAGTCACCCCCGAACTTCTAAAAACGGGAAAATGGAAAAACAAACAGTTTAGAAAGTACGACGTCAAAGCAGACGTTCCTGCACTAAACAGAGGAAAAAGGCACTTCGTTAATCAAGCCACAGACTATGCAAGACAAATATGGGTAGAACTCGGCTTTAAAGAAATGACTGGCCCGATCTTAAACACATCATTCTGGAACTTCGATGCATTATTCACTGCACAAGACCACCCCGTACGAGAACTTCAAGATACATTTTACATTAAACATCCGGCAAAAGGTAAATTACCATCTAAAGAATTAGTTGAAAATGTTAAAGCAACTCACGAACATGGATGGAATTTGGGAAGTACTGGCTGGCAATACTCTTGGAATCCGGAAGATGCAAAAAAGAATGTTCTAAGAACCCACACCACTGTATTATCCGCACAAACTCTGGCAGCATTAAAAACTGAAGATCTTCCTGCAAAATTCTTCGCAGTTGGAAAGTGCTTTAGAAATGAAACGCTTGACTGGAGTCACCTATTTGAATTCAATCAATTTGAAGGTATTGTCGTCGATCCAGACGCGAACTTTAAACATTTATTAGGATACTTGAAAAATTTCTTAACAAAAATAGGGTTTCCTAAAGCAAGATTTAGGCCCGCTTATTTCCCGTATACTGAAATGTCAACAGAAATTGATGTATTCCACCCAGTACACAAAAAATGGTACGAATTAGGTGGCGCAGGAATACTAAGACCCGAAGTTGTTGTTCCGTTGCTAGGAAAAGACATACCTGTATTAGCGTGGGGTCCTGGACTAGATAGACAAATGACTGAGTTTTACAAAATTAACGATCTAAGAGAACTTTACAAAAACGATCTAAAACAATTAAGAGAGATGAAGGAGTGGATGTTGTAAAATGCCGAGCATCGTATTAAACAAAAAAATATTTGAAGAATTAATTGGCAAGAAACTTCCTCTCGAAGAGCTACAAGATAGAATCAGTATGTTAGGCACAGACTTAGAAAAAGTCGAAGGTAATGAAATTCATGTTGAAGTATTCCCTAACCGCCCCGACATGTTATCCGAACAAGGTTTTGCAAGAGCATTCTCCGCATTCATTGGATCCAAAACAGGATTAAGAGAATATAAGCTAAAAGATAGCAAAGAAAAAGTAATTATTGACAAATCTGTCATTGACGTTAGGCCTTTTACTGCATGTGCGATTGTAAAAAACATCCACTTCAATGACGAGAAAATAAGAGAAATAATTCAGATTCAAGAAAAACTTCACATCACATATTGTAGAAATAGAAAAAAAGCAGCCATTGGAGTTTATCCTATGGAAAAAATCAAATGTCCGATAACTTTTTTTGCGGAAGATCCTAAAAAAGTGAAGTTTCAACCTTTAGAATGCGATAAAGAAATGACGGGTCTACAAATATTAAGCCAACACCCTACAGGGAGAGATTATGCACATTTACTGGAAGGACAAAAGAAATTCCCATTCTTTAAAGATGCTAACGGACAAATACTATCTATGCCTCCCGTGATCAACTCACACGTTACTGGAAAAATCACAGAAAAAACAAAAGAAGTATTTATCGAATGCAGTGGCTTTGACTTTAATACCCAATTAGTATGCTTGAACATCATCGTAACTGCACTTGCAGACATGGGTGGAGAGATCTGCTCGATGGAATTAGAATATCCTGATACTAAAAAAGTGACACCAGACCTAACTCCAAGAAAAATGAAATTTGATCTAGATTATTGTAATAAACTTCTGGGATTAGATCTAAGAATGCATGAAGCTGCTAAATTATTTGAAAGAATGGGTTTAAGTTTAGAAAAAGACGACGTTCTCATTCCTAGATACAGAGCAGATATTCTACATCAAATGGATTTAGTTGAAGATGTCGCAATAGCATACGGTTATGAAAATTTCGAATCCCAAATTCCTAAAGTGGCTACAATTGGAGAAATTGCACCAATTGAACAATTCAAAAGCAAGATCTCAAGAATTTTGATCGGACTTGGAATGCTGGAAACAAACACATATCATCTAATTAGTAAAGAAGCGCACAACGTTAGAATGAATAATGAAATGGATGTTATAGAACTTGAAAATCCTGTTAATGTCGAATACGATATATTGAGAGGTTGGATGGTTCCCAGTATGTTGAGCGTGCTAAAAGACAACAAACATAATGAATATCCTCAAAACATATTCGAAATCGGTACAATCTTCAAGCACAGTACTAAAACAGAAACGCTGGTTGAAGAAAATGAAAGACTGGGAGTGTGTTTGTGCAATAAAGATGTTACATTCACAAAAATAAAACAAGTATTTGGTTGTTTAATGAGTGCTATTAATCTAGAATATGAAATGAAAGAAGTAGAGCACGGATCTTTCATATCTGGCAGGGCCGCGAGAGTAAGTGTAAAAGGAAAAGACGTGGCCTATATAGGAGAAATACACCCTCAAGTTCTTGAAAACTGGGACTTAGACGCACCTTGTGCAGCTTTTGAATTAAACGTAACAGAAATCTTTAAGTTTTTTAAATAGTTATTTCTTCAAATATTCATTAGCTTTCAAAATCAAAACACAACTAGGAGAATGAGTTATCTCGCCCGCCATCACCATTTTCATAGCATCATCGAACTTCATCTTGACCATTTCAATCTGCTCAGTACCTTCTAAATTAGATTCTGAAAAAGTAAGGTCTTTTGCCAAAAACAAAGTTGCAGGAGAATTAATCATACTAGTAAAAGGATCAACTAATCCTAAATCAATAAACTCTTTTGCATCTATACCTAGCTCCTCTTTTAATTCTCTTTTGGCAGTATTTTCGGGCGCATCGTCCCCTTCTATGCCCCCACTAGCGGCCTCTATGCTATAACGATTAACAGCATAACGAAACTCTTTAACTAAATAAACAAATCCGTCTTCATCTATCGGCAATACAGAAATTCCAGAAAGCATCTTGATCGTTCCATAAATGCCTGGATTACCATCCGGACGCACAACCTTATCCTCTACTACTTTAATCCAAGGATTTTCATACTTAACAGAACTACTTTCGATCGTCCAATCTCCTCGTTTAGATGTCATAATAAACAGAATCAATCAAAGATATATAAAATAAATTAAAAAATAAAATGAGAAAAAGCAATTATTGCTCTTTCTTTTCTGCAAGTTGTTTTTCTCTTGCTTCTTTGAAATCTTTATGCAAAATTACAATTTGATTTGCAGCTTCCTTACCCATTCTAAGAACTTTGTGAGGCTCTTTCTTTAAATCTTGAAGTCTTAAGACAAGCTCATCAATTGCATCGTTTGAAAGAACAATCTGCATAAGTTTTGGTTTTGCTTCGTTTTCTTTAGTTTCTTCTGCCATTTTTACACCACCTAATTAGGATTCTTTAACATCGTCCTTCTTTTCTTCGGAAGGAACTTTTTCTTCAACCTTCGGCTCAGCTTTTGGAACTTCCACCACAGGTTCTTCTTTTTTCTCAGTCTTTGCCGCTTTCTTTGGTTTCACTTCTTCTTTCTCTTTAACCTTTCTCTGCTTAGTAGGCTTAGACAATGTTTTCTTAGCTTTTTTGCTCCACACAGACAAACCAAGTTTTTTGAACTCAGCTTCAACTTCTTCGTGTGACGCACCTTTCTTAATATCCAGAACTTCACCTGTAGGATCTAAATGTTTAGCATTCACTTTTTTTCTTCTAACATCTCCATCGATTAGAACAAAAGTATCATCTACTACATCTACCACCACACATTTTCTTCCAGAATCTCTACCTGCTATTTTAACAGCAACTCTTCCAACTTCAAACATGGTATATACCTCCAATAAATAACACAGAATAAGACTTATCCATAATCCCCCTACACCTGAATTAGGCCTCTTGTTACCAAAGAGGATTCAACGGAGTAAAGAATTATTCTGATCTTGCTATTGCGACAATGATTTTTCTTGAACACGCTGAACACAGCTTGCCACCGAAAGGCCGTTCAGGTCTTCGTCCAGATTTAGGTATCTTGCACAACTTACCCGGAGTTTCTCTTGGCACCCCTTTCAAAGCAGCACCACAAGTACCACAAACAGCTTTAGATGGCTTCCTAGCTCTATAGTGTAAAACAGATTTACTACTAGGAGTCCTCACATAAACCCTTCTTTGGGACCTTGATTTTCTTTTACCTTCTGGCATAGACCCTCGAAAAAAACAAGGCACTTATAAAGCTTTCCAAGCTAAAACAAAAGGTTTATAAATTGCATTTTTCAAAAAAACGATAGATTGATTTAAAAAGGCGGCAGAAAGCTTATATTGTACAAAATCACGTTCAGAGGAAGACTAAGTGAAGATATCTAACCAAATAATTGAAGACGTTGTAAGAGAAGTCTCTGGAGAGAATGTTATTCCTTTGGTTAAACTTCTAAAAAACAAGACTAATGTTTCAGAATTTGCTCTAGCAGAAAAACTCGAAATTGAAATCAACTCAGTTAGAAACATGCTTTACAGATTATATCAAGCAAACTTAGTTTCATTTATACGAAGAAAAGACAAAAAGAAAGGTTGGTACATATACTACTGGACATTTAATGCTAAAAGAATCAAATATCTTCTTATCGATATTTACAAGAAAAGAGTTGAAAGACTAAGTGATAAATTAAAACTTGAAGAGGGTCATCAATTTTTTATCTGCCCTAACAAATGTGTTAGAATGGAGTTTGAAAATGCAACCGATTTTGAATTCAAATGTCCTGAGTGCGGAGAGTTAATGTTGTTACACGACAATACCGATAAAATTATAGAATTAAAGAAAGACATCAAAGAACATGAAGCTAAACTAAAAGATGCATTACCTAAAGAGAAAAAGGTTGTAGTTAAGAAAGCAAAAGCCGAACCTAAAAAGAAGGTGGTGAAGAAAAAAGTAGTGAAAAAGAAGACAGTTGTAAAAAAGAAAACAGTAACGAAAAAGAAGGTAGTGAAGAAAAAAGTAGTGAAAAAGAAAGTTGCAACAAAAAAGAAACCGGCCAAAAAATAATTCTAATTAAACATCCAAGAATACGCCCTTCTCAATTCTTCAATAAACACAGACGATTTATATATTCCTAATTCGGATATTATTCCTGTGATTAAAACAGAATCCACCGACTCAAACGCATAATTATTAATTCCAACCCCTTTGGGTGGTTTATCCCAGACTTCTTTCTTGTGCCTCATCTCTATTTTCTCATCAAACCCGAACAAGGTCTTAGGATCAAATTTCCACGAGTTAGTACAACAATAGAAAGGAACATCAAAATTAGTACAAATCTGAGCGGCCAACTCGGAACCTATTTTATTGACAACTTTACCCTCGGTAGAAATCGCATCAGCACCTATCAAAGCAAGATCTGCTTTACGCAATGCAAGCCGCATAGCGCTATCGACATACAAAGTCACAGGAATTCCTGCCGCAGCTAATTCGGTTGCAGTTTTCCTACCTTGAAACAACGGCCGCGTCTCAGTATTATGAACTTCAAACTTTTTACCTTGCCTTTTCGCTTCCAATAAAATCTTAACAACAGTTGACGAATGACAATGCGTATAGATCACCATCCCATTTTTAATTTTGTTCGCTCCAAACTCAATTATTTTTTTATTCGAATCAGCAAAATCCTTTAAAACTCCATTCACTCTTTCAATCAACGTTCTGACAATATCCGATTCCTTCTGTTTAGGTAAATGAGCAAAAATATATTCCAACGCATTCCTCATACAGGGTTCTGTAGGGCGAGTAGAAAACAATTCATCCTTTGCAGCATGCAATTCTTTTAACAAATCTTTAGAAGTTTTAGCTTTAGACTCATCAACAACGCAAACTAAAGACTTAACTGCTTCTTTAGCCACATTCTCCGCCCCTTGAATCTTAAGGGATATAATGTCGTTAACTATTTGTCTATAACCCATAATAAAAACACTCCGAAAGAGCTATTTAAACATTTATCACTACTTCTTAATCTTCAAATAATCTAACTCTGGTTTAAAGACATATGCAAGATGTTCATCAAAATATCCACAACGAAAATGCTCTAACGGAATTCCCGTCCGTTGACTCAGCATCAATGCATAAAAGTAAATCTGAGTTGTCGCATATTTTTCTTTATGTGCTTTAGGTTTAAAGTCCCAAATCCAAATATCTCCGTTCTCCACACAGAGCGCATCTATATGTCCACTTAATGGCCCGAGATCTTCAAAGAAATCTCCAAATTTACATCCTGACATTGCTTCTAACTCTTCAGGCATTATCCAAATAGGAACTTCAACTGCCAAAGTAGTATCATCCATCTCCAGCATAGTAACTTGAACGTTAGAATGAGCGGTTTTGTATCTACCAACATCTAATCCAATCTGAGCCATCGCAGAAATTTCATGCCCTTTAATAACTTTAATATCGTCTTCGGGTATGGCCAAATTAAACCGTAAAGCAGATGACCTGGGACCTGTAGTAAAGTGAACGTCAGGACAATCTTGGAACATCTCATCCAAAAACAACCTTAAAGAATTATAATTCTCAATACAAAGATTATCTATCTTTTGCGAATGCAGACGATAATGATAGAACCAACCATGTTTAAAAGAAGTATGCCTAATCATATAAAGAAAATAGAAAAAAGAAGGTATATAAAATTACCTTTTCTTCCTTTTGCTTCGAAGCATGGACTCAATTTTTCGTTCTTCTTTTTCAATGAGTTCTTCTTCTTTTGCAATTCTCAAAGTAATTCGTTCGATGTTTTCATCCATCCTTGAAATTCTTCTTTCAAGCAATACCAGAATTCTTAAACTGTATACAATCGCTGCCAATGTACCAACGATAACCGCTAATGTTATTCCTTCAAGACCGAGACCAGCCATGACATTCACCTCTTTGATTCATTCTAGATTATAAACATCTAGTATACCAACTTTCAGGTTTCTCTTATATAAAAAGCTTACCTTTTAATAATACAGAAATTAAGGAGTTAGAGCCTTATTTTCATGAAATCTTCACCAGCTACAACATTATCAAAAACAGTTCTTGCATCTTCAATTAATGGCAAAGGTTCTTTGTAACGTTGAGAAAAATGATTCAAAACTAATTTCTTTGCCCCTGCTTGATTTGCCAACAAACCAGCTTGTTGCGCGGTCATATGCTTATAGCCTTCAGCTTTGTCTAGTTTACTACTTTCATAAGTTGCTTCACAAACTACAACATCCGCATTCTCTGCTAAATCAACAGCGCTCGGACAAAATTCAGTATCTGCAACATAAGTAAACTTCTTACCTTCAACAATATAAGTAGCTTTTTCAACGTCTATCTCAGTTCCCTTGTAAGTAATAGATTCTCCTTTAGACAGCTTTTTCAAATGCGGACCATCGGGCACATTCATTTTCTTCATATGCGCAGTATCAATTCTTCTTCTATCTTTACTCACAAAACTATATCCGATGCATGGTAAACCATGTTCTAATGGGGCACACTCTAGATAGTAATCTTCATTTTCATAAAACATTTCGACGCCTTTAGGATCTAATTCGTACACTCTAATATCCATTTTAGAACTAAAAATTGTTGCTTTCATCAAATGTTCAATTCTCATCTTAGTATCTCTTGGACCCCAAATATCAATTCT
>Ga0233431_1004347_pt1 | contig 15300 bp, 12 predicted proteins | sample SI_118_April2016_FD_179867 | JGI IMG/M metagenome (GOLD analysis project Ga0233431, IMG submission 179867) | Seawater microbial communities from Saanich Inlet, British Columbia, Canada - SI_118_April2016_200_MG | ecosystem: Environmental > Aquatic > Marine > Inlet | place: Canada: British...
ATCGCTCTGGCTCTTTCAATACTCCTCGCCATGCATCCGTCAGCGTTTTTCCGGGAAGTTTCTCTGTCGTTTCGAGCAATTTCCTGTTCTCTTTAGGGATGACATGGACATGCAAATATTCATCGCATCCATAGTCGCCGGCTTCGACTATTTTCCAGGAGAGCAAAATCTGCCTCATCAACTGATAGAAAGGCTCGTAGTATAAAGCCGTTTTGTCAGAAACTTCTATCGGACCGTTCTCATCATCTAAGAAATGATCGTAGATTTCGGCTCTCGCAGGCTTGTAAAGGCAAGTAGAATCGTACACCTCTGTGTATTTCCACTCGATGGCTATCAAACAGTTTTCCCCGGATTCTTTTTTCCCAATTATCACCGCATCAAAAGCCGTTGCGTTCGCTCCTCTGCTATGGGCTCTTTCTCCGAGGTAGTTGTCTTTCCCCACTACCTCGAATCCCACGTACCCACTGTCTATCTCATCGATATCGACAATTCCAGGATGAATCTGCCTGGCAATTGCCAATGCAGCGTCTTTCCTGGCGCGCAGCCAATATAGATGGTTCAGACATGCCACCTGGGATGAGAACAGATGACCGGTCGGTTTGTTTTCCGGTCCCCCTCTCCACCAGGTGATTCCATTTTCCCGGAAATAATCAAGGGCATCTTCCCTGATTCCATCCCAGAGATTCAGTAATCCATCTTCGAGGACGAAGTCGTAGTGTCGACCATCAAACTCTCCATTCCCTGCAGCCCGGATGACATGGTCCAGTATTTCTTTTGCTTTGGTCTTTTCTCGATCTCGATAATTCATCCCATCAACCCTTTTATTTTTTACCCTTTGCCCAGAAAGTCTTCTTTGTTTTCGACCTTCAGTCTGACCATTCCGTGGCTGCCGTGGTTTTTCACCCACTTCTTCACTGTCAGATCTTCCTCTCGAATTCCAGCCAGAGAACAACAGTAAATCCGTTCTGCTTTGATCTTCTCGCATGTCTTGGGAGGCTGGTCCTTGTAAAAGCTCCGGGGAGCCAGAATCATCGTTTTCGTTCCTTCTGAAAAACCAAATTCTGGCCAGAAATATTTATCCCTGATTTCTTTTTCAACCCCCTCTCTAACCTTCTCAAATCTTTTTTTGTATCTCAAGACCTGATCTGCCACTTTGGGAAGCTTCTCATTCGAATCAGATTTTTTTAACTCGATTATCCAGGGCACTTTATTTGAATCGTACCCCAGGAGATCAATACATTCGCCCCTTGCCTGTTTTCCCATCAACGGAATCTCATAAGCTACGAGCCGGATTTTTTCAAACTTGGACCGGGTAAGCTGTGCTTCAAGCATCCCGATTAAAAAGAGCCCGTTTCTCAAATGAGCTTCCACGCTTTTTTCATCTGGCACGAGTTTGCCATGCACACAGCCGATCCTGAATCCTTCAGTGCGATCTTCCTGTCCCATGACACTTTTCTCCTTTTGAGCCGGATGACCCCGATGAAGAGGTTTTCAGTAGTCGCTCCATAAATCTACTTCGAGCGTTTTTCTTCTTGTTTTATACAAAAAAGAATAATTCTCTCCCAGAGTCAAGCATCTTTTTCACCTCGATCTACTCTCCTTTCCCGCTTCTTTCTGGAATTCCAAGGGGAATTTTGAAGCTTCCATCCACAGGTCATTGGGCAACTGGTTGGGTTGGCCATAAATTGGACTTCTCTCTTTCGGCAAAAATGTACCGAGAGTTCGATCTTTTCTGGTATTCCCTCTCCCCTGGTTATCTCTTCAACCGAAAAGTAGACTTCCGCCATTTGCCCCATTCTGCATCTCCACCTGTACTGCAGTTTCCAACCTTTCCTGGCTCAACTCAATCCCCTCTCCTGCGGATATCAAACACACTCTGTGCAAAACCGCCTGCACCTGCTCCCATGAAAGATCGTAGCGCTGTGCCAGTCCCCTTCGGTCGATATCCGAGGTATTCAGGGGAAGTCGATCCAGGGCAGCATTCCACAGTTCCAATCGGACATTTACATCCGGAAGGCCGAGATGCATCGTCTCGTGGAACACCCGTCCCCAGGTGGGCAACCTTCCCGTTTTTCCGGAGCTCAGCAATAGGGCAGTCCCTTCAAAAGCGGCCAGCTGTCGGAAAAACTCTCTCACGTCCTCATCGTCGTCTCTTTCGTCCAATCGGCAGAGCCACTCTTGCTCATCGATGAAGACTAGTAGGTGCCCGAACCCCTTCACTATCTCGAAGAGCTCCTGCACCCGCAACGCCCAGGTTCCCCCCTCATCGCCAGGTTTCTGCAGGAAATTATGCAGCTGGATCCGTTCCATCGGCACCCCCAGTTCCCCTCCCAAGCCTTCCGCCACCTTCCAGAGCAAGGTCGGGCTGGTGCCGGTCAGCAGCATCTTGAAGCCCGCCACCGGTCCGTTCGACATACCCCACTGTCTGAAGATTTGCCGGTACCGACCGGCGATGCGTGCCCAACGCCGCAAATTCTCCTTTTCGGTATCTCCCAGCAGCAGATCGTCCAACCGATTTCCGGATTGGATGACCTGCCGGAAAAGGTTGACTCCCTGAATGTGCCTCTCCTGCAACCGGGCGGCTTCTTCCAGATCGCACAAGGACAGCACGAACTCCTCTCCCAGCGACCGGGCCACCCCCATGTTGACCGCCGCCAGCACCGCATTCTTGATATATCCCCCAGCCAGCGGATAAGTATCCGCCAGATATTCGAGATCCACCTCCTTTCCCAGAGGGATCTTCTGCAGGTGGATTTCCCAAATACGCAAACGTTCTCGGGCCGTGGGCAGGGCAAAGGGAATCTTGAGCGTGAAGCGTCGATCCAGCGCCGGCGCCAGTTTGTAGGGCCGGTTGGTTGCCATGAGGATGATGGTATCCGTCTTCTCCATCTCGACCAGGATATGCGGCAAATACTCACTCTCTTCATGGCAGAACCGATCGCACTCATCAATGAAGACGATGCCGTTCTGCAGCTGAGCTTCCCGGAAGAGACCTTCCAGTTCCTCAACCTCATCGTGAATCCACCCAGCGCCCTTGAGCGCCGATGCCCGCAGCGAAACCAGAGGCCGGCCAGTGTGATGGGCCAACGCACGAGCCAGCAGTGTTTTCCCGGTTCCCGGAGGCCCATATTCCAGCAAAGCCACTGCCCGTCCGTAGGCGATAACCTCATCCAAGCCCAACCGAGCGCGTTGCTCCCTGTATCGGTCGAAGTGCTCAACCAGAGCCAGCACCCTTTCCAGCATCTCCGAGGGGAGGACTACCTGCTCTAAACTTTCGGATGGCATTTCCACCTGAAAGAGGCTGTCTCCCAGATAGCGATGGGGATCTCCGTTGATCCAGCCAATCACGCGTGGAGCGATCGCTACCTCGGCTTCCAGAATCGATCCCATACGCATGCTGCGATCGTCCAGCTCCATCAGATGATGAACGATCAGGGGAGCTTCCACGCTGAAATGCCGTCGCACCTCCATCTGCTGCATGATGGCCCCCGAGCAGAGGATCTGCAATACATTGCCCACGCACATGTACATGCTATTCTCATTTCCGAATCGGTCCAGCCGGGCTCCCTGGTAGAGCGTGCGAAATTCAGGAGAAACCGCATTAAAAAAGAGCAACCATAGAATCTGCTGGGCTATCGGCTCCAACTGGCATTGCTCCACCAGATCTCGCCAGGGGATTTCCACCTTTTCCGAGTTGGCCAACCTGTTTTTGTTTCTTGCCTGTGTTTCCAGCAGGCGCTTCTCGACCAGATCGAGTTCGCGCTGGACCTGATCCAGAGACAACGTCTCTTCTTCTTTGTTCCATTCCCCTTCTATTCCACTCATCTGCTCCTTCTCCATCTGTCGCCGGAGTCCCGCAGACCGCAGCGACAGACGAATCTCCTCGAACTTTGCTTCGAGAAACGCTCCATTCCCCGCAAAAGCCTCTACCGATTCTAGCGAATAGATCTTCTCGGCCACCGTGCTCATAATCCTACCCCTCCTCCCTCTTCATTACCGGTTTACGATCCTGCTGGATAATATCAGCGATGCCAAGTTCTATGGCTTCAGAGGGGGTCAGCCAGGTGTCGGTGTCGCGCAGCAGCTTTTCAACCACCTCCTCTTCCGTATTTAGCCCTGTATGGCGCAGATAGTGATCGATCAAGCGATGATGCATCAGATCTTCCTCCCGCCGTCGGGCTACCAGTTCGGAATGATTACCCCAGTTGAATCCGCTGAATCGATGCGAGAGAATGGACGTTCGAGGCGTAAGAACGCGTCGTCCCGCCTCCCCGGCCATGAAAACGCACAGAGCCATAGAACCGATGATGCCCACACCGGTGGTATAGACCGGCAGCCGGGACCAGTCCATCAAATCGATGACGGCAAATCCCGACGCGCACAATCCACCGGGAGAATTTATGATGAGTTGAATGGAGTTGGCTTCCTGGGAAATATTGAACTCGATGATCTTCTGGCAGACACTCTCGGCCTCTCCAGAGTCGATCTCCCCGGAAACAAAAATGACACCGTACTCGTCCAGCGTCCGGTGTTCGGTGGGGTCCTTCTTTTCCATAAGCTATCACCTCTTGTTGAGATTCAGTGTGTCTATTGAACCTACAACAGGTAGGCGACAGATCGTGTCGCACAGATCAGGGAAGTTGTTTTTTTTCGTAATCCACGCAGAATGGCGCCCATTTCCTGTCCGACTTCCCTGTGAGCCGGGCACGGCAAACTACCCATCCTCCTGCCATTTCAGGGTGGTGGTCTGAGATAATCTCAGCCCTCAACGCAATAACTCCAATGTTTCCAACTATCAATTCTACAGGAAACCAAAAACCTATTCTCCTGAGGTGTTAGGAGGGTTTACCCTACTGGAACGGCCTGAACAAATTTCCTAAATACAAGGATTCAAGCTGTTTTTTTGTTTTATATTTGCGCTACTGGACGGGGGTAATCTCAATCTACGACCTGACACAGGCTCTCAAAGAAATTCATTGAGTCTGCCAACCCATATTCGAAATTACCCTCATCCATCCCCCTCTTAAACTGAAGAGCCAAAGTCGGGTTAGTAACATTAATCTGAACTTTCCCATTCTCATTTGAATAAGAAAAATATAACCCTAACTGAAATGGCAAAGCCGGGTCAGTAACAATAATCTTAACTTCCCCATTTTCATAAGAGTTAGAATAATTTAATCCTTCCAGTAGTAATCCAGCTTCAGAAATAGTTCGCATAAACATTGTCCGCATAAACCTCAGATATTCATCTACAGATACCTCAAAAGATACATCTACCATAGGCCGTTTTTGCCCCTTAGCTAACGGAATATTCCCCAAAGGAGTGAGCCCAGAAATAGAAATGCCTTCGTGTAGCTTCGTAACGGACTTTTTGTTCGATTCCCTGATAGTATCCATAATGTCCTCAAGCGTAATGAGCTTGAATATCAGTGTGCTTGTTGAAGCTACAATAGGTAGGCGACAGATCGTGTCGCACGGATCGTGGAAGTGACTTTTTTTCGTTATCCATACAGAATCGCGTCCATTCCCTGCTCGATTCCTCTGTGAGTCGGAGACGGTCTATCCATCTTCCTGCATTTCTGCATACGCTTCTATACTGCAATAATCAACCTCCATCGGTCTTTCTGCCACCAGAGGCCGGGCCCATTCTCCCAGAGATGCCCGGTGCCGGCAATTATCGCCTACTCCTTCCATCACGATCTCGATATATCGGTCCTCTTCTATGTATCCTCCGATTCCGCAAAGCACCTGCGCAGCCCAAGCCCGCACCCGCTCCTGGGTTAATTCATCTAACCGATCGCTCTGCACCGACCACCGTTCCCGGTGTCTTCTCAATCGGATCCAGCTCCTTTGCAGGACACTTCGCAGGATTTCATCCCGCGCTTTCCCTTCATAGTAATCTATCTCTCCATGCGCCTTATAGACTGCATCCACCTCTTCCCTGCTGAGACCGAAAGCCTCCGGGCAGAAGATCACCGTAGCGATATGCGTTCCCTTTACAGGAATCAAAACGCCTGAAGGGGAGAGGAAAAAACCCTCATTGGTCAAAGTATGCAATTGACCTCTCCTATGATCTTGCCCTGCCCAAACCAGTGCGCGTACATCTCCCCGAGAAATTCCTCGGTGATCGGGTAACCCGACGCAGCCCCAATCACAGAATCGATCCCACAGCGAGGACACCAGGCCGTCCCATCATCAACCGGTGCAGTCCAGTCAATTTCCTCTGGCGAGAAAATAGCAAGACAGTAAAAGCACCCGCAGCGCTCGCTTCGTTCGATCTCCTCCTGATTATCAAGGCTATGGCGATGTGCTCGAACGTAATCCGGCTCCTTCTGGCTCATCGTTCCTCTCTTTCTCTTTGCATCAAAGCGTCCACCAATGCCTGGATCCTCATACATTCCCCTTCTTCGCACCGCGCCTGGAAAGGCTCAAACAACTCGTGCTTCCTGAATCCCAGAATCAGCCGTCCGTCGAACGGCACTTTCCTTCCCTTCCCACACCGACCGCACGAGCCCCACATGGAACCAGATCCCGAGAGTGGACTGCCCCCGGCGCCGTAGAGAAGCACCGTTTTGCCGCACTCCCCGCAGGTATCGGTAAACTTTCCCCGCCGCCAGTAATCCAGGAGGAGTCCCAGAGGGAGATATCCGCATAAGCCCACGTAGGCGACACTGATGAAAGCCCGTTCGGTGATCAGGGCATTGCTCATCCCCTCCTCTCCCCTGATCTGATCTCCCTTTTCCAGGATCAGTGGGAAATGATCCACCAGGACCCGATCCTCCTCTGCTAGTTCGGTCTGGTAGCGCCTCTCCTCTTCTTCCAATTGCAGGGACAGAGAAGCAATCTGCTCTTCAATCTGCAATATCCGGCCAAGTTTGTGGATCAGGTCATGGTCTTTCGCTTTGCCTTTTTCCAGCAGTTGGCGCACCCGACGCACCCCTTTGGGGATATTCTCGTAGCCGGCGAGTTCGGCCAGTTTTTTCTCGGTAAAGCCTCTCTGAAGAGCGGCTTCTCGGCAGGTAGCAGCGATCTCTTTCCGAATCTGGTCCCTGATCTCCTCGTGCTTCTTTTGCAGCAGCATTTCCTCCTCCTCTCCAACGACCCGCTCTATTTCCCCACCGGCTTCCACGTCGCCAGCAAGCTTCCTGTTCCTTCGATGAGGGCGGCAAACATCGCGCTGCCGGCCAACACCAACTTTTCATTTCCCGGGCAACCGCACAGACTGGCGAAAACGCCTCCTACCCCCTCGGCCTGTTGCTCAGCCGTCCCCACGGCCTCATCGTAGTCCGACCGCCGTTCCTCGAGTTGCCCGTACCAACTCTTACTCTCGGGGTTATCTTCCCACAATTGCCCATAGACCGCCAGCAACTTCTCTTTTCCTTCTTCATCAGCCTCCAGCATCCAGGAGACCGTCCACTCCAGGGCAAAAGCGCGCAGGCAGATCAGTTCCAATCGCACCAAATCTCGACCGAACTCCGGTTCCAGATCGTCGAGAATAACCTCCTCCAGCTCATCCGGACCAAGAGCTGTCTGCAGCAGGACATGGGCCATTTCGCTGACAGAAGCGTTCATTTTTCGCCTCCTTCTCTCAATACGTACTCCACCGCCTCAAGGAAGTCCAGGGCCGTACAATCCGGCGTTTCACCATGCCTTTCCAGACTTTCCGGCACAATCTCTCCGGTGAACACCGTCCCCTTACACCCAGCCCGCCGGCCGACACCGATATCCGTGGCGTAGTTGCCCAGCATAAACGACTCACCCAGGTGGATTTCGTGCTCCAGGGCCGCCTGGTAGAGCATGCCGGGCTGAGGCTTGCGGAAGAAAGAGCCTGAATCTTTGAGGTGGGTGCAGTAGTAGATGCCGTCGAAAAACACCCCTTCATCGGCGGCCCGTTCCTCAATCCGCTCGTGAACCCCCTCCACCTCCTCCCGGGTCAACAGCCCCTGCTCTACCCCGGACTGACTGGTGACGACGATCAGCTTGAAACCGGCCGCCTGGAGTCTCTTCAATCCCTCCAGCACCCCCGGAAGGAAACGCACCTGGTCTGGGTCCGCCAGATGTCCGTAGTCATCCATAATGGTACCATCGCGATCCATAAAAACCGCTTTATTTGCCATAAACACCTCCTCTTTAGATGTCCCTTATTCAATGTCTATAAATAAGGTAAGAAGGAGGTGCGACAGATCGCGTCGCGCAGCTTTTTGAAGGGGTGCAACGGAGAGATTCAGCCGTTCTGGTAGGATTCCAGGCTGGTGCGCAGTTCCTCGGCCACCTGGTCGCGAAGCCAATCCGGTTCCAAAACCCGAGCCGTTGCGCCGTAGCTGAGGATCCAGGACTTGATCTCGTATCGACCGCCAGCGTGTAAGGACAGGATGAGGCTGCCATCCTCTTGTTCCTCAATCTGCTGAGTGGGATGCCAGATCCGCTCCCGGATGTAGGGAGCCTGCTCTCGGGAGAACTGTATCTTTACATCGAAGGGCTCCTCGTAGACAACGCCAAAGGAGTGCTCCAGGCGCTCCTCCACGGAGAGGTCCTGAGGGACCTCGAACCTCTCCTCGGTCAGCTCAAGGGCCCGAATGCGCTCTACAGCCTGGGTGATGAGCTGATTGTAGGCCGGCACTCGAGAGATCAGATAGAGCCCTCCCCTGAAGTAGAACAGGCGCAGGGGTTCGATGGGGTAGGTCTTGCAGATTTTGCTATCTGCCGTCTGGTAGGTTACGCGGCAGACCCTTCGTTCCAGCAAGGCTTGATTGAGATCCTCGATGATCTGACTAGACTCAACGTAGGATTTCCCACCACGCACGAAAGGAGTGTACATGTGGGCTGCCCGGCGCAGGAAGCGGAGCGCGGGTTCGGGCAGGGTCAGGGAAATGCGTCGTAGGGCAGCATGTAAGTGATCCTTGAACGGCGTGCCTTCCAGCGCATCGGCCATGTCTTCCAGGAAAAGCAGGGAAGCCACTTCCAGGAGGGGGAAGTTGATGGAGGGCAGCTCTTTGCTCTGCATCAGATACCAGTATACGTGCTGCCCTCCCCGGCGCTCGTTGTAGAGCGGGAAACCGGCCTCGCCCAGATCACCCAGATCGCGCTGGATAGTGCGCACAGTAACCCCAAACTCCTCTGCCAGTTCCTTCGCGCGGACCCCGTACTGCCGCGCCTGAAGCGTGCGGAGGATGTCGAGTTGGCGGGTGATTTGGCGAGAGCCGTTCATTGATTTTTCTACCTTCATCCCCGTAAAGCTTTACGCCATTTTTCCTGTTGCTTCATGACCGTAGTTGACTGGAAGCAGCATTGGATTTCAATTTCTTTGTGGATCTTTCCACATTTCAGTAGCCAATTCCCATCTTCCTCTTTGTGAACATTAACTCGAATTAGACCTTTCTTATTGGCTCTCAGAATAAAGGGGGTTTTAGTAAAGTGGTTTCTTCGAAAAAGGAAATCCATGGGAATAAAAAACAAGGGTTGTTCTCTATCAAATACCTGCTCACCAATTTTCCCTTTTAAAGCGACTAGTACAAAACCTTTTATTTTGGGACTATTGCTTCCCCGCTTATCAAACCAATCTGCTACATCCTTTTTGTTAATATCATAATCAAAAACATCTTCCTTTGAAATTTTGCTTTTAGAACTCACTAAAACCCGAACTGGATAATTCTCTCTCTTTTTATTCAAATTCAAGCTAAATGCCTTTTGTCCTCTTCCTTTTAGCTCATGCCGAAAGCATCGGATTAACCCCATTTCACGGGCGTATTCTAGTGCATCAACAGCGGCATTTAATTCAATATGGTCAGTATGACTGTAAATCCATTCCGTGGGTTTTGGTATAGAAGGTTGTTCCCCTTTATTAGCTTTCTTCCATTCCTCAATTTTCTCTTTTGTTTCATACAGACCCGTTAATTGTTCTTTTTTCAACTCGGAAGAATTCTTACACAATTGCTTTACCCACGAGGACAACTTCTCCAAGCTCTTGCTGTCAGATAAAAAAACTCCTAGTTCAATATTTTTCCCCTCTTTAATACCAAATTTGGTCAAGTTTGCCGAAGTAACTATTCCTCCTTGTTCTTCCACAAAATAGACTTTTGCATGAAGCCGAGAAGGCTTCTCAGGAGAGCCTAAATAGCGAACTTCAACATTTTCCTCTAAGGCCTTTTCGATTCCCTCCAAATATAGGAGAGAAAGATCATCTACCGTTTGAGGCCATCGAAAAAAAATACGGCAATTCGCCTCTTCAGGAATTAGTTCAAGAATCTGCTCAATGGGAGTCGTTATCCAAGGTGAGACTATAGCAATATCTTTGGTTCCTCTTTTAATAAGGAACTCTACTTTCTCCCAATGCTTTCTTTCCTCGATTAATTCGGGTTGTTTAACTCTCTGTTTCATCATAATCCCTTTCTTGGAAAAAAATCTCCTGAGTTTCAGGTTCATCGATCAATATACATTTCCCTCTTTTCAACTAACCATATACCTTCTCCCAATTCACAGCATAAACATCTACTTGTTTCACATAATTCACTTTCTTTACCTCTTTCCTTACCCATTCCCCCCAAATCGATCAAGAGGAGACTCAGCCAGGAGCTTTATCAACGCTTCAGCCACATAGCTCCCACAATATCATTTCCCTCGACACCAATGGAGAATCATCTCCCGCTGCTCCTCGGTATTGGGAGATCCTTTTTCCGCCATCTCCTCGTGACGGCGCAGATAGCCGATCTGCTTCAGAGCTTCCTCACCCTCAGCCACGCCATGCCGCGCCAAGTAGCACCCCACGACCGTACCTGTCCGTCCCCTTCCTCCCCAACAGTGCACATAGGTTGTCTGGTTTCGCTTCAGAGCCGCATCGATCAGATCTAGAATAATTCGCATCGTTGCCACTGAAGGCACATCCACATCCCGGATCGGCATGCGCACATATGTGACATCGACTCCACGCTCCACTGCCAGCGTAGAGAGCAGGAGTTGATAGGGGTGCAGACGTTGGTCATTATACCCTTGTTCGTCCTCTTCCACCAGGTTCACCACACAGCGAACACCGACATCCAGCAGGGAGCACAGCTTTCTCTCGGCTTCCTGTCGGGAAGTAGCTCCTGGATAGTATCCCGCCATTAGTTTTCCCGGAATGACCCAGTAAGATCGCCCAAAGGGCAGAGGTGATATTCCTTGGGCCTCTACCTGCGTCTTTCCAGATCGTCCCGCACACAGTCCATCCGCCAGTTGCTCAATCAGGGATCGATACGCCAACTTTTCAAGCCAGCGATCCGGAATACCACTGACTCCGTAATACGCTCCTGCCAACTGACCGTAGACGGCTCCGGTCGTATCGGCATCATCTCCCAGATTAACAGCCAATAAGGCCCCTTCCTCAAAAGATGCGCCGTGGTAGAACGCCCACAGGGCTGCCTCCAGAGATTCCACCACATAACCCGAACCCCGAATATCAGGAGGGTTCCGCCGTTTGAAGGAGCCGGCCGCAATCTCCGCGATCATAGGAGCCAGGGGCTCTTTCTCCCACAAACCCAAAACCGGGCTGAAACCTTCAGAGAGGACTTCATCCTTGGAACGTCCTTCTACCAATCCCACGATCAACCCGGCCACAAATCGGCAGGCATCCACCGCTTCCAGGGCACCGTGCGTAGTGCGCGAACTCTCCCCAGATAACCGGATTGCCTCCTCCGGATTTCCTGCGAAGAACAGAGGCACCGGTGCCAGCCGCATGATCGACCCGTTCCCCGCAGAATGAGAGTCAGTAGATCCGGAAAATGGCTCTCCGGTACACTCAAAATGGGCAAGAGCCGTGCTTGTGGTATTTCCGATGTCGAAACAAGCTCCGGTGCTGCTCAGATAGCCTTTCCGCCACCAGCGTAGATAGCGTTCCATCTGGTCGGCAGGGTCGAAAGCCTGACGCTCGATAAGGCTTTCCGCTAGGCACAACGCCATGGAAGTGTCGTCTGTCCATTGACCCTTCTTCAGACCAAAGGGGCCCCCACCTACCATGTCGTCAATGGGCTCGAACGATCCCGGTGACTTGAACTCCAGTGCCGTGCCCAGTGCATCTCCGGCGGCCAGTCCCAAAAGGCTTCCCTGGTAACGATTCTGAATATCCAACTTCATCTCCCATGCTCGTTTTATAGTGCATCAAAAGTGAAAATGATTCTATAAATCCAACATTGCTATATTCGCCCTAAGTCATTGTTCATGTGATCCTCCCCAACCCCATTTACAACTCCACCCCTCTTCCCTGACACACAAACAAAAGTCGGCTGGCGATCCGCTCCGGTGCCAACCCCGTCATAGACGCCACTACCCTTCGGTAGGCGTCGATTTGCGGTTGGTAGAAGGCCACTTTCTCTGCCTCGACTTCCGGATGGCTTCCCCCCCAGGTATCCGTTTTATAGTCCAACACTTCGGCGGCGACTACCTCCTCGCCATCCAGGACGAATATGAGACGATCGATACTTCCATTGAGCAGACCCCGTTCCTCGCGCACCGCAAACGGAAACTCGTTGTGCACCTCCAGTCGCAAATCCGCCTGGTCAGCCAGCGAAGGAATCTGACTTACAAGTGGGCTTCCTACCGGATCGCGGTACGTAGCCTCTCGCAACAAACCATCGACGAATGGGGTTTCAAGCAATTCCCGGAACTCCACCCGCAAAGCCTTCAAATCGAGTACCACGGCCCCAGGGTGGTGCAAAAGCTTCGCGGAAGCCATATCTAACTGCCCATCAGTCGGTGGACCCTCCTCCAGCCAGTGGATCAAACCGAACCAGGCATGGAAGATACTACCGCGCAGGAGAGCCAACGATGACTCAGGACGCAGCACATCGGCTACCCCTCGACTGCCCCCACCCTCCAAGCTCGAAGGAGCAATATGTTCAAGATTACGACGACGACGGTCACCCCCTTTACCCCTTTTCCAAACCGGGACCTCTCTCTCTCTCGGCTCCGATATCTCCGGCGTCCCCTCGGGTAATGTTTCTAAAGCCACCCAGTTCGGATCCCCTCGCTCAAACAATTTTACCGACGGCCGTGCCGGCTTCCCTTCCGCCAGCGCCACCCGCAGTAACCCCGCCATGGTGCCCGGAGGGCTTTTCTCCTTCTCCGCATTTTTTGCAGGAGCAATAATAATGTGCAGAGCGTGCACCGGACGAGTAAGTGCCACATACAGCACACACAAAGACTCCTGAACCGTCCGATGGGTATCCGCCGCAAACATCCCCTTCAGAGATTCGGGCAGCACCTTCTGCACCTCCGCACCGACATAAGGACAGACCCGTTCCACCGGCGCTGTGGGTGTTGAACGCTCCGTAACAAAGGCCGGGGTGGTCGAACCTGTAAGGGATATGTCCAGTTCAGGCAGGACCACGATATCGAACTCCAGCCCTTTGGCCTGGTGGATGGTCATCACACGCACGCGAGCTTCGCTGGGATCACTGACCTTCTGTTCGCCGACAAAATCGACAAAATCATCGGCGCGCAATGTGGCCTGCCCCTCGTAGGCGTAGGCCAACCCGACCAGTTGCTGGAGACGGCTTGCCTCGCGCCGGGTGCAGTCCGGGGCCAGAATATCCGCCCAGCGGCGAACAACGGCCCCATACCCATCGTGTATCAGCTGCTTCCGAATGGACTGGGCCACCCACACCGCCTGCATTTCGTCCTCGAAATCGATCAGTCCTAAAGCCTCCGCCAGCAGGGAATGAGCCAAATGAAAACGGGCTACCGTATCTCCCGGATGGTCTGCCAGACACATAGCCGAAAGCACCAGATGAACAGAGGCTGAATCCGTCGGCGCACTCCCCCCCTCTTCGCTGGCCACCACCGCGTTTTGCCGCAGTTGAAAGATCATCTGGGCTAGGGCCCGGTTGGTCCGCACCAGAACGCCAATACTGTGTCGGGGGGCCTGTTGGGCCAATTCGGCCACATATCCAGCCGCATATTGGACCGTCACCTCCCTCTGTTTCTCGTCCCCTTCGGCCAGTGGGGCGGTCAAAAGCACCGCATGGCCACCCAAATCAGACCGTTGACTCTCCTGGGCTCGGTAATTTTGGCACCAATCGACTACCGCGTGATGAGCCCGATCTAATTTGGGATGTCTTGATGCCCCCTCAAAAACCTGATTGACCGTGGCAATCACATCGGGACCGGATCGGTAACTTTTATCCATGGACTCGGAGACGATCCCATCCAGCTCTTCGTCGATGGCATCGAACAGTTCCGCTTCGCCTCCTCGCCAGCCGTAAATCGCCTGCTTGACATCGCCGACACAAAAAAAGGATCGGCCGGTAGCCGCTTCCATGGAGCACTCGGCAAAAGGTCTGAGCACCTGCCACTGCTTCGGCGACGTGTCCTGGAACTCGTCCAGAAGGAGGTGGTTGATCGCCCCATTGAGACGGAAAGCAATGCGTTCGACTCCTCCCAGCCGTTCTATATCGGCCACACTCCGAGTCACATCATCAAATCGAAGCGATCCGGTTGAGTTCTTGAGCACTTGGTAAGCCTGGTCAAATCGAGCCAGCAGGGAGTAGGTGCCCTGGTTTTGCCGGGCCAACTCACTAATTAAAACCGACCTCGCCTGTTGGAGTAGAAGCTGATAGTCGGTCACCACATCCGCCGGAATCTCTTTTCTGTAGTAGGTCGTCTCCTGCGCCAGCACCTTGGCGGCGATCCCACCGCTGATGAAACTACGCCAATCCCTCACATATACTCGCTCTAAGTCACCATCCCGGGCTTTAATGATCCGCTGATCGGAAAATGGAACATGGGCCAGTCGATGGATAGCTTCCGCCACCTTATCGGAATCGGGCGCTTCGATAACGGGCAACTCCCAGGCGGCCGCCTCCGTAGCCTGGAAAATGGGATATAGGTCACTGACCGTATCGCGGAGACGTTGGCTGATACTGCGCCGGGCCTCTCCCCGGGTCAGTGCCAGAAAGAGCCTCTGCACCTCCGTGCGATTCTCCGCTGAAAGCATCTGCTCAACCGCCGCACGTCGCAGTTTCCCATCCTCTAGCTCACTGGCTATCTGCCAGACCGGCGGAAGACCCAGCTCCAGACTGAAACTTCTTGCAATGCTGGTGAAAAAACTGTCCAGCGTGCTAATCCGAAAACGGTGTAACTGGCGAGTCATTCGTCCCACCAGCGATGCGCACTGAGCCAAAGTTAGATCCGTATCGAGCGCATCGGCCAGTTCCTGGCAGGCCTGCTCATCCACAGCCGCCTCCGCCAACCGACTGAGCACCCTTTCGAGAATCTCACCGGCCGCCTTGCGGGTGAACGTCGTCGCGAGGATATCCTGTGGTTCGGCCCCGT